>Ga0268263_1001392_pt1 | contig 21624 bp, 13 predicted proteins | sample Biomet5_FD_190358 | JGI IMG/M metagenome (GOLD analysis project Ga0268263, IMG submission 190358) | Microbial communities from bioreactor (seeded with sewage sludge) at LBNL, California, USA - Biofuel metagenome 5 (SPAdes) (version 4) | ecosystem: Engineered > Bioreactor > Anaerobic >... | reverse complement strand
AAAACGAGGATTCTATATGATTATAGGTACGCGGGGCAGCCAGCTTGCACTTGCCCAGGCCGAGACTGTTGCACGCCTTTTGAAAGCACAGGGCGTTGAAACCAGCTTGAAAATTATAAAAACCAGTGGAGACCGGTTTACTGACCGGCCTCTACACGCCGTATCAAGCGGAGTTGGAGCTTTTGTCAGGGAACTGGACGAAGTTATGCTTGAAGGAGAAATAGATATTGCTGTCCATTCCATGAAGGATATGCCAACGATTCGCCCACCAACACTTCCAACAGTAGCTGTTCTGAAGCGGGATACCCCATTTGATCTCCTGTTGACTTATGACGGGACCTCCCTGGACGAGCTGCCCGAACAGTCTATTATAGGTACCAGTTCCCTGAGGAGGGCCGCCCAGATAAAACGCTACAGGCCTGACCTTGTCACACAGGATTTAAGGGGCAATATCGATACAAGGCTCAGGAAGCTGAAAGAAGGAAAATATGACGGCATTCTGCTCGCTAAAGCGGGGCTTGAACGCATGGGCTGGGAGCTTGAAGGGGAAATTCTTTCTCCTGATTTCTTCTGCCCATCTCCCAATCAGGGTACGATTGCAATTGTCACAAGAGCAGGCACTGAGGCTGAAGATGAGGTTTCCAGGCTTGACCATACTGACAGCAGGATTGCCACCGAAATTGAGCGCATCCTGATTTCCGAACTTGGGGGAGGCTGTACCACACCTATAGGTTCTTATGCCGAAATTACGCCTGACCGAAAAGAAATCCATGTACGGGCTGAGGTCCTTTCCCTTAACGGTGAGGAAACTGTCGGTATAAATGAATTTATCCCTATGGCAGGAGGCATTGAAAAAGCCAGAGAACTCGGAAGCAGTCTTGTACATATGGGCGGAAAGAAACTTGCTGATGAGGCGCTCCTGCAGCTTTCTAGAGATTCGTGCGACTCAGATGATTTACACGAATAATCACTAAATAATAATGCAAATGATAATGCAAATGATAATGCAAATGATAATGCAAATGATAATGCAAATGACAATGCAAATGACAATGCAAATGATATTCTAATGGTGCAGAAAGGAGCCAGCTATGTATACTCTTACCGGACTTAAACTGAAGAACCCAACCATTCTTGCAGCCGGGATACTTGGCACAACCGGAGCATCGCTGTGCAGGGTTGCACATGAAGGAGGAGCTGGGGCAGTTGTGACCAAATCCATAGGCTCTATACCTAAAACCGGGCATTCCAACCCGAGCATGGTCAAACTTGACTGTGGATTTTTGAATGCTATGGGACTTCCGAATCCTTCCTATCCCAGCTTTTTCCAGGAACTCGAAATTGCAAAAAAGGACTCCGGAGTCCCAGTAATCGCAAGCATCTTCGGCGGAAGTCCTGCTGAATTTAAGGAAGTTGCCGAGGGCCTGCTCCCTGCGAAACCCGATGCTTTTGAGTTAAATGTGAGCTGTCCTCACGCAGAAGGGTACGGAGCAGCAGTTGGCTCTAACCCCTGCCTTGTGGAAGCGATTACAGCCGCAGTAAAAGATATAGTGGATATGCCTGTGTGGGTTAAGCTTACCCCTAATGTTTCTGATATTACGTGCATAGGAAATGCAGCGGAATCAGGGGGAGCAGACGCGGTTGTTGCAATTAATACCTTAAAAGGGATGGCTATAGACATCGAGTCAGGATATCCTGTCCTGGGGAACCGTTCAGGTGGGCTTTCAGGAAAAGCCGTCAAACCCGTAGCTGTCAAATGCGTTTATGACCTGTATACTGCCCTGGAGATCCCTGTAATAGGGGTAGGGGGAGTATCTTCCTGGCAGGACGCGGTAGAAATGATGATGGCAGGGGCTGCGGCTGTCCAGGTCGGATCGGCTGTTTATGACAGGCTTGATGTATTCTCCGAGATCAGTACAGGTATCGAAGCTTTCCTGCAAAGGAAAGGCTATTCGGATGTAAAAAAATTAATAGGGCTTGCCCATGAGATGGTCTGATGCTTCCTCTTAATGCTACAATAGTACAGATAAATGAAGAATCTCCTTCGGTCAGGACTTTCTTCTTTGATTTCCAGTTTGAGACTATGGAGCCCGGCCAGTTCGTAATGGTCTGGGTCAGGGGCGTGGACGAGATTCCCATGGGCCTCTCAAGTAAGAATTCCATAACTGTTCAGAAAGTGGGAGAAGCAACTTCAAAGCTTTTTGAGTTGAAAGAAGGGGATTCTTTCGGGCTTAGAGGACCTTTTGGAAAGGGTTTTTCCCTGCCTTTGGAGGGAGAAAGAACTCTGGTTATTGCAGGCGGAGTTGGAGCTGCTCCCCTTGCTCCTTATGCCGAAGCAGCGCGGAGTGCAGGCTCGGAAGTTCATACAGTGCTTGGAGCGCGAAGTGCAGACGACCTGCTTTTTGAGAAGCGCTTTGCAGAAGCGGGGGAGGTCTACATTTCTACGGATGACGGCTCAAAAGGAACAAAAGGTTTTGTGACCGATGTGCTCACTGACCTCAACCTTTCGGTTTATGACATAATTGCAGTCTGCGGGCCGGAAATTATGATATCTTCGGTTTTCAGACTCCTTAAAGACAGACAGGTTCTTGAAAAGTCTGAGTTCAGCCTTCAACGTTATTTCAAATGCGGTATAGGAGTCTGCGGGGCATGCTGTATAGACAAGTCCGGGCTCAGGGTTTGCAGGGACGGACCTGTGTTTTCAGGTGTGCAGCTCCTGGATTCCGAACTGGGAAAATATGCACGTGACGCCAGTGGGCGAAGAGTTAAAATTTAAGTTTGAATATATCCTTTAAAAAAATGAAGGAAAGCAGGCGAAAACATCCCAAAAAGCAGGAGAAGACCGAGACATGATAGGAAGGTTCAGATCAGGAGATGAAATATTTTATGGAGAAATCGAAAATGGGCGAGTGTATCCAAAAGGAGGAGCTCCCCCCGGGATTTTTGACCTTTCAGAGCTTCGTGTCCTTCCGCCTGCGTCTCCTTCGAAAATTGTATGTGTCGGCCTGAACTACCGAGATCATGCTGAAGAGCTGAACATGAAAGTCCCGGAAAACCCTGTACTCTTTTTAAAGCCTCCGTCAGCCATTATAGGGCATGGAGACAAGATAATTTATCCGGCATCGAGCTCCAGAGTAGAACATGAAGCTGAACTCGCAGTCGTTATAGGCAAACGCTGTAAGAACATCTCAGCCTCAAAGGCCGTAGATGTAATTGCAGGTTATACCTGCTTTAATGATGTGACCGCCCGTGACCTCCAGCAAAAAGATGGTCAATGGACAAGGGCAAAGAGTTTTGATACCTTTGCAGCTTTCGGGCCTTATCTTGCTTCTTCCGACGAAGTTGATATCACGAATGCAAAGATTGCCTGCAGGGTAAATGGGGAAACCAGGCAGGCTTCCAGCACTTCAAACCTTCTTTTTGACATTCCTTATCTTATTGAATTTATCACCGAGATCATGACCCTGGAAGTAGGAGATGTCATTGCCACAGGAACTCCTCCTGGCGTTGGAGAACTTCAACGTGGAGACGTTGTGGAAGTCGAAATTCAGGGAATCGGAATACTTAGAAACGAGGTCGTCTGATGCTGCTTGAGCCTATCGGAAATGAACTTGAACTTACCGAGCGCCATCTTCTGGTGCTTAAGAAAGTGATTGAAGAAGCTCCTATTGGGATTCTGAAGCTTTCAGAAGTCACCGGAATGCAGAACCATAAAGTGCGTTACTCGCTTAGAGTCCTTGAACAGGCTAACCTTATCAAGCCCTCGGCTCAGGGTGCCGTACCCGGAGATGCGGTTCCAAAATTCCTGGAGGAATTTGAGCTCGAGTTTAAGAAAATCAATGAGAAAGTATCCCGCATCCAGGAAATCGAAGCTTCCATTCCCAAGTAAAGGCTCCTGCATGCAAGAGAAGCTTTTCAGAAAGCTTTTTTTAGTTTTTGCAAGGAATTCCTTCGCTTCGGTGACTTTTTATAACCCTATTTACATGTTTTTTCCTCAATCATAATCACTCTAAATCATTGGATCCAGTTTATTTTTGGAGAAACTCCTATGACTTTAAGTCCTGAAGACCTTAAAACAATTGAAAAATTTGCTTATCAAAATGCTGTAAAATACGGGAAAGCTCCCCAACCCAAAGCTGTAATGGGCAAAGTAATGGGGGAGTGCCCTCAACTCAGATCCGACCCAAATGCGGTATCTGAGGCTCTTAAAGTTATTATTCCCGAGATTGCAAAAGGAAATCCCGAAACCTGGGAGGCAAAGCTTTCGGAAATTGCCCCTGAGCTTATCGAAGCCCTTAGTGTAAAAAAGGAGCCTGATAAAGGCTTAAAACCTCTAGAAGGTGCAGAAAATGGCAAGGTTGTAATGCGTTTTGCCCCGAATCCAAACGGGCCTGCAACACTTGGCAGCGCAAGAGGCATGGTAGTTAATTCCGAATATGTGAAAATGTACGGAGGAAAATTTGTCCTGCGTTTCGATGATACAGATCCTGATATAAAACGACCTCTGCTTCAAGCTTATGACTGGTATATCGATGACTTCAAATGGCTCGGGGTTGTGCCTGACCAGGTCGTCTATGCTTCTGACCATTTCCCTATGTATTACGATTACGCAAGAAAACTTATCGAGATGGGAAAGGCTTATGTCTGCTTCTGTAAAGGAGGAGATTTCAAGCGGTTTAAGGATGCAAAACAAGCCTGCCCGCACAGGGATACCAGTCCTGAAGAAAACCTTATGCACTGGGAGAAGATGCTTGCCGGGGAATATGAAGACCAGCAGGCAGTACTGAGGATCAAGACCGATATAAAGCACAAGGATCCTGCACTGAGGGACTGGGGAGCATTCAGGATAAGAAAGATGTCGCATCCCCGCCCTGAAATTGGGAACAAGTACGTTGTCTGGCCACTTCTTGATTTTGCAGGGGCTATCGAAGACCACGAACTGGGAATGACCCATATCATCCGGGGCAAAGACCTTATAGACAGCGAAAAGCGGCAGGGTTATATCTACAAATACTTCGGCTGGAAATACCCGAGAACAACCAACTGGGGCAGGGTCAAGATCCACGAATTTGGAAAGTTCAGTACGAGCACCCTGAGAAAAGCTATTGAAGCAGGGGAATACAGCGGCTGGGACGACCCGAGGCTTCCAACAATCCGGGCAATCCGGCGTCGTGGAATCCAGGCCGAAGCTCTCAAGAAGTTCATGATAGAGATGGGAGTCGGAATGACTGACGTAAGCATAAGCATGGAGTCACTCTACGCCGAAAACCGCAAAATCGTGGACCCTATTGCAAATCGCTATTTCTTTGTCTGGAATCCTGTAGAACTGGAAATTACAGATGCGGAGCCGACAGTTGCTAAGCTTCCTCTTCACCCTACTGACCATAAAAGAGGATTCAGGGAAATTGCTGTAGGAAATAAAGTACTTGTATGCACGGAGGATGTCGAAAAGCTGGAAGTGGGTTCTATCATCCGCTTAAAAGATTTCTGCAATATCGAGATTACTTCTCTTTCCCCACTTCAGGCAAAGCTCTCTGATGTTTCTCTTGAAGCCCTTAAAAAAGCAAAGGCAAAAATCATCCACTGGGCCCCACTTGACGGAATAAATGTGAAAGTACGCGGCCCTGAAGGCGATCTTAACGGTATCGGGGAGCAGGGGATTGCAGCCGAACTTGACAAAATCGTGCAGTTCGAACGCTTCGGTTTCTGCAGGATAGATACCGTAAGTGAAGAAGAAATTGTGGCTTACTTTGCCCACAAATAATTTTCTGGAAGGAGGTGGACAGGAAACTGTCCTGTTTCTTTTATCTGCTTCCTGAATCTCTTTTTCGTTTTTTGTTTTCGTTTATTTGCAGTTTTCTCTAACTGACTCTCGTATTCGAGTTTCTCAACTCTTTTTTAGCTCATTTGAAATCTTCAATCTCTTCATTTCACGTTTTTGTGATGAAATACTGAGGAATGACAAAATTTCAAGGTAAATACTACCTGAATATCAGAATAATTTCCGATCTAAATTTAAAGCCAACAATTCCAATTATCCAATTGTAGAAATGGGTCGCATTTTGAGACGGCTGGTTGTTATCGTTTTTGGAAAATTATTAGAAAATATACAGTTATTGTCTCAACTGAAGCTTCGGAAATGTGTGTTGGAAATTTTAATGAAGGCAAAAGGTTGAAAATTGTAGGAGATTTCAAAAACACATGTTTGAGCAACTGGGCAGTTTTCAGAAAAACGATAGCAGAAAAAATTGTGAAAATTGATAGGATATCTGAGGAAAGCAGGTTTTGAGACGTTTATTAATAATATTAACATATTAACAGTTTCACATATAATTATTTTTAAATACAAACAAAATATAATTAAAACTGTTGCATTTTGTTAAGGTATAAAATGTATCCTTTTCAAAATTCAATGAAAATTTTTTAATGAGTTCGCTTTGCACTCGTGAAGTAAAATTTGTTTTTTAAGTAAGTTACACATACATTTGGGACATACTTTTTAATATATATAAATATGTTATTATGCATTATATATAAAAAGGAGATATTAAAAGGTGAAACATCAACAAGCAAATATTTTCAAGATAACGTCATTATTTTTGATTTTATTGTTTTTTGGATTGATGAGTGCTTCGGTTACCCATGCTGAAACTTATCACTTTGTTACAAAGTGGGGTTCCGAGGGCAGCGGTGACGGACAATTTACGAGTCCATCTGGTGTTGTTGTCGGTTCTTCGGACAATGTTTATGTTGCCGATACATCCAATCACTGCATTCAGGAGTTTGACAGTAGTGGTTCATTCCTTACCAAATGGGGTTCTTCTGGCAGCAGCAGTGGCGGGCCGTTTACTTATCCAGAAGGTGTTGCTGTAGATTCTTCAGGCAATGTTTACGTTGCTGATACGAACAACCATCGTATCGTGAAGTTTGACAGCAACGGAAAATTCCTTACCAAATGGGGTTCTTCTGGCAGCGATGAAGGGCAATTTGAATATCCACGAGGTGTTGCTGTAGATTCTTCAGGTAATGTTTATGTTGCCGATACAGAGAATAATCGAATTCAGAAATTTGACAAAAATGGAACATTCCTTACCAAATTTGGTTCTGAGGGCACTGCTTTCGGAGAATTTTATTCTCCGTGTGGTGTTGCTGTGGACTCGTCTGGCAATGTTTATGTTGCTGATAAGGATAATAATCGAATTCAGAAGTTTGACAGCAGTGGTGAATTTTCAGCCTCTTTTGGGTCTTCTGGCAACGGTAACAAACAATTTTATTCTCCAAGCGGTGTTGCAGTGGATTCTTCTGGCAATGTTTATGTTGCTGATTCTGGCAATGGTCGGATTCAGGAGTTTGATGGAAGCGGAAAATTCCTTACCAAATGGGGTTCCGAGGGCAGCGGTGATGGACAACTTTCTATTCCATCTGGTGTTGCTGTTGACTCGTCTGGCAACGTTTATGTTGCTGATACAGAGAATAATCGAATTCAGAAGTTTGATGGAAGCGGAAAATTCCTTAAGCAATGGGGTTCTTATGGCAGTGGTGACGGACAATTTAATGTTCCAAAATGTGTTGCTATAGATTCTTCTGGCAATGTGTACGTTGCCGATGCAAGTAATCATCGCATTCAGAAGTTTGACGAAAGTGGAACATTCCTTACCAAATGGAATTCTTATGGCAATGACGGAGATTTTTATAACCCATCTGGTGTTGCTGTAGATTCTTCTGGCAATGTTTATGTTGCCGATTCTGGCAATAATCGAATTCAGAAGTTTAACAGCAACGGAAAATTCCTTACCAAATGGGGCTCTTATGGTGACGGTGACGGACAATTTATTAATCCAGAAAGTGTTGCTGTAGATTCTTCAGGCAATGTTTATGTTGTCGATACAGAGAATAATCGAATTCAGAAGTTTGACAGCGGCGGAACATTCCTTACCGAATGGGGTTCCGAAGGTTACGGCCACGGGCAATTTTATAATCCAGTAAGTGTTGCTGTAGATTCTTCAGGCAGGGTTTATGTTGTCGATTCTGGCAATAATCGCATTCAGAAATTTAACAGCATCGGCAAATACCTTACTGAATGGTATTATTGGGACAGCGATGACGGATATTTTAACCCATCTGGTGTTGCTGTAGATTCTTCTGGTAATGTTTATGTTGCCGATTCTGGCAATAATCGCATTCTGAAGTTTGATAGCAACGGCAAATATCTTACCCAATGGGGCTCTTATGGCAGCAATTCCGGGCAATTTAAAAATCCATCTGGTGTTGCTGTAGATTCTTCAGGTAATGTTTATGTTGCCGATAAGGGCAATCACTGCATTCAGAAGTTTGTTGTTAAAGACGACTCTTTTCCTGTAGCAAGCTTCAGCAGTAATGTGACCAGTGGTCCTGTTCCCTTGACAGTGAAATTTACAGACTTTTCTAAAAAGGCAACATCATGGAACTGGAACTTCGGAGACGGAGTTAATTCAACAGAACAGAATCCAGTGCATACTTTCTTGGCAGCAGGAAGCTATACTGTTAATCTGACGGTAGGTAATGAAAAGGGTACAGATTCAAATTTAGCTACAATAAATGTTGATTCACCTTCTTACTATTCGGTAAATGGTCATTACTACTATGCAGTATCTGTACCTGACGGCATTACCTGGACAGATGCAAAAACGGCGGCTGAGTCTTTTACTTATCTTGGAATGAGTGGGCATCTGGCCACAATCACTTCTCAGGGTGAGAACGAATTCATATACAATAATCTTGGCGTAACACCAAGTTATTATTTGTTGGGAGCTTTTCAGCCGGATGGTAGTCAGGAACCCGATGGAGGTTGGCAATGGGTAACAGGTGAGTCGTGGAACTATACTAACTGGAATTCAGGAGAGCCGAATAACGCTGGTGATGAGGACGCGCTTCAATTCTACGGGAGTGACATATGGAATGACTGTTCCCACGAAGAGACTGACAATGGCTATGTCGTGGAATATGAACCGACTCATCCGACACCAATACTTCCTGTAGCTAATTTCAGTACCAATGTTAGTAAAGGTTATGCTCCTCTATCAGTCCAGTTTACCGACCTGTCAGAAAATGCAACTGAATGGAAATGGAGCTTTGGAGACGGAAAAACTTCAACACTTAAGAATCCTGCACATACATATAGTAAAGCCGGGAAATACACGGTCAGCTTAACAGTAAAGAATGCTGCAGGAAGCAATACGAAAACGATAACAAATTATATCACTGTCAAAACAGCTCCTGTAAAACCTGTTGCTGCTTTTTCTGCGAAACCAATCTCAGGAAACGCTCCACTGAAGGTTCAGTTTACTGACAAAAGTACCAATAGCCCTACTTCCTGGAGCTGGATCTTTGGAGATGGTAGTACTTCAACATCCAAGAGTCCTGCACACACATATAGTAAAGCTGGGAAATACAATGTTAAATTAACAGTAAAGAATGCCGCAGGAAGCAGTACAAAAACAATAACAAATTATATCACTGTCAAAACAGTTCCTGTAAAACCTGTTGCTGCTTTTTCTGCGAAACCAATCTCAGGAAACGCTCCACTGAAGGTTCAGTTTACTGACAAAAGTACCAATAGCCCTACTTCCTGGAGCTGGACCTTTGGAGACGGTAGTACTTCAACATCCAAGAATCCTGCGCACACATACACTAAAGCAGGAAAATATACTGTTAAATTAACAGTAAAAAATGCTGCAGGAAGCAGTACGAAAACGATAGCAAATTATATCACTGTCAAAACAGTTCCTGTAAAACCTGTTGCTGCTTTTTCTGCGAAACCAATCTCAGGAAACGCTCCACTGAAGGTTCAGTTTACTGACAAAAGTACCAATAGCCCTACTTCCTGGAGCTGGACCTTTGGAGACGGTAGTACTTCAACATCCAAGAATCCTGCGCACACATACACTAAAGCAGGAAAATATACTGTTAAATTAACAGTAAAAAATGCTGCAGGAAGCAGTACGAAAACGATAGCAAATTATATCACTGTCAAAACGGCTCCTGTAAAACCTGTTGCTGCTTTTTCTGCGAAACCAATCTCAGGAAAGGTTCCACTGAAGGTGCAGTTTACTGACAAAAGCTCAAACGTGCCTACTAGCTGGAAATGGACCTTTGGAGACGGTAGTATTTCAACACTTAAGAACCCTCCACACACATACACTAAAGCAGGAAAGTATACTGTCAGTTTGACAGTAAAAAATACTAGAGGAAGTAACACTAAAACTATGTCTGGATACATTACGGTTTCCAAAAAATGACCACATAAAATTAAAAAAACGATAAAGAGGTCAAGACTATGGGTAGTGGGGAATATTTATTAAAATCCAACCTTCGTTTTTCAATAACTGAGTCTCATGGCCGAATTTCTTAACTTTTTTAGCTTACTTTAAATTTTCAATGTTTCTGGTTTACTTTTTTTGCGCCGAAATGATCTGGTGTTTCTGCACAGATTCACTTCGACCTTATCCTTCTTCATGGGCAAACTCTCTCAACTTACACGATTTTTACAAAGCTCAGGTTCAAAAGAGAAGGTTTAAAAATTCGCACGGAGTTTAAAATATTAACATATTTTATATGAAAAATAAATTGAAGATACAGGAGTAGGATAATGAAATCTAATAAAAAATTGCATTTAGTATCTTTAGCAGCAGTAACCCTAATTTTATTTTTGATTCTCGTTTCATCTACAGCGTTGGGAGCTACTTTAACAAATCCTTCATTGACAATAAATAAAACTAGAATAACTACCAGTGGGTCAGCAGAATACCCTGAGATCTATGGTGATAATATAGTGTGGCAAGATAATCGCAGTGGAAACTGGGATATCTACATGTACAATCTGTCCACTAAAAAAGAAACCCAGATTACTACTAATAAATCAGCTCAGACTAATCCTGTCATTTATGCTGATAAAGTAGTATGGTTAGATATGCGAAATGGGGAGGATACTAATGACTTTAATTATGGAGGACAGGATGTATATATGTACAACCTTTCCAGTAAAAAAGAAACTCGGATTACCGCCAATACATTTGAAATCAATCCAGATTCCCCTACAGCGCTGGACATTTATGATAATAGGATAATGTGGAGTAAAGGCAGTGGTTTCACAATTTATAACGTTTCTACTAAAAAAGAAACATATACTGAGACATCTTCAGTATATTACCCCGTTCTCTATGGTAATACAGTAGTTTGGAAAACTGAAATGAATTCAGACGAGGGAGGGAACATGTGCATGTACAATACCTCCACTAAAAAAGAAACTGAGATCGTTACTAGCAATTCAGCGGGGAGGCCTGCTATCTATGGTGATAGAATAGCGTGGGCAGATGCACGCAGTAGTAATAACTGGCCTTATATTAACTGGAATATTTACATGTATGATATTTCTACTAAAAAGGAAACTCAAATTACTACCAGTGGATCAGCAGGTGATCCAGTTATCTATGGTGATAAAATCTTGTGGGTAGATGTACTCAGTGGAGACTGGAAGGTCTACTTGTATAATATCTCCACTAATACTGAAACCCCCACTACCAATATTTCAGCATCTATTGACGCTATTTATGGTGACAAGATAGTGTGGACGGATTGGGACAATGGAAAAACTGATATCTACCTGGGTACTCTCATCAGTTCAAACCTGCCAATTGCTGCTTTTTCTGCAAGTCCAACTTCCGGAAATGCTCCATTGAAAGTACAGTTTACTGATAAGAGTATAGGCTCACCAGCTTATTGGAAGTGGGGTTTCGGAGACGGAACAACTTCGAAAACTAAGAACCCAACTCATAAGTATTCCAAAGCAGGAAAATACACAGTAACCCTTAAAGTAACCAATGCGGCAGGTATCAACACAGCAACAAAATCAAAGTATATAACCGTGACAGCAAAACCCGTTGCTGCCTTCTCTGCATCTCCAACCTCAGGAAAATCTCCATTAAACGTTAAATTTACTGATAAAAGTACAGGAACACCAACGAAATGGAAATGGGATTTTGGAGATGGATCAAAGTCATTCCTTCAGAATCCAACGCATAAGTATTCCAAAGCCGGGAAATACACAGTAACCCTCAAAGTAACCAATGCGGCAGGCATCAACACAGCAACAAAATCAAATTATATAACCGTGACAGGAACTTCGCAAGCTCCGACTGCAGATTTCTGGGGCTGGCCATTATCAGGAAAAGCTCCGCTAAAGGTAACATTCACAGAGACGAGCAAAGGATCACCAACCTCATGGAAATGGGATTTCGGAGATGGAAAATATTCAACAGAAAAGAGTCCAACACACATATATTCAACTGCAGGAACTTACACGGTTAAACTCACAGCAACAAATACAGCAGGAAGTAGTACAAAATTAAAATGGAAATATATAAAAGTGGCAAAGTGACTGCAACTTTGAAAACGGTTGTAAACCTCCTGGTTCTATAAGATTACAACTTCATAAGGGTGGCAACAAACACAAGACTGAGAATATACTCCGAAAGTAAATAAAAACTGTTCTCTTTTCTTTTGCTCACTCTTTTTATTCATTTTTTCATTGTTCCTTATTTCTTATCTGAAAGTGTCTTAAGTTGTTGATTTGATATTTAAAAATGAGCTCATCCGGCTTTTTAGTCATTTTTTAGAGAGATTTTAATTTTGTGATTTTCAGTAGCGCTCCCTATCTAATTTCTTAACTCTTTTAAAGTTCATTTGAAATTCTCAAAAGTTTTTCTTTTATCTTTTTATACCGAAAAATTTTGCCATTTATGTACGGATTTACTGTAAACTGATTCTTCTTCTCAAAACAAATTTTCTAAAATCACACATTTTCTTAAATTTTTGATTTAAATAACAAAGTTTAAAAATGTATATATCTCTAAATTATTAACATTTTTTATATGAAAAATAAATTAAAGATTAAGGAGTAGGATAAGTGAAACTTAACAAAAAATCGTATTTAGTAGATATAGCATCAGCAGCTCTGATTTTATTTTTAATTCTCGTTTCATCTACTGCATCGGCCGCCACTGTAGGACAGTCTTCACTTAGTGTTGATGAAACTCGGATAACTACGTCTGGAGGAGTGATCAGTAGGGACATTTACAATGATAAAATAGTGTGGAGTACTCTTTTCGGTGATCTCTACATGTATGATCTATCCACTAACAAGGAAACCCATATAACCACTAGTGAACCTGTATTCACCTGTTCTATATATGGTAATAAGATATTTTGGGAGAGTTGGGACAACGGTGACATTTATGTGTATAATATTTCCACTAAAAAAGAAACCCGATTAAATACTAGTGGGCCGTCATTTGGTGGTTATAGTGTCTACGGTAATAAGCTAGTACGGTCGGATGATAGTTATGATGGTGGTGATATCTATCTGTACGATCTATATACTAACAAGGAAACTCAAATTACTACCAGTGGATCAGCATGTTGTCCTTCTATATATGGTGACAGGGTAGTATGGAAAGATATCCGCGATGGAAAACATGATCTTTACATGTACAATATTTCTACTCAGAAAGAAATTAGGATAACTAACAGTGGAGCGGCAGATGCTCATAGTATGTACGGTGACAGGATAGTATGGGAAGATAGGCGCAATGAGAAAAGCAACATCTACATGTATGATATTTCCACTAAAAAAGAAACCCGAATAACTACCATTGGACCATCATATTCTCCGAGTATCTATGGTGACAGGATAGTGTATGAAGATGAGAGAGATATATATGGAGGTGGTCGACTATATTTATATAACATCTCTACTGGCCAGGAATTTCATATAACTAAAGGATCTGGGTTCCCTTCAATATATGGTGACAGGATTTTATGGGTTGATAATCGCAATGACAACGACGGCGATGTCTACGTGGGTACTATTTCTGAAAGTGAACCGGCACCAATACCTCCTGTCGCAAACTTTTCTGTTTCTCCAATTTCTGGGAAAGCACCATTAAACGTTAAATTTACTGACACGAGCACTGGCTCCCCAACTTCCTGGTTCTGGAACTTTGGAGATGGTTCAAAGTCATTCCTCCAGAATCCGGTTCACAAGTATTCAAAAGCAGGAACATATAATGTTAGCTTAACGGTAAAGAATGCCGCAGGCCGTAACACGGTAACAAAATCAAAGTATATAACCGTGACAACAAAACCCGTTGCTGCATTCTCTGCATCTCCAACCTCAGGAAAATCTCCATTAAACGTTAAATTTACCGATAAAAGTACCGGGTCACCAACGAAATGGAAATGGGATTTTGGAGACGGAACAATTTCAACCAAGCAGAATCCAACGCATAAGTATTCCAAAGCCGGAAAATACACAGTAACCCTCAAAGTAACCAATGCGATAGGCATCAACACAGCAACAAAATCAAATTATATAACCGTGACAGGAACTTCGCAAGCTCCGACTGCAGATTTCTGGGGCTGGCCATTATCAGGAAAAGCTCCGCTAAAGGTAACATTCACAGAGACGAGCAAAGGATCACCAACCTCATGGAAATGGGATTTCGGAGATGGAAAATATTCAACAGAAAAGAGTCCAACACACACATATTCAGCAGCAGGAACTTACACGGTTAAACTTACAGCAACAAATGAAGCAGGAAGTAGTACAAAATTAAAATGGAAATATATAAAAGTGGCAAAGTGACTGCAACTTTGAAAACGGTTGTAAATCTCCTGGGGTCCTTCAGTCCCAGGTAAAGATGCAAAATGCAGTAATACAAAAGTCATTTGTGGATGTTAAGTATCTAAAAATGAGCTTGAAATTCAAAAGTAGATAAAAATGTCCAAAGGTAGAGAGGAGTGGGGGCTTATTAATCGAATCTCGCGAAAAGGATATACTCAGGTTAGTCTGGAATATCCTAGTGCTTCGATTCCAAAATAGATTCTTTATTTCCTGGAAAAATCCATGATCCCAGTTTCTATTCAAAAGACAAGTTTTATGAACCTATTTCGGAATCAAAGTACTAGAATGTCTTGCTAGTGAATATTCAACTTCACAAAAAGCTAATTAATTAATATTCTTTTTTGAACTCTTGTGAATATCTATATTCTTATTTTGTATTCAATAATATATCTCAAGCATTTCTAAACATATATTATTTTATAAATTTATTTTTTCTTATTAATTATCTAAAAATATCACAACTTTTATAGACATAAGATTTAAAAGAAAAAATTTAAGTATAATCTCTAAACTTTTACTAATTGAATTAAAATTTTCAAATATAAAGTTAGAGGTGATAATATGAATAAACCAATGACCTTTTGTACTATAAGCTTAATTTCAATAGCCTTCATTTTGTGTTTGTTTTTGTCTACGGCATCAGCAGATACAGCGGAAAGTGTTTTGCCTACAATAACTGAAACCCGAATAACCACTAGTGGATCAGCTAATGATCCAGATATATATAATGATATAATAGCATGGGTCGACTATCGCAATGGAAACAACGATGTCTACATGTACAATATCTCTACCAAAGAGGAAATTAAGATTCCCACCAATGGATCTGCAAATTGTCCATGTATCTACGGTGATAAAATAGTTTGGGAAGACGATAGCCACATGCGTCCCTCTTGGGACTTATCCGATATACATATGTACGATCTCTCTACTAAAAAGGAAACTCAGATTTCCGCCCATCTTGAGGAACTAGTGGCAGAGGGGCAACCTGATATTTATGGCGACAAGATTGTGTGGCTAGATCTTTACGATGAGGATTGGGGTGTTTCTATGTATGATCTTTCTACTAAAGAGGAAACTTTCATCACCCACGATGCATTGCATCCTGCTATCTACGGTAACAGAATAGTATATTACGTTTCCCACCCTCGCAAAGGGACTGATTCAAATATTTATGTATATGACCTCTCCACTAAGAGGGAAACTCAGATAACTACCAGCGGATCAGCAGACAACCCTGCTATTTACGATAACAGGATAGTATACGCCGACGAACGCAAAGGAAACTATGATATCTATATGTATGACCTTTCTACTAAAAACGAAACCCAGATAACCAGCAGTCCAGATAACCAGGTGTCTCCTGCTATCTATGGTAACAGGATATTGTGGAAGGATGTTGGTGGGGAAGATGATGGAGGAGAATATCATGGTATCTACATGTGCGATCTTTCCACTAATCAGAAATTTAAAATTACCAGCCGTGGAAGTGAAAGTGATCCTGCTATCTATGGTAACAGAGTAGTATATACCGATGATCATAACGGAAAGTCCGACATTTACATGAACACTATTTCAAGCAAAGAACCAGGATCATCACCACTCGTTGCTGCATTTTCTGCTTCTCCAATTTATGGGAAAGCAAAGTTAAATGTTAAATTTACTGATACAAGCACAGGAACACCGACAAAGTGGATATGGAATTTTGGAGACGGATCAAAGTCATTCCTTCAGAATCCGACTCACAAGTATTCCAAAGCAGGAGTATATACTGTTAGTTTAACGGTAAAGAATGCCGCAGGCCGTAACACGGTAACAAAATCAAAGTATATAACTGTGACAACAAAACCCGTTGCTGCCTTATCTGCATCTCCTACTTCAGGAAGAGTACCATTAAAAGTTAAATTTACTGACAAAAGTATCGGAACACCCACTAAATGGAAATGGGATTTTGGAGACGGAACAAAGTCATTCCTTCAGAATCCGACTCATAAGTATTCCAAAGCCGGAAAATACACAGTAACCCTTAAAGTAACCAATGCGGCAGGCAGCAGTACTGTAATGAAGACAAACTTCATAACGGTGACAACAAATACAAGGCCGGGGATATACTCTGAAAACAAATAAACTCTTAAATTGAAAAACGAAAAAAGATCAAAGCTAAAAGATAATGAGCGCATAAGGTTTGTTTCTGTCACATACTCTGTTTTCTCCATTGTGGTAGGAATGGACCTTAATCCTGTTTTCAAAATTTATCAGAGTTTTTTTTAAGTTTTATTTTTATATTTGAATTATTTAAAATTAGTAAAAGTAGTAATTACTTAGTCATTCTCTAATAACTTCATAGTGTTTTATATTATATATTTTTTAAATTTTTTTGAAAAAATACAAAAATATTTTATAATATAACCTGTATAAACCTTAGTGTCAACTTAGTGATTTAACAACAGAAAGGGAAAAACCTTTCAGAAAAGTTGACCTGGCTAGAGGCCGTATTAGTGAAACAGGAAGTATTGACCAGAAGAATAACATCCTGTGGTCAGTAACAGGTTTTGAATGATAGAAGCCAAAACTTCTAATTTCCGGCCCCACCTCCAATGACTGATCCCTATAATGTGATTGGAGAGTTAGACTCTGTGTGCAACGTGTCCGCCCCACATAAATCGCAGAGAACCGAATGGATAGATTCAAAAATATTACGCAGACGTAATTAGAATCTTTGAATTACCGTATAGACCCGGCATAATTAGATATTGATATAGACTCGGTCTAATTAGATAGTTCGGAAAACATTACGAGTACGTAATATGGAATTTTGAGAAATATCTGGGAAAGAGTATGCGATTATCCTGGATTTTTGAGTTTACTCAAATTATAAGTCCAACCTTATAGGCGATACAATGCTAAAAAGACAGATAGGAACCCTATTCCTTATAGCAGGTCTTATTTTAACAATCGTATCAACTGTTGGAAAAATATAATTATCTTATAGTTTTTTGAGTTTACGCAGATTCCAAATCCAACCCAAAGGTGATACGATGCTAAAAATAAATCAGGATACCCTATTCCTGACAGCATGTCTTAGTTTAACGGCCGTATGTGCTTTGGGAATGAATAGACTCTAACCCTATGGTTTTTGAGTCCACTCAAATTCCAAACCCAACCCAAAGGTGATACGATGCTAAAAAGACAGATAGGAACCCTATTCCTAGTAACATGCCTTATTTTAACAACCGTACCCGCTGTGTTAGGCGCACAGAACACAACGACTGTAAATCCAACGTCTGGATCAGGTGCCCAGACTGCAATTAATAATGCAATAAATTCCGTCGCATCAGGAGCGACATCAAGTAACCCTGGATATGTTCTCCTTGGTGCTGGCACTTATAAGATAAGTGCACCTATAATTTTGAAATCTAATGTGGTACTGAAAGGTGCAGGCGACGATACAATAATCTTTGCTACCGGTTCAGTTTGTAACTCCGATGGATCACCTGCATATGTATTCGGGTCAGGTGTCTCGAACGTTGAAGTATGTGACCTTCAGTTCAAAAGTACAGCGACCGGCCCTGGTGATGGAGGTCACGGAGATTATAGAAACTGCATACAGCTCAGGTCTTCGAGTGATAGTAAAGTACATGATATTTCATTCACTCGATATCTGTATAGTGATGGTATCAGAATCAGTAAAAGTTCTGGAATCGATATATACAATTGCAGAATGCATTCCGTAGGACACGACGGTGTATCGTTCTTATCAGGTACTAAGAATTCCAGAATGTATAACTGTGATGTTGAGGTTCAAACCAACACAGGTGTCAGGATAGACAATTGCGCAAATGTTGAAGTGGACCACAATACGTTTTCAGGTAGTTTCGGATCTGGCTGGTGCTGCGTTGAGCTGGAAAATTCACTGACAAATGCGAATGTCCATCATAATATCATGCATGACTTCAAAGGATCAAGCAGCAGTGCAGGCATTGGAAATATTCATGCAAGCGGATCAATTAGCGTTCATGATAATGTTATGTGGGCTGTGTCGCCTTACGTTGCGGTAGGATCAGGCTCAAACATACTGGGAACATCTGATCACAGTGTTAAGAATTGGGTAGCAAAAGGGTATGGATACGGCTCTCTTGGCAACTAATTCAACAAACACGATGAACATATTCAATAGATAACATATTCAGCGTTAAGAGTCCTGCACGTACGTACATAACATGATCGTACAGTTCGAACTTGTATAGTTTGAACGTTTTGGTTTTTGCAGGATCAATGACGAAAAGGAAGACAAAGTTGTGGGTCTACTTTGCCCACAAGTTATTTTCTGACAAAAGGAGAACATGAAACTGTTCTCTTTCTTTTATCTATTTTCCGTTAACTTTTTTGCTTTTTTCAATAATGAGAAAGTGTAGATTAATCAGCCTCCTTAAAATCTACTCGTTTGAAATATGTTAATACTACCCGTTATCTAAGTGTGAAAATAGTTTAAATTTTAAGACAAACTCTAAAAATAATTGTAGATTAAAATTAACATATTTATTTTCATAAATTTTTACTATAAGGAAAAAGGGAAAAAGGAAATATTTTCTCATTCAATTTTTTAAAAATATCATTTTTGTATTTCGTATTTTTGAAGTTAATAGCAGAAGCAGTCAATTAAGTTCAGTTATTCTTTAAGAACTTTTATAATCTTTTAATGTTTTACAGTATTTATTTTCAAATTTTTTTTAAAAAAATACAAACTATTTTATAATATAACCTATCTAAATCTGAAATGTCAACTTAGCAATTAAACAATAGAAAGGGAAAAACTTTTCAGAAAAATTGACTTTGCTAGAGGTCGTAGTTAGTGAAACAGGAAGTATTGATCAGAAGGATAACATCTTATGGTCAGTATCAGATTTTGAGTAATTGAAGCAAAAACTTCTAATGTCCAATCCCACTTCCAATGACTGACCCCTATAATGTGATTGGAGAGTGAGACTCTGTGTGCAACATGTCCACCTTACATAAATCGCAGAGAGCCAAATTGGATAGATTCAAAAATATTTCACAAAAATAATAGGACTCTTAAAACCCATAAAAATCTGACATACTTAAATATTTTATATAAATTAGGTCTAATAAGATAGTTCAGAAAAACATTACGAGTACGTAATATGGAATTTTGAGCAATATCTGGGAAAATATACGATTATCCTGGAGTTTTTGAGTTTACTCAAATTTCAAGTCCAACCTGGAGGCGATACCATGCAAAAAAGACAGGTAGGAACCCTATTCCTGAAAGCATGTCTTATTTTAACAATCGTATCAACTGTTGGAGATATCGAACTATCTTATAATTTTTGAATTCACTCAAATTCCAAACCCAACCCAAAGGTGATACGATGCTAAAAAGACAGATAGGAGCCCTATTCCTGGTAACATGTCTTATTTTAACAACCTTGCCCGCTGCTTTAGGCGCACAGAACACAATAACCGTAAATCCGACATCTAGATCAGATGCCCAGACTGCAATTAATAATGCAATAAATTCCGTAGCATCAGGGGCAACATCAAGTAATCCTGGATATGTTTTCCTTGGTGCTGGTACTTATCAGATAAGTGCACCTATAGTTTTGAAATCTAATGTAGTACTGAAAGGTGCAGGCAACGATACAATAATCTTTGCTAACGACTCAGTTTGTCGCTCAGTGGAATCACCTGCATATGTATTCGGGTCAGGTGTCTCGAACGTTGAAGTATGTGACCTTCAGTTCAAAAGTACAGCAACTGGATCTGGTGATGGAGGTCACGGAGGCTATCGAAACTGCATACAGTTCAGGTCTTCGAAGAATAGTAAAGTACATGATATTTTATTCACCCGCTATTTGTATAGTGATGGTGTCAGAATCACTAAAAGCTCTGGAATAGAAGTATATAACTGCAGAATGTATTCGACAGGACATGACGGTGTAGGATTCTTATCAGGTACTAAGGATTCCAGAATGTATAACTGTGATATTGAGGTTCAAACCAATACAGGTGTCAGGATAAACGATTGCACAAACATTGAAGTGGATCACAATACATTTTCAGGTAGTGCCGAGTCTGGCTGGTGCTGCGTTGAGATGGTGAATTCACTGACGAATGTGAATGTCCATCATAATATTATGCACGATTTCAAAGGATCAAGCAGCAGTGCGGGCATTGGAAATTTTAATGCAAACGGATCAATTAATGTTTATGATAACGTTATGTGGGCTGTGTCGCCTTACGTTATGATAGGATCAGGATCAAACATATTAGAACCATCTGATCACAGTATTGAGAATTGGGTAGCAGAAGGATATGGATACGGCTCTATTGATAACTGATTCAACAAACACGATGGAACAACACATTATTCGATAGATGGAACGTATTCAACAGGTGGAACGTATTCAACATTAAGTGTCTGCACATACGTACAGAACATGATAGTACAGTTCGAACTTGTATAGTTCGAAAGCTTTGGATTTTGCAGGATCGAAGCGGTAGAAAAAGACGAAGTTGTAGCGTACTTTGCCCACAAATAATTGCCTGGAAAAATGTGGACGGGAAACTGTTCCCTCTTTATTAATTTTTAATGTTTTTTCTTTTCTTTCTTTTTACCATGTTTTTTCTTTTTCCGTTTTTCAACATTACAGTTATCTTTATTTTTTAAAATTCTTGAGTCTATAATATATAACTTTTTTACAAATAACCAAATAAATTTTACTTTTATATATCTATATAAAAAATCAAAAAATTTAACGTAACTATTCAGGTAGCCTTGTTAAGGCTACACAATTTTTCCTCGTTCCTAGGAAAAATTGGATATAAAATGAACCATTTTCTTCCTTGATGAAACGTGAAGAGATTCTTGCTTTGTGTGCTTCAAA
>Ga0268263_1001391_pt1 | contig 21634 bp, 16 predicted proteins | sample Biomet5_FD_190358 | JGI IMG/M metagenome (GOLD analysis project Ga0268263, IMG submission 190358) | Microbial communities from bioreactor (seeded with sewage sludge) at LBNL, California, USA - Biofuel metagenome 5 (SPAdes) (version 4) | ecosystem: Engineered > Bioreactor > Anaerobic >... | reverse complement strand
AAAAGAAAACAGCGTTCAAAAATAACATAATTATACAATACATCGTATGTATGATAAATTTTCTTATTTTTTGTTAATAAAAAAGATCAGATGGCTAAAGGAATCGTCTTACTTTCCAATACAAAAAGTAATTATCTTTGATATTCAATTAGTTATGAAGATTGGGCAACAAATAGGCAACAAAATCTGTAAAATTGATGACAAATAAAAGTAAATGAGCTTGCTTTGCTAGAACCTATCCACCTGCAAATATAAACCTTTTTTCTTTGTTTTAGCCCTCAAATTCAATTCTTGATACTTTGGTAGTTCGGAACAATAAAGTTTATCATAAGCCTTTGCAAAGCCGTTCTTGACCATTATTTCGTTTAAGGTGTTGCCGTTAGGCAATACCACATAAGCCAAAGTTCTGCCGTATGGGTCTTGCTCGTTGCCTACTTCTTGAATTAATGTAATCCGCTTTCCAATCTTTGCCTTAGTTCTTAAAAATTCATAAGACTGGTGTGCAAGCTCCATCAAGAAACGACCTGATAAATGGGTTTCTCTTTCGTCCTGCTTTAGTTTTTTGCAAGGTGTCAACTCTGGTGCATCAATACCATAAAAACGTATTTCTTCCTTTTTATTTGAGATTAAATTCTTTGCGATTATACCGTCACCATCTACAACTTTTACTATTTCGTAGTTGGTTTTGATTGTGGTCTGATACTTTACATCTAATTGCTTCATATTACACTATTTAAGTAATTGATTAACAGTTATTTATGTCGTAAATTTACAATAAATTTTTAACATAAAATACGTATTATTATGGCAAGACAGAAAGGACATATTAAATATGTCGGAACACTCGGAGAAGTTAGACACTTCAAAATTAAAGGTAATGATGGTTACTTTGCAGGTCTAAAAGGCGGTCCATCTTCAGAACAGATTGCATCTGATCCAGCCTTTGTTCGTACTCGTGAGAATATGAACGAATTTGGAGGAAGTGCAATTGCAGGTAAATCCCTAAGAACAAGTATTGCAGGTTTAATTCGTAATAATGGCGATAGTCAAGTTACAGGAAGGATAACCGCAATAATGAAAAGAATCAATCTGGAAGATGGTTCGGAGGCAAGAGGGCAAAGAGCAATTTTAGTAACTGTTGCACCTCAGTACTTAGAAGGGTTTGAGTTTAACAAATTCACTTCTCTAAATGGTGCTTTTAATGCTCCTTATACTATTACTCCAACAGCTGCAAGAGATAGTTCAACTTTGGATATTCCTTCTTTTAATCCTTTGGATAGAATGTATATTCCTGCTGGAGCTACTCATTTCAAAATCATCAATGCTATTGCTGTTTTGTCTGACTTTGAATATAATAGCACTACTGGAGTTTATGAGCCAAAAGACGGAACTACAAACGGATTAACAGATGTGCAAGATTCAGGCTTCTTACCTGTAAATGCTGCAACTGGTGTTTTGAGTATTGTTAGCACATTGCCCGGTTCTCCTACCATTTCTGCAGATGTTTCGGTTATAAATGTGTTGGCGGTAGAATTTTATCAAGAAGTGAACTCAAACTACTACTTATTTGCTCAAGGTAATGCAATGAAAGTAGCCAAGATATTCTAATTCTTCATCAGTGGATTAGATGATTTCGGAAAATCGGGAAAGCCTGCTCAAATCGAGTGGGCTTTTTTCGTTTGCACCTTTTTTCCTATAATGGTTAAATATGGTTTAAATAAGTGTACCTAAACCATAAGACAACCATAGGAAAGGTTTTTTACCTCCTTTTGATGTATCGGTAAAAAATAGCTCTTTTTGCATCATTGATAAGTAGCAAGGTTTCTTTGTATTTTTTCTCCTGCTGCTCTAAAATTTCTAATGCCTTTACTGACTTATTGAAGCCTTTTAAATCGGTTTTGGCTTGCTCTAATCCAGTATTTATAGCTTGTTTACAATCGCCAATGGTAATGAATGGAATAACAGAACCTTTTAAAAAATATTCAAAGGATTTTGCCTTCCATAATCCGAAACAAAGCGAGTAAAAAAACTGCTTATCTTCTTCGGTTTTGGCGGTTAAAACAAAGCAATTCGGGCAAGGCTCAGAAAGTGGTTTTCCGCTGTTGTTTCCTTTGCATAGGATGTAAAAATGTGGCTCATTTATTTGAGCTTTTGGGCTGTACGTTTTAAGTGAGAATTTTGCCATTTTGAGATGATTTTGTTTGCTTCCGAAATCCCCTCTGACAAAAAAATTTTTGACAAAGAAAAAAACGAAAAAAAAAGAAAGCCATCTCATCAGGTGGTGGAGATTGGACAAGCAAGTTTTTTTGAAAAAATACTACCCGATAGGGTGGAGATTTTTTTAAAAACCCGTAGGGCTTGAACTTGAAGGGCCAATTGGAACCACCTACTTTTGCTTCCTTTTTTATTCTTTTTTGGCAAAATATCTTTCTTAATAAACTATTATAGTTGATTACCGATTTACAATTCCAATGGGGTAAACACTTCCAGAAAAAAATAAACTATACCTTATTTGTGCGGTGGCTTGTGTGTGGCAAGTGTGGTGACTGAACGGAATGTAACGATTGCTTGGGTATGGAATGGAGCAATACTGTATGCTTTTGCAGGGTTGCAAACTTTGCAATCTTTACATTTCTGCAAAGTTTATTGGGTTGGGGAAAGCATACGGATTGCGTAATGAAATAGTGCGTTGGGTATCGTGGAATGGAGAGAAGGCACTACTCTTGCTGGCAAATTAGGCTGTAGTGGGTGCTATGTAGAGAAACGGAATAGTACCGACTAAAAGCCGACACTAAACATCATAGTTTATTTTTTTTCTGACCGCTGAAAGGGTGGTGGGGAATTGTGGCTCTTAGGGTGGGTGCGGCTGGTTAAAACACGGCTACGATACCAAAAAATATTTGCGTTGGGTTTAACGTTGGGGAATATTTTTTTGGTAGCGTCTATGGTGCTGGCTATTTTACATAATGTTATTATAGGACAGACTGTGCGTTTGGGTGCTTGCACAAGCAGGGGAAGAGGCTGTACTATAATGCCACATTATGTAACTTAGCTTCCGACATTTTTAATACTGGCATAAGCGGAACGGTGGTGGTGGTTGGAGTGTAGCGGCTTTTTGTTTGGACTGTGGAGGGTTGGCAACAGCTCTTTGCTTTTTTAGTTTTTACCGCTAAAAAATATATGCTTTAAACAAAAAAGCAATGTGCTGTATAGCGTTGGGAACAGCCCACACAAAAAGTATGACAGTTTAAAAATGGCGGCAGTACCATAGTATGCACTGAAGCGTTGGCATTACTCACGACTTTTTTAATTGTAATATGGTGTTCGTGAATGCTTACGCATTTGTGCGGTTGGAGTGCATAAGCCGTGTTTTGTGCGGTGGCTGGGTGGGACTAAATAAACTCGTGGCTCTGCCACACCTATTAATTACGAGAATATTGTTTTATAGCGTTCTGACCTTAGTTGAAATGCTTTTTCACTTCCTTCCATTACATCACAAATTTCTTTCTTAATGGCACTATTTTCTACTGTACCTGAATGAAGTACTTTTATATCCGTAGTAGTTGAATCCATTGAAAGAATGTACTCAGCATCACCATTTACTGGTATATTGGCATTATGGGTAACTACTATAATTTGTCTTTTCTCTTTTGCTTTCTTTAAGCCTTTTACTACTAAGTCATAAACTAATCTATTATCAAGGTCATCTTCGGGTTGGTCAAGTAATAATGGAATATCGCCAAACGAAAGGAGAAAGGTTAAAATAGCTGCTGTTTTTTGACCTGCTGATGCGGTTGATAATGGTTTGAAACCTGTTGAACCTTCAGGTTTGTATTTTACGATAATCTCATCTTCGGGCATAAATAGCTCAATACTATCTATCTGACTTGGGCTTAATTTCCTCAGTGCATTTTTGAAATGACCGCCAAAATGTTCGGATGAAATATCGCTGTAGTGAGCATCTAAAATTGCCTTTTTACAATCTTTTATTTTATTCTCAACTATGCCAGTAAAACATAAGGTTTTTAATTTTTCAATATCGTCACCAAATGAAGAATCATTACTTATTATGGATCTTATCTGACTTTCAAAATCATCTTGGTTTCTAAAACCTTTTATTTCAATTTTAATATTATCAGCAGTAATATGGTCTGAAATGAATGTAGAACGGATTTCTGTTATTTCTTTACAAACATCAACATAGTCATTTAGGAGCTTTGTACATTGGATATTGATTTCAGTAATTTCTTTTTCAATAGCCTCTATTGCTTTTAACTCTTGTTGTTTATCAAGTACAACACCTTTTAATTGCTGATACTTAGATAGTGCTTCTATTTCAGATTCAGATAGTTCTTTTTTCTTTTCTTCTATTTCAGTAAGAAGTGAACTAAGTGCTTTCTGCCAGTCAGAATTTTGAATGGCTAAATCGAATGCTGATTTTACTTTGGCAATCTCTAAAATTATTTTATCTAATTCCTTTTCCTGCTGAACTATTGATTGAGTAGCAATTTTTATTAAACTTTCTATTTCTTCTCTGTGTGAATCTTGAATATTTTCAGTATCAAAAGGTGGAAATGTAAAACTTTCCTTAACCTGCTCCAAGGCTAATTTTAGGTCGTCAATTGTTTCAGTGAATGATTTAATTGGTTTGCGGTCTTCAACAAAAAAATCGGTGCTTTTAATGGTGGTGGTTATGCCTGATTTATCTATGGCTTTGAGAGTATTGTTAATATCCTCTAAGTCAGTTTTAATTTTAGTCTTACCGCCAATTGCCCCTTGTTTTGTTCTTAGGCTTGTTCTTGCTTCTAAAAATTCATTAGCAATTTTACTCTTTCGCTCCAATACATCTTGTAACACAGGAATAGCGTTATCAATCCTTTCACGTAAAGCATTTGGGTTTTTTGCTATCTCATAAATTTGTTTTTGTGAGTACTGCTCAAATTCAAATATTTCTAAAAGGTCCTTATCATCATCTTTTACTAAAGCCCAAGAACCATCAATCCATTTAAAGACTTCTATAAATTGGCTTGAAGCGGAAATTATTTTACTTGCTACGATTTTATATAGTACTTCTTTACGGACTATTTCTATTTCAACAACAGATGTATCAAGGTCGAAAACACCTATCGTTTCTTTTTTGTGAGATGTATCTGCTTTTTTATAAAATAAGTTTTGCTCCTTTAAAAGGTCTTCAAAATCTGCAAGATTTACTCCTCTATTGAAAACCCCTCTAATGAACCTTAAAATACTCGATTTACCGCTACCTCTACCACCTATTATTGTATTTAGTTGCGGATTAAAGTCAATTTCTAAATCTTGCTTTTTGGTTAATTCAGTACCCTTTACTTTAAGGCTTTTAAACCAAATATCGGGTTGCTTATTAGGGTCGGTTTCTTTAATATCAAAATCATTTATTACCCTATGTTCAGGAAGTAGAAATGCTTGTCTTAAACCCTCCAATGATGGTGTTTCATCCATTTTTATCCAAGTGAAACGAGAGCCAATACCCCAAAGACCGTGTTTAGAATCGCCTGCTTTATGAGGGTTATCCGAAAATGTTAAGATAGATATATTTTTTTCTTTGGCTAAATCGACTGGTTTTTTCCAAGCATTTATATCAATGGTACTCTTAGTATTACCGTAATAGCTAACTAATTGACTGTGAAAATCAGCAGGAACTTCATTTTCATAAAAAGCCTTATGAACTACTTGAACTGCTGTAATATCAGAACGCTCATAAAAATCAATTAAATTTTGATGACTTAAATTAAATATTCCAGAAAACTCATCTATATGGGCAGGAATAACTATGGCATTACATTTATCTCTTACAATATTTGCAACCTCCACAACTGATTTATTTGTTGAAGCCAATTGATCGCCATATACAGAATGTTCTATATCACATTTGCTTAAAAAACTTTTGATTTCTTCTTCTCCTTTAGATGGGTCAAATAAAATCAATAAATGAATTTTCGTTGAATCGCAAGTTATCTCCACTCCAGGGAATATGGTAAGCGGTTTATCTTTTGCGGCTTCTTGAATTGCTTTTATACCTAAAGGCGTATTATGGTCTGTAACTGCTACACAATGCAAACCTTGTTCAATAGCTTTATCAACCCATTGTTCGGGTGTAACTTCTCTATCAGCAAAACATTCGCTTGCTGTTGTGTGTAAATGCAGGTCGCATTTGTACCATTTTGAACCTTTAAATTCTATCATATTCTACCCTTTAAACTTCGTTGCTAAATAATTCATAGATACTGTTCTGCTTACTTCGTTATGCGGTAATATTAAATACATCCACTTTTTACCTTGATTTTCTGCTGTGTATTCAGAAGCGTATTTACAGAAGCGTTCTGCTGCTACTTTTTTGGCTAATACGGTTTCTTCTTCGGTTTGGTCGGAACGCTTGACTTCAAGCATATAAATAGTGCTTTCTGTTTCTACAATAAAGTCGGGTTCATACCTTTTTGAGTTGTTATCCCAGTAAATTCTGAATTGGTTGGGTGCTGGTCTTAACCACTTGATAACTGTTGCATCATTTTCTAATACAAAGGCTAAATCTTGTTCGGCTTTACTGTCAAACTTGTATTCGAAATGACAGGCTTTTTCAAAACCTCTGAATACGTATTTAGGAATCAAATTGGTAGGGCTTACTATATCTCGATAGTCTTTGTAGCCTGCATTTACCAATGATGAAAAGCTCCATTGCTCTATGCGAATAAAAGGAAACACTCTTGGGGCAACATAATCTGCTGAATGCAACTGAAAGTGCTGTTTCATTTGATTATATACCTTTTCCGCTATGGCAGCTTTGAATTGGAAGATTGCCGAAGGCAATTCTTCTTCGTTGCTTATATTGGCTTTGATAGCTTCGTAGGCTTGGGTGGCTAAATGATATAGCAACTCTGCATTTTCATCATAATCAATTTCTGGGTAATCTATTAATTCTGCAATGATGAGTTTGATAGGATTGCCATACGAACCGCTTGATTTTGCTTTGAGTGTTTCTACTTGCTTATCTTTTAAGCCCATTCGGATAATTTCTTGCTCTAAGGCTTGAAAATTGAACCCTGTAATATCTAAATCAAATTGTTTGAACTCGGCTCTTGTTTCGCCTTGCACCAAGTCCATGCGTGGTATTTCAATGATATTCTTTTTGTATTCTGTTACCATTGTGTCATAAATCACTTTGGCTTCTTCTACAATTTGAGCTGCAAATAGATTCCCTTGTCCTTCGGATAGGTTTTTTTCTACTTGCCGTATTACTTTACGCTTAACTTCTTCTTTGCTTAAATCTTCTACTCTTCTAACTTCGGGTAAACTACCAAAATCGGGAAGTACATTGATTATTGCTTTTTTAGCATCTAAGTTGTTTTGTGCCTTTTGTTTGTCTTGTGGGTTGACAATGACATTGATTTTCTCCTGCTCCTTTACAAAAGTTTGCTCCATTACTGGCTGAGAGGTAACTACTACGGTTTTGGTAGATAAATCTTCTTCGGCTATTTCTACAAAACTCATTTTGTTTAATACCGAGTTAGGGTCTTGGGCTGCCTCAATTACTGCATTGAAGTTTTCGTGAGCTACTACCGTTAATTTATCAATTTTATCTACGCCTGTTCGTTTGCCCTCATAAGGTAGTCTTAACCCTCTACCAATGGTTTGTTCTACTAAAATACCTGCATTGGCGGCACGAAGTGGCACAATGGTATAGAGATTGGTTACATCCCAACCTTCTTTGAGCATATTTACGTGGATAACAATTTCTATTTCGTTGTCTGGACTTTCTAAAGAAACAAACTGTTGCTCAATATCCTCTTCTTTTTTGGTTGATGAATCTATTTGTAACACTTTGCCTTTGTATTGACCGTCATAAAACCCGTCTGTATTGATGAGTTCGTATATTTCTTTGGCGTGGGCTATGTCTTTACAAACAACTAAAATGAAAGGTTTAACCAATTTCACTTCGTTGTTTATGGAATAGATTTCCAATTCGTTCTTTGTATCTTGGTGTATGCTTATGGCATCTTCCAATTTGATGATTTCTACCTCTCTATCTGATAAAGAGCCTTTTTGGAAATTCTTGCGGGTAGCTATAGCCGGGTTCTTTACATATTTACCATCTGATAAGGCTTGGGCTAAGGAATATTCAAAAACTATGTTTTTGAATTGTTTGCCTTTTTCATCAAATGGAGTTGCGGTCATTTCTATGCCTAAAATTGGTTTTAGCTCATTGATTGCATTTTTAGAAGCATCTGCGTGGTAGCGGTGTGCTTCGTCCATTAGAATCACTAAATCTTCCAAACCAGATAAATACTCCCAATACGATTGCCCTAAATACTCGGATAGTCTTTTGATTTTTGGGGCTAAACTTACGCCTCCTTGCTTTGTGCCTCTGTTATCGGAATTGAACTTGGCTATGTTGAAAATATTGATGCGGATTTCATCAGAATGTAAATTTGCAACTCTTTGAGCTCCTTTTTTTACCGAATCAACTCGTGATTGTGCATAATTATCGCCTGTAATTACTACGGGTCTGTTGTGTACAAATTCTGAAATGCCATTAAACACGTATTTGTGATAAGCAGGATTGCCAAAATCTTCTATGAGTTTATCGTAAATGGTCAAGTTAGGTGCTAAAATGAAAAAGTTTTTAACGCCTTTTTGCAAGTATAAATAGGCTACAATAGCACCCATTAATCGGGTTTTACCTACCCCTGTGGCAATTGAAAAAGCAATGGAAACAAAGTCTCTTTCAAAATCGGTACAGGTAGGAAAATGAGCTTTTACTTTTTCTAATTCTTCTGCTAAATCAACTTCTTTTTTTAGCTCTAATTCTTGACAAAGTTGAGCCACAATATCGAGTGAATCTTGAAGCGGTTCACGAAGTGATAAGCGTTGTTTTATATTATTGGCAATTGTATTCATATCCTAATTTTAAAATAATGAGGTTTGGTCGTCTGACTTATTTTTATCTCTAATGGCTTGTACACTGATTTCTTCAATAGTATCTTCTGCATCTTCATTGCTATCATCCACAGGCATATTGATAATGTTCAAGCTATAATCTTCTTTACCATATTCGCATCTGCCTAAAAGCATTAAAGGAATTTTCTTGATGGTGATGTTGCCAAACTTGCCTTTGCATTCTTTTTGGAAAGACTTACAACAAATCAACAAGGTTTCGCCCGGTTGCATTTCGTCTTTAATGCTGTCTAAGGCTTCTACGGTAAGGAATTGAGTTGTAGTAAAAATAAAATCTTGCTCACTGCTTTGCCCTTGTTTCCAATAGGTACTTTCGTGAGGTTGGTATTTAAAACCCTCTTGCTTTGCCATTGCTGCTGCCAACATATCGGCATTGTACTCTTGGCTAATGACCCAATTGCCAAACTTATCTTGCTTTAATAAACTGGGGGCAAGGGTATAGAACTTAAAACCACCACCACCTTGCCAGTTTACTGCTTTGCTGATGCCGCCTTGCTCACCATCTACTACTTGTTTTAGGCGTGGAAAACAATGTGTTTTGGAGTGTTCACCCAATTCTACACCTATCCAGCGTCTGCCCATTTTGTGGGCTACTGCAGCAGTTGTGCCTGAACCGAGAAAAGAATCAAATACTATGTCACCCTCTACAGTTGACATATCAATTATTCTATAGATTAGTGATTCGGGTTTTTTTCCATTTGGAAAGGAAACATTACCCTCTTTTGTTAAATTTTTAGTTTCGCTTGCATAATCCCAATAAGTTCCTTGAACTTCCTTTTTATATAAAACACCATCAATTTCTTCTGATACATCACGCAACCAAGCCAGCAATCTAAAGTTTTCTCCTTTATAAAATTGCTCGTACAAAACACCCTTATTCCTTCCCGTTTTAGGAACATACTCTATTGAATAAAAATCGTGCTCATAGCCAATTTCATTGACCTTTTCCATAACTCTTGGACGAATTGAACTTTGAGGCATTTGAGTTTGAAACAACTTGGAAGCATATTTTAAATATGCTTGTCCTTCATTTATACCTTCTTCTGAAATTATTTGATTTATATTTTTAAAGATAGGTTTTAGTCTTTTATAGATTTTAATTTCGTTACCATCACCATCTACAGTTGATGTGAAATATTCTTTATCACCTTCATAGTATAAAATACTGGTGTATTTCCAGCTTTTATCATTATCTCTATACTCTTGTACTACCTTGTCAATAGGTTTATAGTCATAGACATTTTTAAAACTAACAAGATTATAGTTTTTACTATAGAGGTGTATATATTCAATATTTTTTTTCAAACGTCTATCTTCTCCACCACCAGAAGCTCCAGCAATGTTTTTCATATTAATCGAAATAGTATTAACGAAATTATCACGCCCAAACACTTCGTCTAATAATATTTTTAAATAAGCCATCTCATTATCGTCTATTTGAACAAACAACAATCCATCTGATGATAGAAGATTTCTTAATAGCATTAATCTCGGCTTCATCAAACTCAACCAAAGCGAATGCTCAACGCCATCATCATAATGCTCAAAGGCGTTGCCTGTGTTATAGGGTGGATCAATGTAAATGCACTTTACTTTGCCTGCATAGTCTTGTTCGAGGGCTTTTAAGGCAAGTAGGTTGTCTCCGTGTATGAGCATATTTTCGCTATCGGGGTCGCCATAGCTATACTCAGGATTTTCTATGAGAATACGAGGTTCAAGCTTAGGTTCATCGCCTTTGCCTATCCAAGTGAGTTCGAGTTTTTGAAGTTGTTTTTTATTGCTCATTTATATCAATTTCTATTTATGTCTTAGAATTTCTAAATGCTACATAAAACAGGCTTAAGTCTGTTCTACAAGGATTTATGATTTTCTATTTTCGTTTTCTATTTCGTTTCTATTTTTTTTAGCCAGCCAATATTCTCTAATTTCAAAAATATTTGTACCTTTGCACCAGCTCAGTAACCAAGTCTTAGGACTGTAAGCGTTAAAGGAGTATAAGGAACCGTTTAGCAACCCTAAGCGGTTTTGGCTTTTTTATAGGTTTCATATTCTTTCATTAATTTTCTTTTTCTATGTTCTGTCTCTATGCAGTAAGCTGTGATGAATAGGAATGAATCGCTTCTTTCAGCAAGAACCACAATGTAATTTTCTTCTTCATTAAACAGTACTATTCTTTCATCTCTACCTCGTGTGTTTTTCCAGATTAAAATGTCTTGATGCTCGTTGTTGTCTATTACAAACTTTGGGAATCTCATTCGCTCCATTCTTCTGAAATCTGGCGTTCTATTATTTTCATCTTCACCTTGATGGGTAATGTGATAAAACGTTTTGTGAATGCCATCCACCAAAGGGTATTTTCTTACTTTCACAATTAGCCCTTCATAATTGGGTTGTTTTTTGATAAAATCAGATTCAAAGATTTTATAAACTGCTTGAAAGTAATTTTGAAAATTACCGTTGTAATCTTCAAAATATTCTAAGTCCGGGAATATTAATTCTTCTACTTCGCTCATATCGTACTGATGTATTTAGAAGATTCCCAAATAAAAATATTAAACTTTTTTTCCTTGATAAGTGTAGATTTTAATAATGAATATCTTGAACGCTGTCGTATTCTTTCTATCAATTCATTTTTGGCTTCACTTGTATTCAAACCTCTATTCACATAAGAAACCGCACCAATAAGTAAGTCTGCCAATTGCACTAATTCAACTTCGTGAGAACGAACCTGCTGTACTTTTTTGATGATTTCTTTATTGTAATCATATTTATCATTTCTCAATACCTTTTCTAATATATGCACTTTTTCAGTGCTTCGAGTATCTTTTATATCTATGTAGATATTATGAGCAAATCCGGGTTGAAGTATGGCTTTAAGCATACTGAAATACATTTTGTAATAAAAGGTATCGTGAGTATGTCTATATTTTTCATAATCTAATAAGGACTTATCAGGCACTACCAAAACACGAAATGATAAATCATCATCATCAAAAAAGTAGTCAATAACATCTCTATAAAAGTCAATTTGGCTTTTAGAAACCTTATTCCATTTTATCTCATAATAGGTTCTGTTTTCCTTCGGGTGTTTATTATACTTTGGTATGAGATTGTATTTTCTTTTTAATTCATCTATTCTTAGAAAAATCTCATCCTTTTTGGAAGCTGGGCAATGAATAGCACCCAAAACCATAACCGATTGTTTATCGTTTTGGAGATGGCAACTTTCATCACAATATATGTTTATGTGTTCTCTCATATTAAATCATCTTCCATTTAATGGTGAATAATTCGGTGGTATTAACTTCTTGCTTTAAACGTCTTTCAATCTCGTCTAATAGGTTTTCCTTGCGGTCGTCTATGGTATCTTGGGCTTCAAAAAGGTGTTGGCGTTTTTCGCTTCGTTTCTTTTCTAAATCCTTAATGGCTCTTTGGGCTTTTACTTTGGCTTCCAGATTGAGCATTTTTTTAGCTTCGGATTTACGAAGTTTGATTTCTGCATCTAAGTCTTTGATTTCCTTATCTAAACTCAACTTCATATCATCTGCCCATTGGTCTAGCTTATCCATTTCGGTATCAAAAAAGTCTTTGTTACGGTTAGCATTATCTGAAATAACACTCTGGGTTTCGCTGTACAATACTTCTTCTAAGGTCTTTTTAATATCGTCTGAAGCATAAAGCGTTTGCCCTTCCGTAGCTTGAATAGAAAAGAAGCGTTGAGCAATTTCATTATCAATGGTTTCGCCATTATCTGTAATGCAAGCTGTGATTAAAAAATCTTCAAACTCAAAAGAATTGATTTCTAAATGGCTTACCTGCAACCAACCCGATTGCCCTAAGTAGTTTTCCAATGCGGTTACTTTGGTAGGGGTATTGGAATAATCAAAGGTTAATTCCTTTGTTGCTGTATTGAGTCGCTTACAAGCTCCTAAAATTTCTTTGGCTAACTTATGGCCTACACGATAAATATTGGTGTCATCAGGTACATCTATATCTGATTTACGTTGCCCTTGCTTAGGCTTCAAAATCATATAAGGTCCTTGATGAATAGATACATTAGGGAATGGATTTTTCTTTAAGGTAAACGTGTAGTTTTCATCATCAAACTGGGCTGAGCTGTTTAGATAAAATTTTGTGGTATCCCATAATCGTTCTTCAAAGCGGTTCAGGTTTTCGGTACTTTCAAAAAGATTGGTTTTGAGTTTTTCTCTTACTTCTTCATCAAAGTTTTCAATCAACACTTTTCTTGTTTCCTGTACTTTTTCGGAAATGTCAGGTTTCAATTCCTGTTGTAAATCATCAAAAGCCGTTTGTATTTCTTCTGTGGTTCTGCATTGCTGATAGATTGTGGCGATTCTTTTTTCAAAATCAACACCATTACCAATGCTTCCTAAAACTTCATCAGAAGCTCCAAAAACACCATCAAATAAGCGGAATTTTTGGTCTAAGAGTTCATAAACACGTTGGTCAGCCGCATTGGCTTTGTTGAGGAAATTGATAACTACAACATCATATTTCTGACCGTAACGGTGGCATCTACCAATACGTTGTTCAATACGTTGTGGATTCCAAGGCAGGTCGAAATTGATAACCAAAGAGCAAAACTGTAAGTTGATACCTTCGGCAGCTGCTTCGGTTGCCACCATTATAGTTGCTTCATCTTTAAAATAATCAACTATGGCAGCTCTTTTATCGGCAGTTAATGAGCCTGTTAAAATATCTGTGCCTTTGTGTTTTTTAAGATAAGCTGCATAAATCTCTTTTGATTTTTGATCTGCATTGCTTCCGTTAAACTTAACTACCTTATCTGCATATCCTCTTGCTTCCAGTAGGTTATAAATAAAATCTTGTGTTCTTCTGGACTCTGTAAAGATTAGTGCTTTTTGATTAGCACCTAATGATTCTAAGGCTGTAAACCCTCTTTCTAAGGCGGTGAATAATTGTTCTGCTTTTGAGTTTTTTCTAATGCGTTGAGCTAAGGCTCTAAACTTTTCTAAATCGGCTAATTCACTTTTAACTTCTTCAATTTCTTCTTCTGTGTAAACTACCTCCTCAAAATTATCTTCGGCTTCACTTTCATCTTCTTCTTCGCTTTCCCATTCGTCTTGAATTTCTTCATAGGTTTCAAAATCAATGACTATTGTATTTTCTTCCTCAATAGCGTTGTGATTAATAATGATATTTTCTAAGCGTTTAACTAAGGCATCTAAAGTGCCATAGATAGCGTAAGTTGATGAAGCTAATAGCTTGCGGAGTATTAAGGTCATTAATTGCCTTTGACTGAAAGGCAAAGCATATAATTTTTGTCTTTGCAAATAGTCCGTTACCCAATTGTACAGCGTTGTTTCATCTTCATTGGGGAAATACTCCTGAACTAAAGGTTTACGCTCAGTGTATTTAATATATTCTAAAACTTGCCTTCTTAAAGTACGTTTGCAAATAGGCTGTAAACGGTTTCTTAAATCTGTGTAGTTTTCTTCATCTATATTCCTGCTAAACTGACTTTTGAAACTTTTTAAATCGCCAAAAATATAGGGGTCAATAAGGCTTACTAAGCCGTATAACTCTAAAATAGAATTTTGCAAAGGTGTTGCAGTAAGCAATACTTTTTTGCAATGGTCTAAGGCATCTTTGATGCCGTTGCCTATTTTATTTGAGGGTTTATAAACATTGCGTAAGCGATGTGCTTCGTCAATAATTACTAAATCCCAATTGATGTGTTTAAGATAAGGTGCTTTGTTCTTGGCAAAATGATACGAGCAAATGATAATCGTATCTTCTTGATTAAATGGGTTTAAATTACCCTCTTTAATTAAGTTATTAAAAGACTTTGCTTCAAGAATAACTGAAGGTAAATAGAATTTATCAGCTAATTCTCTGTTCCATTGCTTACGCAAGTTGGAAGGACCAATAATCAATAATTTTCTTTTTCTTTCTGCCCATTGTTGTGATAGTATGATACCGGCTTCAATGGTTTTTCCTAAACCAACTTCATCAGCCAAAACAGCACCTTTAGATAATGGTGATTTAAAAGCAAAAAGTGCTGCTTCTACTTGATGAGGGTTTAAATCCACTTGTGCATCTTGTAAGGATGCGGTAAGTTTGCCAATATCATTGGCTGGTAATTGCCTTGTTAAATCATAGGCAAAATATTTAGCGTGGTATGCTGATAATTTATTCACCTATAATATTGTTTAATGCGATTCTTATTGCTTTTTCAGCTTGTGGCTCACTTTCTACCAAATGAGCTACTTGGTCTGCTAACCATAAGGCAATCAATTCTTCTGGGTTGATGTTGAATAATTGAGCAAGAGCCAAAACGTGTTCACGTTTTGCGGTTTTTTCTCCTCTTTCAATTTTACTTACAAGGGCGGTATCAACATCTAATTCAGTTGCAATGTGCCGAAGTAAAAGTTCTTTTTCTTCTCTTGTGTTTCTAATTAAATCCCCGAATTTGTTCATTACTTCTGTTTGTTATAAATCAATTTGTTGATTATTGACAAATGTACAACAAACAAAAGAAAAGCGAACCAAAAACTATTGAGGAGTTTTCAACATTAATTGATTTTTCGATAATGTCCTGTCTTTGGCTTTTCTAAAAGCATTGGTACAGAGTTGTTTAGAAAATCATCAACTGACCTTTCGGATAAGTCTAACTTCTTGCCAAGTGCAACTGCTTCTTTTCGTTGAAACTCTTTTGGTAATTGGTCTAATAGCTGTTTTTTGTTGTTTGGCATTTTGTAAATAATAGGGTCTTTTTGTTCCTCAAGATTGTTGAACATTAAAAGACTGTGTTGTAAATACACATCTGAAAGCATCAAAGATGCCTCAAAGTCATCATCTGTACAGGTTACATCTTTTGAGCAATCGCCATTTTCAAACTTCCGTAGGGCTGTGAATATCATACAAAAACGATACAAGATTAAGCCTAAACGAAATACTACACTTGCTGCATCCTCACCAGTGAAAATGACCACATTTTTGAGCTTGTCGAAAAAAACTTGATTGAGTTTATTCCATTGGTTCTGTGTTAAAAATACTTCGGTCGGGTACTGATTTAGAAAATCAACAATCTTTAGTACTTCGTTTGATAATGCTTCAAAGTGATCGTTGTAAACTATTCCGCCTGGTCTTGGTGATGGGTCTTGCCAAACGATTTCATTTTTGAACGCATAGAATATAAAACGACTGAATAAACCATCTTCTGCTGAAGCGATTAGCTTAGGCACTTGGGCAGGTGTGCCTGACAAGGCCACCGCCAATTGTGGGTGTTTTATTTCTAAAAGTTCACGGTTGGTTTTTCTTGCTGCTGATATTTTTTCGTGATGAAATGCAGCACGCATTATGTGTGAATAATTGCCCCAATCTTGCTTGTTTGCTCCACTCATTGCGTCTGCTTCTGTTTCGCAAATAATACCTCTGCCGTCATTGTCTTGTAGTATTTGCATCATCATTGCTTGGCTACAATCGGCAGGAATAAATAATAATTTGAAAACAGGCTCTTTTGGTTTTTCGGGAATAGGGTCGTCTTTTTTTCTTTTGCTCAACTGGGCTTTGTATTCTATCATTTCATTTTCGTGTTGGTCTTTGGCTTGCTCGCTACTTTCAACCTTTCTTTCGTGGATTTTATCGCCTAATCTTTTGGCATTTTTTAAAACCCCTTTGCCACTTGCTGCTGGAGCAATAATGAACGAAAATAAATGCGGATACACTCTTTCTTGATGATAAACGCCTTGAACATCGGGCAAACAGCCACTAATGATACATAAGGCACTGGTTAGGAAAACATCTCTTTTTCTTGGGTCGCTTTCAAAAGCTCTTGCACCTTCTCGAAATAAATCTGGCATTAAATTGATGGCTTCTATTGGAATGGTAGGCGTTGATTTTAGGTAGTCTTGGGTTGTGTCGTTTATGATTTCTTTCTTTTGCGAACCTGCAAGGTTTGCAAACTTGCCAAACTCTGCGGAATTATTTTGATAAGCACTTTCAATTGATTTGCGTATTTCGGTTTGGTTTTCGTGCTGGAAATTTGATGTAATCAAATTTTCTGCCTCTGGGTGTGGAATACCTCTGCGATTGCAATTACAAGCTAATTGATAAATATAGTTGTTGCGGTTTCCATTATTGTATGTCAGAATGTTGTTAGTGAAACTAACACATTCATCAAAAACGGTGTTAACCGAATTTTGAGCTTGCTCAAAAAGAGGTTCGCTTAAAGGAGCTTGCTCCTGCAAAGCAATTTCAAAAGTGCTTGCACTTTCATTTAAAAAGGCGTTTGGGTCGTCAGACACAAAACAAAGCCTTGTAATGTCTTTGCATTTTGGGTCGGCTTCAATTCCTATTTCCTTTTCATAATAGGTTTGTACTTGCTTATAGGCTTGCTTGTGGGTATTGTGGTCTGTATTTACTTTGATAAACACTTTTAAACCATCACCACTTGGGCTTGTGAAACAAGCATAAGTGAAAGGAATTTTGACCACAAGGTCAAAAGCCTGTTGCAATTCTTCGGGTGTAAGTTTGTCAAAATCAAGATGAACGCAACCGCTGTAAGCGGTGAGTAACTCTTTTTTTCTGCCGTCTTTAAAAGTAGCTGAAGGCGTGAACGCCAAAAGCTCTTTTTTGAGTTGGTCAGCTCTTTCGGGTTTACCCATACCTTTAGCCATACGAATAGCATTTATGCTATCGTGGTAAGTGCCGGATTTGATATTTGAAATGATTGAGGAAAGTGAAACGTCCTCAATAGGGATATTGAAATTCTTATAAGTCGTTATTGTCGTCATCAGTAGAAAAATTAAGGTTAGTGCATTTTGCAGGTATGGTACTCTTTTCGAGTAGATCCATAATATCGGAAAGTCGGTAGTAGATTTTATTACCTACTTGACTGTAAGTAATTACGTTTTCTGTTCGCCAATAAGCTGCGGTACGCTTGCTTATATTCATAATCTGGAGGAACTCCTGATTGTCGTACCAAATTTGGTCGGGTTCTGTTCTTTGCTTGTTGCGTACTTCTATGGTCAAGGCATCTAAACGCTGTTTGATTTCTTGCACCTCTTCTTCGGAAAATCTATAAAAGCTCATAATTATTTACGTTTGTTTCTGATTAAATAATTAGCTGCTGCCGTTTCGATGTCCTCCGAAGTTTCCTGCTTATTACGCATTAACCATTCGTCTATTTCTTGGCGGTTGAAATAGAGCTTTTTCCCTTGTGGACAAAAATGAGGGATTTGCTTTTGAGAAGTTAGTTTGTACAAATGTGATGCACTGATGTCAAGATATTTGCAGGCATCATTGAATGTGAGAACTTCTTTTTGAAGAAGATTTTGTTCGTCAATTTTTAGTTCTAATTGACTTAGCTTTTCGAGAATTTGATTTACTTCCATCATTGTATATTTTTATGATTACGGAAGCAAAACAAGGCACTATATGGGTGCTATGGTAGTTGCATAGGGTTGTGCAACCCTGTGTTATTTCTTTTATTATCAAATAGTTATGTTATTTATTTTTCTTTATCTTTTTTTGCTCTTTGCATTAAATGGGTGAATTTTCCCTGCCAAAAATCTATTGCGTTAAAGTCTGGAACATCAAAAGCATTCTTTATAGAATTAGCACTTACTTCTTCTTTTTGCTTTGATGAAAAACTTTCGGCAATGAAATTGAAAATGTCGGTTTTGTGTTTGGCTTCAATAATACCTTCATCATATAAAGCTCTGAATAAATAGGCTATTTCTTTGACTGTTAGATTGGTTTTTAGCTTGTTTTTCGGTTCTTGCTGGGTTTGAATAGAGAAGTCGGCAAATGAACCTAAATAGCCTTTTTTGAAGTCTTGCAGGGCTTGTTCTGTGGCTTCTTGGAATAGGTGGAAGTGTTTCTCATACCATTTGAAAACGTGACCGAAATAGTTCTCGTAAAATTCGCCCATTGTAGAATATGGTTTGGGTTCTACATTGGGATACCAGTATTGCTTCCAAAACAATTCTTTCATTGTTTCCTTGCGAAGCTGTGGCGTATGGGTTTTAAATTGGCTCAAAGAAATGGTTAGCCATTTATTGATTTCATTATTATTTAAGGGTTTTGAACGAGTGTAAATGGTTTGCATAAACTCGTTTAATAATGGTCCTTGCATAAAGCGGTTGAAATAGTCAGGGTCAAATTTGTATTGCTCCCAGAGATCATCACAATTACGCTTGTAAGTGTCTGCCTCTATAATTACTCGAAGTTCTAATTCTTCAACTAAATAAACTTCTCTTTCGTGTTCAATTACTTGCTCCATATCCGAATGTTTTTATAATTTGATTTTGATTTTGTTGGCAGCTTCCACCTTTTTTTCGTTGATAACCTTTGCGTATATCTCGGTAGTAGAAAGATTTTTATGCCCTAATAATTTTGAAACGGTGTAAATGTCTGTGCCTAAAGTCAACTGAAGCGTAGCGTAAGTATGACGGGCACAGTGGAATGTGATGTGCTTATTGATGCCTGCATCAATTAACCAATCCTTTAAATAGGTTTTGTTCCAGTTGCCATATTTAAGCCCTGTAAATACCTTTTCTTTTGGTTCTTTCTGTTCTCCTAATAATTCTCTTGCTTCTTCGGCAATAGGTAAGGTTTCTGCTCCGTTGGTTTTTTGTTGACGAAAACGAATGAAGTAGCCTAAATTATCAGAGTGCTGAATTTCTGACCATTTTAGTTTCTCAATATCCGACCATCTTAAACCAGTCAAACAAGAAAAAATGAACATACGCTTTAGCGTTTCATTTCGGCAATGGGTGTTGGCTAACTTTTGTAATTCTTCAAGGGTTAAAAATTCACGTTCTACATCATCCTGTGGAAAGGGTTCTACTTGTTCAGCTGGATTGAATTTGATTAAGCCTTCTTTTAAAGCCTGTTTGAGTGCAGCTCTTAATTTATTAAAATAGCTGTATTTTGTATTGAGTGAAATTCCGTCACCTGTTTTGGTTTTAGCTTCATAGTCCAGGTAATCTTTGAACCCTTCAACCCAATCTTTATCTAATCTCTCAAAAGTTACATCTTTGGGGTTGTATTCTTTAATCAAAATACGGACTGCATTCCAATTGCCGTAATTACCTAAACTGGCTTTTTTCTTCTCTGTAAGTGCATCAAAAAACTCAAAGAAGCTGCCTTTCAATTTCTCTTTATCACGGAAACCATAAATGCTGTTTTGAACTTCTAAATGTCTTTTACTTCGGATGCTCTCCGCCAATTCAAGGATTTTTTTGTTCTCGTCCTTTTGGGCTTTGGTTAAACTCCCTTTGTCGGGTTCGGGAGTAAGATATAAACCTAAATGTTCATACTCTCTTTTTCCTTGGTCGTAGTAGTCAAGGTAGAGGGTAATCTTGTTACCCTTTTTGCGTTGTCTTAATGCTATTTTCATACTTCATCAGTTAAAAAGATTATCAATTTCGGAACGTGGTATAATGGTTCTTCTGCCCAATTTACCAGCTTTAAGTTCGGCTCTTTGGATCATTCTTTGAATAGTCCAACGGCTTGCACCTAATAAAATGGCAGTTTCTTGAACGCTTAAAAATTCTTTATCTCTAAGGTTTAAAAAATTACCTGTTTTGATTGGCAAACTTTGCAGACTTTGCAGGTTTTCGGAATTTGCAGAAGTAACGGATTTGATTTGGTCGGATAGAGTAGTTTGAACCTTCTCTTCTCGCTTTCTTTGTTTGTATGCTCTACTGGCACATTTATGACCACAAAAACGAGTTGTAGTGGTTTGGGCAACAAATGCCTGACCACAATGTTGGCAGAATTTCGGAATTTTAATTGTACTACTCATATGTTGCTTATTAGTGCCTGTTGTTGCTCGGTGGTGCTGATTGGTGCATCATTTCACCAGTACCTATCAATTTGTGCCTTTGGGCAACAAATTTGTTGTTTGAGCAACAACTGGGCAACAAAAATAAGCAATAAAGTGCAATTTGGCAACAAAAAAGAGAAGAATGTTTGTTTATAAACCCAATAAAAACAAGTAGTTATAAGATAAGAGAAAAATAACTACTTTCCTATACAAAAAGTAAAGTAGTTTTATAAATAATTGATAGTAAGTATTTAAATGAGAAAATATTAAGGACGGGGGACAAACTGGGGACGTTTTTTAACAAAGTGGTTACTTTCTGATTCAAAACCTGACTGCTTTTTGTAATCTGTAAATTATCGGTAGTAATTTCTCCTGTTATATCTCCATAAATTCTAAATGTATCTATAAAAATAGGGGGTATACCCCCAATCTGGTAAGGCAAAAAGGGGAAGGGGGTGGCATCCTAATATTTTTTTGCCAATTTTTAAATGGTCTACCATCAATTACTTATATGAAAACATGTTAATTAAAACTTAATATAATTTAATAATATAGTTTAGTATCTAAACATATATTATAATAGTATTATTATTATCTTTGTACTCATAATTAACTTAATATTGGGTATTAACTAAGAAAATTGTAAAAACCACAATTGTAGTTGATAAAGAACTGATAATTAATAATATATAATTTAACTAATAATTTTTATTTAATAAAAAACAGTATATCGGCTGCATACATAAGTAAGCTGTTAAAAATACATAAAATATATTAATATGCCATTTCAAAAAGGACATAAATACTATGGTGGGAAAAAAGGTGGAC
>Ga0268263_1001389_pt1 | contig 21657 bp, 18 predicted proteins | sample Biomet5_FD_190358 | JGI IMG/M metagenome (GOLD analysis project Ga0268263, IMG submission 190358) | Microbial communities from bioreactor (seeded with sewage sludge) at LBNL, California, USA - Biofuel metagenome 5 (SPAdes) (version 4) | ecosystem: Engineered > Bioreactor > Anaerobic >... | reverse complement strand
CTCGAACATGATCCACAGGTCGGCGAAAGCCGTCAGCCGGCCGCCGTCGGTCATGACATACAGCCGGCTGCATGGATTGCGATGCAGCTCGTAATCGAAGTCGGCGGCCGACCAGGGCTGCGGGAAGCCGGCCTTCTCGATGGCCAGCACCTCCGGCAGGTCGGCGTCGGTCATGCGCCTAAACATTCTTGACCAGATACTCCTGACGGGCCTTCAGATAGTCGGGCTCCAGCAGGTCCACGTTGGCGACCCGCTCCCATCGGTCGCGCAGCGCCCAGAAGTTGGCGGGCAGGTCGCCGTACACGTCCGGCCTGCCGAACAGGTGCAGGTCGCCGACGGCCCCGACCCCGCTGCCATCCAAAAGCGGCTCCATCTGCTCGATAGTGTATATGGTATCCGCCATCAGCGGCTGGCCGTCGGCATAGCGGCCGACGTAGACGCGCCGGCTCCGGGCATCGATCAGGCTGTAGCAGTCCTGCCGGCCGGCATACAGCTGCAGGCTGGACAGGGTATAGACCGGCAGCTTCTTTAGGGCGGCGGTCACCTTGACCATCGTCATGGCGATGCGTACGCCGGTGTAGCTGCCCGGGCCCTTGGTTATGACATAGGCCCCGATGTCGTCCGGACCGAGGCCGTGAGCCTTCAGCAGCTCATCGACCTTGGGGAGCAGCTGCTCCGACTGCTGCTTGGGACATTCGGCCATGTAGCTGTCGGCCAGGCCGGCATCGTCCATCAGCGCGATGGCCAGAAAGCGGTATGACGTGTCGATGCCTAACGTGTACATAGTTGTTCCAATATCCTTTCGTAACTTGTCCCGACGGCCGTCCAGCGCAGCGTGCGCTGGTCGCCGGTGCCGATCTCGAAGCTGATGTTCATGTATTCGGGCGGCAGCAGGTAGTCGATGAAGTTCGACCACTCGATGACGCACACGCCGTCACCCTGCAGGTACTCGTCGAAGCCCAGGTCCTGCCGGACGTTCTCCAGCCGGTAGGCGTCGATGTGGTACAGCGGCAGCCGGCCCTTGTAGATCTTCATCAGCGTGAAGGTCGGGCTGGTGACGGTGCGGGCGACTCCCAAGCCCTTGGCCAGGCCCTGGGTGAAGGTCGTCTTCCCGGCCCCCAGGTCGCCCGACAGCGTCAGAAGCGTGCCGCTGGTAAGCAGCGGGGCCAGCCGCTGGGCCCACTGCTGGGTCTGGGCGGCGCTATCCGTGATGATTGTTTTCTCTTTCATCTTGATCACCTTTCTGGTTGGCGGGTCCCTCCGATGCGATCAGTCGACGGCCGTCTGTCCGTGGCCAAGCCTGATGAACAGCTTGACCAGCTCGATGACGGGCATGACCGAGAAGGCCAGCCCGAAAGCCGTCATGAACTCACCGAAGCTGATGGACGTGAAACCGAATGCGTCGCGCAGCACCGGGACGTAGATGACGACCACGGTGGTCGCCACGGCCAGGGCGAAGGAGCCCAGCAGCCACCAGTTGAAGGTCTTCAGCTTAAGGATCGACCCCCGCTGGCTGCGCATCGACATCGCATGGAAGATCTCCACGAAGTTCATCGTGAGGAAGGCCATCGACATGCCGTCGGCCGAGCCGGAAGCCTGGATCTCGGCCAGGGTGAACGGGCCGTTCTGCATGTACTCGCCCAGGAAGAACGAGGCCACGACCACGGCGGCCATGTAGATGCCCTGCCAGACCATGTCGACGCCGGCTCCATGCGAGAAGACGCTGTCGTCGGCCGCGCGCGGCTGGCGCTTCATGACGTCGCTTTCGGCCTTCTCCATGCCCAGGGCCAGGCCGGGGGCGCTGTCGGTGACCATGTTGACCCACAGCAGATGGGCCGCCGTCAGCATCTTGACGCCCAGCACCGAGGCGGTGAACACGGCCAGCACCTCCGACATGTTGGTCGACAGCTGGAACTGCAGGACCTTGCGGACGTTGTCGTATATCTTCCGCCCTTCCTCGACGGCGTTGACGATGGTGGCAAAGTTGTCATCGGCCAGCACCATGTCGGCGACGCCCTTGGTGACGTCGGTGCCGGTGATGCCCATGCCGATGCCGATGTCGGCCGCCTTGATCGACGGGGCGTCGTTGACGCCGTCGCCGGTCATGGCCGTGACATAGCTCATGGCGCGGAAGGCCTTGACGATGCGGACCTTGTGCTCCGGCTGCACACGGGCGAAGACGGAGTATTTCTTGACGGCTTCCGCCAGCTGCTTGTCATCCAGGCGATCGATGTCGGCGCCGGTGACGGCCTGGCTGCGGTCGGTGATGATGCCCAGGTCCTTGCCGATGGCGGCGGCCGTGTCGATGTGGTCGCCGGTGATCATGACGGGGCGGATGCCGGCCTGCCGGCACTCCTTGATGGCCGCATAGACCTCCGGGCGGCACGGATCGATCATGCCCTCGAAACCGACGAAGGTCAGTCCCTGTTCCAGGCTGGCGGCATCCATGTCGGACGGCTTGGCGTCATATTCACGATAGGCCAGCCCCAGCACGCGCAGCGCCCGATCGGCGAACTGCCTGACGTTGTCGTTGATCTCATCACGGCGCGGCTGGGTCAGAGCGGCGACCCGGCCGTCGGCCTCCAGGATGCTGGTGCAGTGGCCCAGCAGCATCTCGCAGGCCCCCTTGGTGTACTGTATGAACCTGCCGTCCCTGGCATGGACGGTGGACATCATCTTGCGCATGGAATCGAACGGGGCTTCGCCCACGCGGGGCTGGACCTTCTCCAGCTCGTATTTGGGCTGTCCGTTGGCGGCCGCATAGTTGACCAGGGCCGCCTCGGTCGGCTCGCCGACCGCTTCCTTGTCACCCGGCTGGATGGTGGCATCGCTGCACAGGGCCATCCCGGCGGCCAGAAGCCTGTCATCGGCGCCATAGGTATCGATGACCGTCATCTTGTTCTGGGTCAGCGTCCCGGTCTTGTCAGAGCAGATGACCTGGGTGCAGCCCAAGGTCTCGACGGCCGTCAGCTTGCGGATCAGGGCGTTGCGCTTGGACATGGCCGTCACACCGATGGACAGGATGATGGTGACGACTGCCGGCAGGCCCTCGGGGATAGCCGCCACAGCCAAGGCCACCGCCAGGATGAAGGTCGATAGCACGACGTCGAAGACGCCCTTGCCGCTGGGGGCGAAGACCAGCTCACGCAGCACGCCGTATATGAACACGAACAAACAGATGCCCACGACCAGCTTGGTCAGCGTCTTGGACAGCTCGGCCATCTTCTTCTGCAGCGGGGTCTGCTCGTTCTCCACCTGGTTGAGGGCGTCGGCGATCTTGCCCATCTCGGTATCCATACCGATGCCGCAGACCACGGCCAGACCGCGGCCATAGACGATCGTCGAGCCGCTGTACAGCATGTTGGTGCGATCCCCCAGGGGCACGTCCAGCACGTCCTTATCCAGCATCAGGATGTCGACCATCTTGCTGACAGGCACGCTCTCGCCGGTCAGGGCGGCCTCCTCGGTCTTGAGGGAATGGCTCTCCAGGATGCGGCAGTCGGCCGGCACGGCGTCGCCGGCTTCCAGCACAAGGACGTCGCCGATGGTGACATCCTCGCTCTTGACGACCGTCATGGTGCCATCGCGCATGACCTTGGAGGTGGCGGCCGTCATCTCCTTGAGGGCGTCGATGGCCTGTTCAGCCTTGGACTCGTGCATGACGCCCATCACCGTGTTGATGATGACGACGAACAGGATTATGAAAAGGTCGGCATAGGACTCGTGGGCTCCCAGGACGACGTTCTGATATATGGTGGTCGCCGTCGAGATGGCAGCCGCCGTCAGCAGCATGATTATCATCGGATCGGCCAACGAACCGAGGAACTTATGGAACAGGGTCTCCTTGGGCGGGTCGGCAAGCTTGTTGCGGCCGTGGAGGGCAATCCGCTCCGCCGCCTGGGCGCTGGTCAGACCGGCCGGCGTCGCCTGCACGTCGCTGAGCACTTCCGCCGTCGGCATCAGGTAATACTTCTTCATGTCAACCGCCTCTTTTTCACTATCACAAACATGTTAGATTTTACCACATCGCATAGTGGTTTACCATAATCAACCATGTATGCCCGGCGGTCAGGGATGCGTTATAATCGGTGTATGGACAAACAATTGCTGGCGTTGAAGGACAGGATCGTGGTGGTCACCAAGAACCACCCGCTGACGGAGATCAAGCCGCTGTACGACTTGGGCTTCCGCCGTTTCGGCGAGAACCGGGTCCAGGAGCTGCTGGCCAAGCAGGACAGCGGCATGGAAGGCATCGAATGGCACATGATCGGCCATCTGCAGCGCAACAAGGTACGCTACGTCGTCCCCATCTGCGCCCTCATCCATTCGGTTGACAGCCTGGCCCTGCTGCAGGACATCGATCGACAGGCCGCCAAGGACGGCCGGGTCATGCCCTGCCTCATCCAGGTCAACGTGGCCGCCGAGGCGACCAAGTTCGGCATCGCCCCGTCACAGCTGCGGCCGCTGGTGTCCCAGGCCGCCGGCCTGGACCACGTCGACATCCAGGGCATCATGGTCATCGGTCCCCATGTCGCCGATCCCGACCGCATCCGGCAGGTCTTCACCCAGGGCCGTCAGCTGTTCGAGGACCTCAAGGACGTCAGCCAGCCCAACGTCCACGTCCGGACCCTGTCGATGGGCATGAGCCAGGACTACCCACTCGCCCTGGAATGCGGCAGCACGCTGCTGCGGCTGGGTCACGTCATGTTCGGGCTGTCGGGAGGAACCATGCGATGATGTACACCAGCTATTTCAAAAGCCCGGTCGGCCTATGGGCCGTCATCGGCGACGAGACGTCCGTCTATTACATCAAACCCGTCGACCGCGTCCGCACCAATCAGCACAGTCCCGCCACCCAGGCCATGTGTCAGCAGCTGGCGGCATGGTTCGCCGGCACGCGCCGGCAGCTGGATGTACCGGTCGTGCTGACCGGCACGGCCTTCCAGCAGGACGTCTATCGGGCCCTTGGCAAGGTTCCCTACGGTTCTACCGTCAGCTACAAGCAGCTTGCCGCCATGGCCGGCCATCCCCAGGGCTACCGGGCCGTCGGCCAGGCTTTGAGCAAGAACCCCCTGCTGATCGCCGTACCATGCCATCGGGTCATCGAGCAGGATGGTTCCCTGGGCGGCTTCGCCTTGGGTACGGCCGCCAAGAAACGGATTCTGGCCGTCGAGCATCCCCTGACGGACAGCATGAAGAAGAAACTGAAAGGATGGTTATGAGCATATGAAGATCACGTGGTTCGGACATTCCTGCTTCAAGATCGACAGCCAGGACGCGTCACTGGTCATCGATCCTTACGCCCCCAACAGCGTGCCGGGACTCAAGCCCCTGCATCTGCAGGCCGACCTCGTCCTCAACAGCCACCGCCATGACGACCACTACTGCCCGCAGGCCGTCACGGTCAGGATGGAGCATCCCGGCGTCTTTTCCATCAGTCACCTCGACACCTATCATGACGACGTCCAAGGTGCCGCCCGGGGGACCGACCGCATCCACATCATCTCGGCCGAAGGCCTGCGGCTGGCCCATCTGGGAGACCTTGGCTGCGACCTCACCGCCGACCAGGCCCAGGCGCTGACCGGGTTGGACGTGCTGATGGTGCCCGTCGGCGGTCATTTCACCATCGACGGCGACCAGGCCTTCCGCATCGCCGAGCGGCTCAAGCCCCGGTCCGTCATCCCGATGCACTACCGCGGCGAAGGTTTCGGCTATGAGGTCATCACGACGGTCGACCGCTTCCTGTCCCATTTCCCGGAGGCCGAGCGGCTCGACACCAACGTCGTCGAGGTCACGGACCGCCAGCCGGTCGGGGTCATCGTCCCGGCGATGCCGCGCTGACATTGCGCATCTGATCATCATCGCTTCCGACCAAGCCGACACAGCATGCCTGCGTCGGCTTTCTTTGTCCGCCGCGGGCGGTGCCTTGACAATCAAGGCCGTCCCGCAGGACGGCCTTGATGGATGATCATTCGTCGATGGCGACCTTGGGATTGCTGAACTCATTCAGCCGCAGCGCATAGGCCTGGCGGGCCTGATCGAGGAAGGCGGGTGCCGCGTCGCTGCCCATGGCCTTCAGCAGACCGGCCGTGAAGTCGGGGTTGAGGGCCAGCAGCGGTCCCAAAAGGTTGGTGCCGATGAAGTTATGGTCGACCACACCCTCACGGCTGTCGCCCGGATGGCGGCCATAGCCGCGCTGGGACGTGGCGAAGGGTGCCATGTCATCCGCCGTGATGTCGCTGCCGCGGCTGGTGAAGGCCGTCAGCATGATTCCGTCAGCGGTCGGCCCCAGGAAGAAACCGTTGGTGCGGCTGTCCAGATGCCGCTGGGCGGTCAGAGGCATCAGCCCGAGTCCCGCGACGGTCCGGTCGCCGTCGGTGATGGCGGTGCCGAACAGCTCCATGGCGTTGCCCGTAAACAGCATCCTGGCCCCCGTGTCGATGGCCTTACGGATGTCGGGCCCGTAGGCGGACAGGGCCCTGATGGCCAAAGACTGGCCATCCTCGGTCATCGACCCGCAATAGGTCAGGGCCGCGTCGCCCTTCAGAAAGGCCGGCTTGTCGCCCAGATGGGTCATGACGGCCTGGGCCTGCGGCAGGCACAGGCGCAGATAGCGGAAGTTGCCGCTGTCGCCGAACAGGTTGCCCAGCTCGGGATACAGGTATTCGATCTTCATCGTGCCGCCTCCTGTCCATAGCGCTGCTGCAGTTGCGCGACCAGTCTCTCCATGTCGGTCTGGCGGTACAGGTCGAACAGGACGTAGATTCTATCGCACCGCTGCGGCTCGAAGACGTTCAGGGCCTGCTGGGTGGTGCGGACGGCCATGATGCGGCCCGCCGGGATGCCGGCCATCATCAGCCGCAGCTTGCTGTCGGCGCAGCGCGGCCCGATGGCAACGACCTGAACGACGTCATCGGCCGCCCACTGCTCATAGTCGACGTCATATATCCAGGAGATGTTCTCGCTCGATGTCTTTTCGCAGAATAGGTCGTCGAACAGCAGGAAGACGGCCTTGCGGCCCGGAGCCTCGGCCACCTGCTGCACAGAACGGCTGACGGCCACGGAGTTGAAGCCCTTGGCCATGATGGCGTCCAGCGGCCGGCCGGCCACCGCTCCATGGACCAAACGGCTGGCGACGACACGCACGCCCTGCAGGCTGTCAGCGGCCTGCTGCGGAGTCAGACCGAATTCCATGAGGGCCGCCGCCGCCGTCAGTGAATCGTAGATGTTGTAAACGGCCCCGTCGCACAGCGGGAAGTTGACGGCCGTGCCATGGCACTCGATGACGGCCGTCAGCAGGTTGCGGTCGACCTTGGTCAGCCGATAATCAGCCTCAGGCGATTGGTAGCCGCAATGCGGGCAGTGGAACCTTCCGATGTGATGGTAGCGGCGCATGTCCCAGACGATGGGCTGATGGCAGGACGGGCACAGCCGGACGTCGTTGACGATGTTGTCCCAGGCCTGCGGCTCGTAGTCCTGTTTGTCGAACGAATAATACACGCGCTTGACCTGCGGGGCGATTGCCGAGGCGATGGCATCGTCGGCGTTGAGCACCAGCACGGCGTCTTCAGGCACGGCCGAGGTGATGAAGTCGCGGATGTATTCCGGATGGGCGTTGCGGCGCAGGGAGTCGCGGAAGAGGTTGGTGACCACGATAAGCTGCGGCCGCAGGGCTGGATACAGCAGCCGGCTGGACCGCTCGTCGCACTCCAGCACCGCCACGTCGCTGCGGCTGCGGCCGGTCAGGGTGACGTCCGCCAGCAGGGCGGCGATGACGCCTGTCTGGATGTTGGCCCCGCGGCTGTTGGAAATCACCTTGCGTCCCGTGGCGGTCAGGGCCTCGGCGATGAGGTTGGTGACGGTGGTCTTGCCATTGGTCCCCGTCACGGCGATGATCTTGGCGGGCTTGGGCATGCGCTGCAGCACGTCGGGGCAGATCTTCAGGGCCACCACGCCCGGTGCCTGGGTCGCGCTGCGCCCGAACAGCCGCAGCAAGCCGCGCGTCATCTTGCCCAGCAGAATCGCGAAGAACAATCTCATGGCCCTACCCCCTTGTGAGTACCTACCAATTTTATGGTAGCCACACGCTTATTGCAAGACATCATCATAAATTGCGTCCGGGCCAACAGCCGCCGTACAAAAACGCCGCCCGGCGGGCGGCGTCACGTATGTGAATATGAACCGGTCAGGCCAGCTTCAGGCTGGCGATGGCTTCCATGATGGTATCCAGGCCCTTGGTAAGGGTGGCGTCGTCGATGGTCAATGCCGGCATGATCTTCAGCACGCAGTCCTGGCGGCCGGCCAACTCGATGACCAAACCGCGCTGGAAGCAGGCCGCGCTGGCCTTCTTGGCGCTGCCGGCCGGATAAGCCGCGAAGTCGATGCCCCAGATCAGGCCGATGCCGCGATAAGGCAGCTTCAGCCCCAGCTTGGGCAGGCGATCGGCCAGATAGGCGTCGACCAGGCGGCCCTTGCGCACGGTCTCGGCCTCGATGTGGTTGTCCAGCATGAACTCCAGGCTGGCCTTGGCGGCCACTGTGGCCAGCTGGAAACCGCGGAAGGTTCCGTTGTGCTCGCCGGGGGCCCAGATGTCGAGCTGTGGCTTGAACAGCGTCAGTGCCAACGGCATGCCCATGCCGCCGATGGACTTGGCCATGCAGAAGATGTCAGGCTGGATGCCCGCCCGCTCGAAGGAGAAGAACGTGCCGGTGCGGGCACAGCCGACCTGGATGTCGTCGATGATCAGCAGCATGTCGTTGTCATCGCACAGTTTGCGGGCTCGCCGCAGCCATTCGGTGGGCAGCACGTTGACCCCGCCCTCGGCCTGCGTGGTCTCGATGATCAGTGCGGCCGGCTTGTCGACGCCGGAATGGTCATCATCGAGGATGGTCTGCATGTACTCGATGGTATCCAGCTGCGGGAACATGTACGGCGCCGGGATGTGGGTGACGTCACCCAGACTGACGCCCGCCCCCGCCCGGGCCTCCCGTTCGGTGGTCAGGGCCAGCGAACCCAGAGTCATGCCGTGGAAGCAGCCCATCAAGGCGAAGATGTTGGAACGCTTCTTGACCTTGCGCGCCAGCTTCAGGGCCGCCTCGACGGCGTTGGTGCCGGTCGGCCCGGGGAACATGATCTTATAGTCGAGCCCGCGCGGCTTCAGGACCTGTTGCTCGAAATATTCGATGAACTCGCCCTTGGAGCCTGAATACATGTCCAGGGCATGGACGATGCCGTCGTCCTGCAGATACTTGATGACCCTGTCCTTGATGTATTCATTGTTGTGCCCGTAGTTGCAGGCCCCGGCCCCGTTGAAGAAGTCGATGTACTCATGGCCGTCCTGATCCGTCAGGATGCTGCCCTTGGCCTTGGTGAAGACCACCGGGAACTTGCGGCAGTATGAGCGTACCACGCTCTCGTATTGTTCGAACACCTTCTGATCCATGTCAGTTTCCTCCTAATGCGCTATCGCGTAGACAGCCCTCGTCTTGGCGGCGACGTCCCCGCCGTCAACCACCAGATGCGTCAGCTCGCCATCGCCCTGCAGCGTGCCCAGCGCCGCCAATTGGTGCCGCTGTTCCGCGGTCAGGCCCCGGTGCAGGATGGTGATGACCGCCTGCTTCCCTGCCCCGGGCACCATCCATTCGCTGCCGCAGGCCAGCGCGTCGATGGTGCGGCGCTTATGGATGCGGGCTGCCCTGGTCACAGCGACGCCGACCAGGCCCTGAGGCCTGCTGCGCATCGGCCTGATGACCGTGCCGCCGCCGCTGGCGAAGGTACTGTCGATGGAAAGAGTCAGTCCGAAGGCGATGGCCGCCTGGATGGCCCGCGGATGGACCACCTTATCGCCGTAGCGCATCAGCGTCAGGGCATCCTGGCTGTCCATCTGCCTGACGTAAGGGGCCTGCGGCACCAGCCGCGGATCGCACAGCGCCACCCCGTTGACGTCGGTGAACAGGATCGTCCGGTCGGCGTCCAGGTAGCCGGCCACGGCCACGGCCGAGGTGTCGCTGCCGCCGCGGCCCAGCGTGTTGACGTGGCCTTGCCCGTCCAGGCCCTGGAAGCCGGCGATGACCGGGATCATGCCGTGCTCAAGCATGGCGATCACGGTATCCGTGTTCATGCCGATGATCGATGCCGCCCCGAAACGGCCGTCGCTGCGCAGCCCCGCCTCCCCGCCCGTCAGGGGCCGGGCGGCCAGGCCCGCGGCACACAGCTCGCTGGCCAGCACGCCGGCAGCCAGCACTTCGCCGCAGCTCATCATCATGTCGCGGCCCTGCAGGTCGAGCTCGGGAGCCATGGCCAGCAGCGTGTCTGTGGCATAGGGGTCGCCCTCCCGACCCATGGCCGATACGACGACCGCCACACGGCTTCCTTCATTGACCGCCTTGCGGATATGGCCGATGCAGGCCGCCCGGGCGGCGCCGGTGACGACGGAGGTACCGCCGAATTTCATCACGATCAGTTTCTTTTTACTCATTTGTCACCCATCCGGCCGTCCAGGCGCCTGTGCGCCGTACTGGCCGATAGCTGTGGCCGTCAATCGGCGGCCACTGTGATTATATAACGCTGAGGGATGATGGTCCATCATCAATTTCATGGATCGACAAGCAGACAAAAAGCCCTTGCGGGCTTTTGTCAGTCAATCTCCTGCTTCATGTATTCGGCGAACTCCTTGTCGTTGGCCCAGATCATATGCCCCGGCTTGATCTGCCGGAAGCTGGGCTTGTCTACCGAGTAGTCATGGACGGCTTCGTTGTACACGATCAGCTTCTTGTGCTTCTCGATGGCCGGGTCCGGCATCGGTACGGCCGACAGCAGCGATTTGGTGTATGGATGCAGCGGGTTCTTGAACAGCTCGTTGGTATCGGCCAGCTCGACGATCTGCCCATAATGGATGACGGCGATACGATCGGAGACGTAGCGGACCACCGACAGGTCATGGGCGATGAAGATGATCGTCAGCCCGTGGTCGCGCTGCAGGCCTTTGAGCAGGTTGAGAACCTGGGCCCGTATCGAGACGTCCAGCGCCGAGATGGGCTCGTCGGCGATCAGCAGCTCGGGTTCCATGATCATGGCCCGGGCGACGCCTATGCGCTGGCGCTGGCCGCCGGAGAACTCATGCGGATAGCGGGTGATATGCTCTTCCAACAGGCCGACATCGGTCAGGGCCTTGACGACCTTGTCATGACGGTCCTGTTCATCCTTGTAGAGATGGAAGTTGTACAGGCCTTCCGATACGATGTAGTCGATGGTGGCCCGCTCGTTCAGTGAAGCGGCCGGGTCCTGGAAGACCATCTGCATGTTGCGGATGACGAACTTGTCCAGTTCCTTGCCGATCTTCCCACTGATCTTGCGACCCTTGAACCACACCTCGCCGCTTGCCAGCGGCAGGATGCGGATGATGGCCCGGCCGATGGTCGTCTTGCCGGAGCCCGATTCGCCCACCAGCGCGAAGGTCTCGCCCTTGTGGACGTCGAATGAGATGTTGTGGATGGCCTCGAACTTCTTCTTGCCGTTGGTGTAGGTCACGACCATGTTCTTGACTTGCAAAAACTGGTCATCGGTGTAGAACGGCTCCTGGCCTTTCTTCAGCTCATCAGCCACGGTACGTACCTCCTTCGCCAACCATGCTGCTCAGACGTTCATGCAGGTTGCGGATGGCCTTGGGCGGCTCCGCCTTGGGTGCCCGCGGATCCAGCAGCCACGTCTTGGCACGATGCGTGGCGGTGATCTGGAAGAACGGCGGCTCCTGTTCGAAGTCGATCTTCATGGCATACGGGTTGCGCGGGGCGAAGGCATCACCCTTGACCTTGTCGTACAGTGACGGCGGGGTACCGGTGATGGCATAGAGGTCCTCACCCTTGATGCCCAGCTGCGGCAGGCTCGACAGCAGCGCCCAAGTGTATGGATGCTTGGGCTCATAGAAGATCTCCTCGACGGTGCCATATTCGACGATCTGGCCGGCGTACATGACGGCGACCTTGTCGGCGACGTTGGCGACGACACCCAGGTCATGGGTGATATAGACGGTGGTGAAGCCGTATTCCTTGGACAGCTCCTTGATAAGCTCGATTATCTGGGCCTGGATGGTGACGTCCAGGGCCGTGGTCGGCTCGTCGCAGATCAGGATCTTCGGACGGCAGGCCAGCGCGATGGCAATGACGATCCGCTGCCGCATGCCGCCGGAGTACATGAACGGATACTCATCGAACCGTTTGGCGGCGTCGACGATGCCGACGCGCTCCATCAGGTCGATGGCGATCTTCTTGGCTTCTTCCTTGCTCTTGCCCTGATGCTTCATGATGACTTCCGAGATCTGATAGCCGATGGTGCGCACCGGATTCAGCGAGGTCATCGGGTCCTGGAAGATCGTGGCGATCTTCTTGCCGCGGATACGCTCCCAACCGGCGTCGTTCTTGATCTTCAGCAGGTCCTCGCCCTCGAACCAGATCTCGCCGTTGGAGACGGAGCCGTTCTCTTCCAGCATGCCGGTGAAGGTCTTGGTGAAGACGCTCTTGCCAGAGCCCGACTCACCGACGATGGCCAGCACCTCGTTTTCATAAAGATCGAGCGACACGTCGCGAATGGCCGTCAGCACACGGCTGCGGACCTTGAACTTTACCTCGATGTCGCGGGCCGACAGAATGACGTTCTTTTCCATGTTTCTCTGTCCCTCCCCGCTAGATCATATGCGTCTTGGGGTCGCTGGCATCGGCCATGGTCTGGCCGACGATGTACAGCGACACCGATATCAAGGCGCTTATCGTCACTGGTATCCAGAACAGATACCAGCTCGACTGCATGTACTGCGCGTAATCCTGGATCATACGGCCCAATGAAGCAGTCTTCTGCGTCAGACCGATGCCGAGGTACGACAGGAACACCTCATATGAGATGAAGCTGGGCAGATCGCGCGAGACGGTGGTGACGATGACCGACACCAGGAACGGCAGCACGTTGTGTTTTATGATGTTCCAGGTCGAGGTGCCCAGGCAGCGTGAGGCCAGGTTGTATTCGCGGTCACGGATGATCATGACCTGGACACGGATGAAATAGGCGGTGCCCAGCCATGACGTGCATGACAGGGTGAAGATCAGCGTCCCGATGCCGCGGCCCAGGATGTACATCATGACCATCACGAACAGTGTGTAGGGGATGTTATAGATGACGTTGTAGACCTCAAGCAGCACGACGTCAGCCTTCTTGGAATAGCCCCAGAAGGCCCCGACGACCACGCCCAGCACCGTGGTGATGGCCGTGGCGACGAAAGCGATGAGCAGGCTGTTGCGGGTCCCGGCCCAGACGACATCCCACAGGGAGTTGCCGACCTTGTCGGTGCCGAACCAGTAGGTGGCGTTAGGCCAGTTGAAATGGGTTTCGAACTCGTTGATGTGCGGGGTGGAGCTGGGATCGTAGCCGCTGAACATCGGCTGGACGATCGACATGACGATGATGAAGCCGGAGATGATCAGCATCGCGATGGCCACCTTGTTGGAGAAGAAACGGCGGAAGACGCTGCGCCAATAAGAATAGTTTGGAGCGGCGATATGCTCCGAGGCCTGGGCTTCCAGCGGGACGAAGACGAACAGGTTCTCGTCCTCTGGCGTCTCGACAGGGTTCTCGACAGCCGTGCTAACAGTTTCACTCATGGTTATCGCGAGTCTCCTTTCGATGTCAGCTGGATGCGCGGATCGACGAAGGTAATCAGAATGTCACCCAGCAGCAGCGAGAAGATCGACAGCGCGGTGAACAGGAAGGTCAGGGCGACGATGACGGAGTTGTTGCTCGCCTTGATGGCATCCGGCAGCATCTTGCCCATGCCCGGTATCGAGAAAACAGTCTCGGTGATGACGGCGCCGGAGATGCACAGGATGATGTTGGACGGCAGCGAGTTGACGAACGGAATTATCGCGTTGCGCAGGATGTGCCGGCGGAAGATCTCCGACTGGCTCAGTCCCTTGGCCTTGGCGAACTTGACGTAGTCGCTGCTGGCCTGGTCGACCATGAAACGGCGCAGCCAGATCATCGTGCCCGAGGTCGACAGTAGCGCCAGAATGACGATAGGCAGGATGTAGGACCGTAAGTCGCCGAAACCGTAGATCGGGAACTTGTCCGGCAGCTGGAAAAGGTTGTTGCCGATTAGCTTGACGAAGTAGATGAAGGCCAACGACGGCACGGCGATCATGATGTTGACGTACACGATGCCCAGCTTGTCCTGCCATTTGTCCTTCTTCTGGGCCATCTTGACACCGGCAGGCACCGCGATGATGTAGGCCAGCAGCAGCGACAGGATGCCGAACAGGTAGGAGGTCGAGACCATCGACGGATCAGTGAAGTAGTTGGTGCAGTCGGCATAGTTGTCATTGAACTTCTTGCCGTCCAGGGTGTCGAGCGTCGAGGTGGCCTTGTAGCGGCAGGAATGCAGGTCGGCCGCCGAATAGGATGTCATGCCCGTCTCGAAGGTGACCTGGGACTGCTTGTACTCGCCCTGGCCATCACTGATGACGTCCTCGATAGCCTGGCCGGCGTAGTCAGGGAAGGAATAGCCGTAATGAAGCGTGATGATGTTGAAATGGATGAAAGGGAACGACCCGTTGAGGTAGATCAGGTATTTATGTTCGCAGCCGCTGCACTTCAGTGCCGGCAGGCCGTTGCTGTCAGTTCCAAAATAGACTTTACGTTCGATGTTGGGATTGTCTTCATCCTGGACGTAGTTTGGATTGTCGACCTGCACCAGGTGCGCAAAGAAATTCCACGCCGTCTCAAACGGCGAGAAATCGCGCGAACACCAGCCATAGCCGGTGGTGAAGAGGTTGAAGGTGTATCCTTTGGCCTCATACTCCTTCTGCAGCGCGGCATACACCGCCGAGCCCTTCTGGACGCACGAGGAATACTGCTCGCCAGCCTTCAGACGGCACAGATCGTTCTGGGTCATGTAGTCGAGGTATCCCAGACGGTCGTAAATGTTGTAAGTATAGCTGATATAGTCATCCGGACGCGACACCAGCTTGCTGATGTTGGAGTCGTTCTTGAAGACATTCTTACGCGGGATGTTGGTGTAGATCATCACGATCGTGAGGGTCACGACCAGGAAGATCGATAGGATCGATCGCAGGATTCTCCCCCAGATATATCTTCTCATCTGCCTATCCTCCTTCGGGCCTTAAACGTCAAGACAGATTAAGGGATTGACAGGAATGGCCAACCCCTTAATCTGTTGATCGTCAAATTCTATTCAGTGCTGTCGATCCCAGGATCAACCCTTGCGGGCCTTCTCCCAGGCGGCCTTGGCGGTGCTGTACTGTTCCTCGGTGACCAGGTCTTCCTGGACCTTCATGAACTTATACTTGTACTGACCAGTGCCGGCGACGGAATACGGCGCGGTGAACGGCACGATCTTGGTGACGCGCAGGCCACGGGTCTGCATCTGCATCGGGATGAACAGGCCGTTGGCAATCAGATAGGCGTCAGCCTTGGCATAGGCCGCATAACGGGCATCCATGTCAGCGGTGATGGCATCGGCGGCTTCGATCATCGAGGTGTACTCGGCAAGGCCGCTCTTCTCGATGGCGCTGTCGTTGGAAGCCTTGACGCTGGCGGACAGGTTCTTATAGGTATCGGTCGCCTGACCGATCAGACCCAGGACGGTCATGTAATAGCCGTTCTTGGTGCTGTAGATGTCGGCGAAGGTCTTCGGGTCGGAGAAATCCGGGCCCCAGCCGCCGATGGTGTTGATGTCGTAATCGCACTGCGTGGCATCCTCGTTGTAGAAGCAGACGTTCAGGACATCGTCCTGCGGCTTCAGCACGACGTTGATGATGATCTGGTTGTCGGTGTTCTCCGCGACTGACTTGGCCATGGAGTTGGCACGGTTGATGAAGATGTCACCATGATCGCTGTAGGCCGGCATATCCAGCGTGACAGGGAACTTGATGCCATCGGCCTTGGCAGCCTCGATGGCCGCCAGCGCCTTTTCCTTGCTCAGGAACGGATCCTGACCATCGGCCAGGCTGATGTCGGTGCCGGTCATCTCGTCATAAGCGGCGGTGACCAGTTCGCCATAGGTCTTGCCCTTGCTGTCAGTCACCAGCTCAGGGACGCCGTCGAAGTTGCGCAGCGTGTCCGTGGCGACCTGCTTGGTCAGCGACTGGGTCAGATAGGCGACGCGGTCAAACGAATACAGCAGCGCCTGACGGAAGTTCTTGTCCAGCTTGGCGGCTTCGGTGTTCTCACGCTCGCCGTTGGCGTTGGCCAGTTTCTCCGCCGTGGTCCAGCCATCGCTGTACTTCAGGCGGTTGAAGTTCAGGTTCATGCCGAAGGCGTAGCCGTTGGGCAGCGTCTCAGTGATCTTGCCTTCATACTTCTTCTGATAATCGGCGAAATCGGTCCAGCCGGCGTTCAGCGCGGCGGCATCGTAGGTGCCGTTCTCGAAGCCCTTCATGACCGAATAGGAGTCGGAGCCATCATCGTAGATCAGCGTGACGGTATCGACGAAGACGTTGCTGGCATCCCAATAATTCTTGTTCTTGGTCAGCACGATCTTGCTCTTGGAATCATTGGCCGACAGGATAAAGGCGCCATTGTACAGGATCGAGTCGATGTTGCCATCGCCGAAGGTGCAGTTGTTGACGTCCGGGGAGCCTAACTTGCAGCCCGTGCCCTTGCTCTCAAGGAATTCCTTGTTGACGGGGTACATGATCGTATAGGTAAACAGCGTGAAGAAATACGGGCAGGATGAATTCAGCGTGTAGACCAGCGTGTAATCATCCGTGGCCGAGATGCCGACCTGGTCGAAGGTGACGAGGCCCTTCTCAAACTGGGACAGATTCTTGATGAACGGGTCGACGACGGTCAGCGTCTGCGACTTGAATTCAGCCGCATGCTGCAGACCGGTCAGGAAGTCCTGGGCCGTGGTCTCGGCATAGACTTCGCCCTGGGCTGTGACCCAGTTGACGCCCTTGCGCAGGTGGAAGGTCCACACCGTGGCGTCCGAATTGGACTCCCAGCTCTCGGCGATGCAACCCACATACTTGCCGTAGTTGTCGTTCTCCAGCAAGCCATCGACGAGGTTGACGTTGATCTCATGGTCATTGGCCTTATTGGTGACGACATAATCCATATTGTCCACGTCTTCATCGTAGACATAGGTATAGGAATTGGCGAGCTTGCTCGTGCTGTTCCCACATGCCACCAGACCGAAAACCATGAGGACAGTCAGTAAACAGATAACTAACTTCTTCATAATTTTCTCCCTTCTTGCTATAGAACCTCTCGTTCTATTATCTATTAATGTAATGCCCACCTTCCACAATGTCAACATTTTTCATTCATGAAAAGTTTTACATCCCGTCACACGAAACACACTTTCAGACCGCGGCACCGGTCAAGCGGACGGCCGCCGCTACCTCGCAGCGCCCCTGCTGTGTTATATTATGGTAATGCAGATAAGGGGGACCCATATGCGCCGTGCCACTTATGAATCAAGCATCCTTTCGCTTTCATGTTCTATCCTCAGCCATTACGGTGCCCCGCACCGCCATGGCACACTGGCACCGCTGGATCCCTATCTGGACCGTGACTGGCGCAACGTGGTGGTCATGCTGCTGGATGCCATGGGCACCCATGTCATGGACCGCCATCTGCCGGCCGACTCCTTCTTCACCAGCCACCGGGTGGCGACCATCTCCTCTATCTTCCCGCCAACCACCGCGGCAGCCACCACCACCATCAAAAGCGGGCTGTCGCCCATCGAACACGGCTGGATGGGCTGGACCTCCTGGTTCGACCAGGCCCAGGCCAACGTCGACATCCTGATCAACCAGCTGGATGAGACCGGCCAGCCGGCGGCCGCCGACTTCGACTACGGCACCCGCTATCTGGGCTACACGGACATCTTCACGCAGATCGGCCAGGCCACCCATGGCCAGGTCGAGGCCGTCAGCGTCTCCCCCTTCAGCCTGCGCCGCGTCCAGGACGTCGTGCAGGACTGTGCCTTGGTCAGGGATGTCTGCCAGCGGCCGGGCCGCCATTTCGTCTACGCCTACTGGGACGACCCCGACGACCACATGCACCATTTGGGCGTCGACAGCCCCGAGGCCCACGAGGACATCATCTTAGCCAACCGCGAGATCGACCGGCTGTGCGCCGACCTGACCGACACGCTGGTAATCGTCATCGCCGACCATGGCATGCTCGACGTCAAATGGCGGAGGCTGCGCGAATTCCCAGATATAACGTCATGTCTGCGTCACCGGCCGAGCCTGGAGCCGCGGGCCATGGCCTTCTTTATAAAGGAGGGCATGGATGAGCAGTTCCTGGCCGGCATGGCCGCCCATTACCCCGAATACGAGGTGCTGACGGCCCGTCAGGCGCTCGACTCCCAGCTCTTCGGCCCCGGCACGCCCCATCCGCTGGCCGCTGGTTTCATGGGCGACTACATGGCCGTCACCGACGGGCCGGTGGCCATCGAGGCCATTCCCAGCGACAAGCACCTCAAGATGGTAGCCACCCATGGCGGGCTGAGCGCCGCCGAACTGGATGTGCCGCTGATCGTGCTGCCGACGCCGGTGCTGCGCTGAGACACTAAAAAATACCTGGATCGCTTCGATCCAGGCATTTTTCATTGCTTGCCGGTCAGGCCGGCCGCTTACTTGGCGTCGGCCGCTCCCGTGTTATCCTTCTTTTCGGCGGCCGGCTCCGGCTTTTCAGCCTTTGGCGCGGCTGGTTCCGGTTCGACGGCGGCAGGGGCGTCCTTGCCATGATCCACGCCCTGCCCGTGGCCGCTGGCGGCCACCATCAGGTCGCAGATCTCGTTGGCATAAGCCACCGGATCGTCGATGGAGAACCCCTCGATGAGCATCGCCTGCTGATAGAGCAGGTCGGAATACCTGCCGATGCTGGACGGATCGGAGGCGAAGGCCTTCTGCAGGGCCCCGAAGACTTCATGGCCGGGGTTGATCTCCAGGATCTTCTCCGCCTTGACGTCCTTGCCCTCGGGTGTCTTGTTGAGGACCTTCTGCATCTCAAGCGAGACGCCCTTGTCCGCCACCAGGCAGACCGGGTGGGTCGTCAGGCGGCTGGAGATGCGGACGTCCTTGACCTTGCCGGCCAGGGCCTCCTTCATCTTGGCCAGCAGCGACTCGTTGGCCTTGGCCGTCTCCTCCTTGGCCTTCTTCTCGGCCTCGTCCTCCAGGTCGACGTCGGCGTTCTGGATGGACTTGAACTCATGGCTGCCATAGTCGTGCATGATCGACAGGGCGAACTCGTCGACATCGTCGGTCAGGTACAGCACCTCATAGCCCTTGGCCAGCATCTTGTCGATCTGGGGCAGCTGTTTGATCTGCTCGATCGACTTTCCGGTGCAGTAGTAGATGTCCTTCTGTTCCGGCTTGAGACGGTCGGTGTACTCCTTCAGCGTGACGTACTTGCCGTCATGGCTGGAATAGAACAGCAGCAGGTCCTGCAGCTCGTCCTTGTTCATGCCGTAGCTGTTGTAGATGGAGAACTTCAATCCCAGGCCGAAATTCTTGAAGAAGTCCTCGTACTTGTCGCGCTGCTTGGTCAGCATGTCGACCAGGGCGCCCTTGATCTTCTTGGTGATCGACTCGCGCAGCTGCTGCAGCTGCTTGTCCTGCTGCAGGATCTCACGCGAGATGTTCAGGCTGACGTCCTCGGTGTCCACCAGCCCCTTGACGAACCGTGCCCAGTCCGGCAGCAGGTCCTTGGCATGGTCCATGATGAACACACCCTTGGAATACAGCTGCAGGCCCGGCTCATACTCCTGGGCATAGTAGTTGAAAGGCACCTTGGCGGGGATGAACAGCAGCGCCTTGTAGGACAGGCTGCCTTCCAGCGAATAATGGATGACCTTGGCCGGGGCCTCCCAGTCGGAGAACTTGTTCTTGTAGAAGTCATCATACTCCGAGTCCTTGATGTCTTTCTTGCTGCGGCGCCACAGCGGCACCATGGAGTTGAGTGTCTCCAGCTGCTCGGTGGTCTCATACTTCTGGCTGCCGTCCTTGTCCTTCTCGCCCTCGACGGGCTTGGACTTCTCGACCATCATCTGTATCGGGTAGCGGATGTAGTCGGAGTACTTGCGGATCAGCTCCTGCAGCTTGTAGCTCTCCAGGTAGTCGTCATACTTGACGTCCGCGGTGTCCGGACGCAGATACAGCGTGATCCGGGTGCCCACGGACTCCTTGTCACACGGCTCGATCGCATAGCCGTCCTCACCCTCCGACGTCCAGCGGTTGGCCGGTGCATCGACCGTCTTGGACTCCACCACGACCTTGGAGGCGACCATGAAGGATGAATAGAAGCCGACGCCGAACTGGCCGATGATGTCGACGTCGCTCTTCTTGTCGTCCATGGCCTGCTTGAAGTCGGCGGAGCCGGAATGGGCGATGGTGCCCAGCTCCTTCTCCAGGCCCTCCTTGTCCATGCCGATGCCGTTATCCGCGACCGTCAGCGTCCGGGCCTTCTTGTCGACCGCGATATCGATCTTCAGGGGGTCGGAGCTGGCGTACTTGGCGTCGGTCAGGGCCATGTAATGACGTTTGTCCAGGGCATCGGAGGCGTTGGAAATGAGCTCCCGCAGGAATATCTCCCGGTTGGTATAGATGGAATTGATCATCAGATCCAGCAGGCGTTTAGATTCAGTCTTGAATTGCTTTTTTGCCATAAGTCAGCATCTCTCCTTTTTTAGCACTCTATCTTTGCGACTGCTAACATTGTAGTACAGCCCTTCCCAAATTGCAACCCCCCTATCGTCCCAGACAAGAAAAAGGAGGGAAACCGCGTCCCTCCCCTGTCATATCATATCCGCGTCATCCCTCAATGGATGTTCAGCAGACGCTTGAAATCCGCGGCTGCCGGTTCGTCAAGCACCCTTTTGGGCACGACGAGGCTGGCGGCCGGCTTATGCGTGGTTATGTACCAGCAGTCGGGCGTCTCGGTTATCTCCCGCTTCTCGGTGATGCGCATGGCCCCGTTGGTGCCGGAGCCCTTCCATTTGAAGGTCTTGGCATCGATCTCGAGGGTCACCGCCGCCATATGGTCCTTGTTTTTGGCCAGTTCCTTCTTCAGGTCGTGGCGGATGAACAGCCGGCGGAAGACCGGCACCAAAAAGATGAAGGCGACCGACACGGCCATCATGATGAAGCTGGACAGTGCCGAACCGAGTCGGGAGCTGACCTCGTCGCTGGTCGTGGCCGTGTAGACACGATAGACCTGGAAGCCGGTGAAGATGGCCAGGACGACGGCCATGAATATATAGATGGTGCGCGTCGTCTTGACGTCACGGCGGAAATCATCGTCGTGGGTGCGCTTATACAGCAGGTAGTCGTACAGCTCCTTGGTGGTGTTGGTGTATGTGATGACCATTGCGCGATCCTCCTTGCCGTCAACTCATTCTAGACATTTTCTCCCATGCTGTCCAGCATCCTCCGCAGCATCGCCGCAAACTGCTCCTTGACCGCGTCGGGCCCGATGATGGCCACCTGGCCGCCGAACTTGGCGACCCAGCCGAAGAAGGGCTGCGTGATCATCGCCCTGACGTCCACGCAGAAGCCCGTATCGTCCATGGCTGTCACCACCATGTTGTCGCCGAACTGGTCGATGACCTCCGGGGCCAGGTGGCTGGCGCAGCGCAGCCCGACA
>Ga0268263_1001385_pt1 | contig 21666 bp, 12 predicted proteins | sample Biomet5_FD_190358 | JGI IMG/M metagenome (GOLD analysis project Ga0268263, IMG submission 190358) | Microbial communities from bioreactor (seeded with sewage sludge) at LBNL, California, USA - Biofuel metagenome 5 (SPAdes) (version 4) | ecosystem: Engineered > Bioreactor > Anaerobic >... | reverse complement strand
GCAGTAAAAACGTTGCGGCCAACCCCATCGCAAGGGCGGCGTACATCCCGTACCGCATGGCGGTGTTCTCCGACATACAGTTGTCGATCACGCTCCAGGCGGCGCTCAGGCGGTCGGAAAGGGTCAAGTGCGATTCGTCCGCGATCTGTTGGGCCATCAGGGTATCAAACGCTTCGGCGGTGATGTTGTCGTCCATGAAGTACCAGTAGGTGGCCAGCGTGAACTCGTTGCGGGACCAGCCGACCTTCTGCAGCGTTTCGTCGGTTGTGGTGTCCCCGAAATGCGTATAGTCGTACAGGCGGATACGCGCCGTCTGCCAGTGCAGAAAGTCCTCGGCGTTGTTAAGCCGGATATCCAGCGCGCGCACGCCCGCGAACAACCCGAACAGCAGCCCGGTAGCCAGCACCCCGGCAAAGACCGGTTTCGCCAGCTTCCAGGAAAGCTTTTTACGCCCGAAGGCAGTCAGCAGTTTAACCGCGAGCACCAATAGCCAGAAGCATAGCGGGGGCAGCACCGAAATCTGGCGGAGGCAGTAGGAACAAAGCAGAAGCCCCGCGCTGCCGAGGATCGGCCCGATCACCGAGCGGCGTCTGGGCGCAGTGAAATCCACGCTCGTAAGCTGGGCGACCGCCGCCGCACCACACAGCGCGGAGGTGGTGGTATAGGAAATGTGGCAGGTGATATAGACGGTGAGCGCAGCCAGCAGCGCGGCGCCCGCCAGCGCGCCCGTCCACAGCGGCCAGCCGCGGCGGCGGGCCAGCTGGACAAGGCTTTTCACGATGACCACCTGCGAAAACCACAGCAGAAACAATTGCAGGATGGAAAACCACGCGACGCCCGAGGCCAGCATGGCCAGCGCATACAAAAGCCAGGCAAACGCGGTATGCAGGTACAGGTTGAACGTGGCGGGCACGCCGCCGTCGTAGCCCATGAACGAACGCAGGATGGGCGCGTCGTCACTGCCTATATATTGATAGGATGCAAAAAGCAGCAGCGTGCCAAAAAGCAGCGTCGCGATGAGAAGCCCCCAAAGCCAGGGTGCGATGTTCCGGCTGCGCCGCATGCCCGCGCCCCCCTTTCTTTATTAGAAAGAACCATTTGTCAATCCACTGGAAAGGATACACACGACGAGCAGAAAAGTCAAGCGTGGGCAGGGATAAGGGCTGCACGCCACAGGGCGGAAAACGGGGTGAAAAAACGAATCGAGAAAAAGTGCGGAAAAAATCGAAAAAAGGTGTTGACAGCAATAGGGGCAGGTGGTATTATAGTCAAGCTCGCTTGAGAGCGACGAACCTTGAAAACGATACAGAGCAAATAACGAAACGCAAAGCGCAGTCAAGGACATTGAGTAAATGTACCTGCCCCGAGACCGCAAGGTTGAGGGGAGAAATCAGGAGCATAAGGATTAAACATAAGAGTTTGATCCTGGCTCAGGACGAACGCTGGCGGCGTGCCTAACACATGCAAGTCGAGCGAGGACAGTGAAGTAGCAATACGACATTGTTCTAGCGGCGGACGGGTGAGTAACGCGTGAGCAACCTGTCCCGAACAGGGGGATAACGAGCCGAAAGGCTCACTAATACCGCATGAGACCACAACGTCACATGACGAAGGGGTCAAAGGAGAAATCCGGTTCGGGGTGGGCTCGCGTCTGATTAGCTAGTTGGTGGGGTAACGGCCTACCAAGGCGACGATCAGTAGCCGACCTGAGAGGGTGATCGGCCACATTGGAACTGAGAGACGGTCCAAACTCCTACGGGAGGCAGCAGTGGGGAATATTGGGCAATGGGCGAAAGCCTGACCCAGCAACGCCGCGTGAAGGAAGAAGGTCTTCGGATCGTAAACTTCTATCCCCGGTGAAGATAATGACGGTAACCGGGAAGGAAGCCCCGGCTAACTACGTGCCAGCAGCCGCGGTAATACGTAGGGGGCAAGCGTTGTCCGGAATGATTGGGCGTAAAGGGCGCGTAGGCGGCTCGGTAAGTCTGGAGTGAAATTCCTGCTTTCAAGGTGGGAACTGCTTTGGATACTGTCGGGCTTGAGTGCAGGAGAGGTAAGTGGAATTCCCGGTGTAGCGGTGAAATGCGTAGAGATCGGGAGGAACACCAGTGGCGAAGGCGACTTACTGGACTGTAACTGACGCTGAGGCGCGAAAGTGTGGGGAGCAAACAGGATTAGATACCCTGGTAGTCCACACTGTAAACGATGAATGCTAGGTGTAGGGGGTATCGACCCCTTCTGTGCCGGAGTCAACACAATAAGCATTCCGCCTGGGGAGTACGGCCGCAAGGTTGAAACTCAAAGGAATTGACGGGGGCCCGCACAAGCAGCGGAGCATGTGGTTTAATTCGAAGCAACGCGAAGAACCTTACCAGGTCTTGACATCCAGTAAAACTTGTAGAGATATAAGGTGTGCTTGCACATACTGAGACAGGTGGTGCATGGTTGTCGTCAGCTCGTGTCGTGAGATGTTGGGTTAAGTCCCGCAACGAGCGCAACCCTTGTGATCAGTTACTAACGGGTAAAGCCGAGGACTCTGATAAGACTGCCGGGGACAACTCGGAGGAAGGTGGGGACGACGTCAAATCATCATGCCCCTTATGACCTGGGCTACACACGTGCTACAATGGCCACTACAGAGAGAAGCGAATTCGAGAGGAAGAGCGGATCTCAAAAAAGTGGTCCCAGTTCGGATTGTGGGCTGCAACCCGCCCACATGAAGTCGGAGTTGCTAGTAATCGCGGATCAGCATGCCGCGGTGAATACGTTCCCGGGCCTTGTACACACCGCCCGTCACACCATGGGAGTTGATAGCACCCGAAGTCGGCGAGGTAACCGCAAGGAGCCAGCCGCCGAAGGTGAGATCAATGACTGGGGTGAAGTCGTAACAAGGTAGCCGTATCGGAAGGTGCGGCTGGATCACCTCCTTTCTAGGGAGCAAACCAGAGGGGAAACCCGAAGGTTGATTCCAGGTCGATACTAACCGAAGCAATGAGGTTAGTCTGAAGAACCGCAAGGTTCAAAACAAGAATTGCGAATGCGTTTCATTTATAAAGCTCTGTATCGTTTTCAGGGTTCCAGCCCTGAGGGAGCAGCGGGCGCAAGCCCAACGCACCTTGACAACTGTATAGGAAGGACGAGAGATTTAAGACACGGAGGCGAAAGCTAACGTGTTATATAGATCAGATCATTTCTGTTCAGTCCGGTAGCAATACCGGAAAAGAAAATGGTCTTAGGATTAAATCGACGAAAAATCAAGCGAAGAAGAGCACAGGGCGGATGCCAAGGCACCATACGCCGAAGAAAGACGTGGCAAGCTGCGAAAAGCTACGGGGAGCCGCAAGCAGGCATTGATCCGTAGATATCTGAATGGGGAAACCCGGCCGGAGGAAAGTCCGGTCATCCTGGAATGAATCCATAGTTCCAGCGAAGGGCACCCGGGGAACTGAAACATCTAAGTACCCGGAGGAAAAGAAAGAAACATCGATTTCCTGAGTAGCGGCGAGCGAAAGGGAAAGAGGCCAAACCGAGGAGCATGCTCCTCGGGGTTGTGGACCAGCATAAAGCATTGAGGTAGGGTAGTGGAAGCGCGTTGGAAAGCGCCTCCCAAGAGGGTGAAAGACCCGTACACGAAACCCGAAGACAGCGAGCTGGCACCAGAGTACCGCAGGACACGAGAAATCCGGCGGGAAGCAGGGGGGACCACCCTCCAAGCCTAAATACGATATGGTGACCGATAGCGCATAGTACCGTGAGGGAAAGGTGAAAAGAACCCCGGGAGGGGAGTGAAAGAGAACCTGAAACCCTGTGTTTACAAACTGAGGAAGCACGATTGATGTGCGACCTCGTACTTTTTGTAGAACGGACCGGCGAGTTGCGTCAGGTTGCGAGGTTAAGGACTAAAGGTCTGAAGCCGAAGCGAAAGCAAGTCTAAATAGGGCGACAAGTAACCTAACGCAGACCCGAAACCGGGTGACCTATCCATGGCCAGGTTGAAGTGGGAGTAAAATCCTATGGAGGACCGAACCAGACGTCTGTTGAAAAAGGCGGGGATGAGCTGTGGATAGCGGAGAAATTCCAATCGAACCCGGAGATAGCTGGTTCTCCTCGAAATAGCTTTAGGGCTAGCCTTGTACCAGATTATCGGAGGTAGAGCACTGAATGGGCTAGGGGGTTAACACTTACCGAACCCTATCAAACTTCGAATGCCGAACAATTGATGTACAGGAGTCAGTCTGCGAGAGATAAGTTCCGCGGGCAAAAGGGGAACACCCCAGACCTGCCGCTAAGGTCCCAAAGTACACGTTAAGTGGAGAAGGATGTGTGATTGCACAGACAACCAGGATGTTGGCTTAGAAGCAGCCATTCATTCAAAGAGTGCGTAATAGCTCACTGGTCGAGTGGTCATGCGCCGAAGATGTACCGGGGCTCAAACGTGACACCGAAGCGCAGGATTCGTAGCAATACGAGTGGTAGAGGAGCATTGTATCAGGGCTGAAGCCAGATCGTGAGGACTGGTGGACATGATACAAGAGAGAATGCCGGTATGAGTAGCGAGAGGCATGCGAGAAACATGCCCGTCGAATGCCTAAGGTTTCCTGGGGAAGGTTCATCCGCCCAGGGTTAGTCGGGACCTAAGCCGAGGACGATAGTCGTAGGCGATGGACAGCAGGTGGAGATTCCTGCACCGCCAAGAGAATGAAGCAATGACACAGAAGGATATCATGAGCCGGGTGATGGTCAACCCGGTTGCCCAGCGAGTGTGGCAGTTAGTCAAGTACGGCTGCCGAAAAGCACGAGCGAAGGCGAGAGCGAAATCAGAGTAGCGAAACATGAGATTTCACGCTGGCGAGAAAAGTTGCTGGTATATTGAATTGGCGCCCGTACCGCAAACCGACGCAGGTGGGCAAGGTGAGAATCCTAAGACGGACGGGAGAATCCCTGTTAAGGAACTCGGCAAAATGACCCCGTAACTTCGGGAGAAGGGGTGCCGATAGAGATATCGGTCGCAGAGAATAGGCTCAAGCGACTGTTTAGCAAAAACACAGGTATCTGCGAAAGCGAGAGCTGACGTATAGGTGCTGACACCTGCCCGGTGCTGGAAGGTTAAGGGAAAATGTCATCGCAAGAGAAGCATAGAACCGAAGCCCCAGTAAACGGCGGCCGTAACTATAACGGTCCTAAGGTAGCGAAATTCCTTGTCGGGTAAGTTCCGACCCGCACGAATGGTGTAACGACTTGAGCGCTGTCTCAACAGGGAGCCCGGTGAAATTGAAGTATGGGTGAAGATACCCATTACCCGCGACTGGACGGAAAGACCCCGTAGAGCTTGACTGTAGCCTGATATTGGATTTCGGTAACGGATGCACAGGATAGGTGGGAGGCTTGGAAGGTAGGACTTCGGTCTTATCGGAGCCGACGTTGGGATACCACTCTTCTGTTACTGAAACTCTAACATAAGTCCGTAAGCCGGACGATGGACAGTGTCAGGTGGGCAGTTTGACTGGGGCGGTCGCCTCCGAAAGAGTAACGGAGGCGCCCAAAGGTACCCTCAGAATGGATGGAAACCATTCACAGAGTGTAAAGGCAAAAGGGTGCCTGACTGCGAGAGTGACAATTCGAGCAGAGACGAAAGTCGGGCTTAGTGATCCGGCGGTATGAGAGTGGAATTGCCGTCGCTTAACGGATAAAAGCTACCTCGGGGATAACAGGCTGATCTCCCCCAAGAGTCCACATCGACGGGGAGGTTTGGCACCTCGATGTCGGCTCGTCGCATCCTGGGGCTGAAGCAGGTCCCAAGGGTTTGGCTGTTCGCCAATTAAAGCGGCACGCGAGCTGGGTTCAGAACGTCGTGAGACAGTTCGGTCCCTATCCATCGTGGGCGAAGGAATCATGAGAGGAGCTGTTCCTAGTACGAGAGGACCGGAATGGACGCACCACTGGTGCAACTGTTGTCGTGCCAACGGCATAGCAGGGAAGCGAAGTGCGGAAGGGATAAACGCTGAAGGCATCTAAGCGTGAAGCCCACCTTAAGAAGAAGATTCCTGGCGCGCAAGCGCGAGAGACCCCTTGAAGACTACAAGGTGATAGGTCATCGGTGGAAGCGCAGTAATGTGTGGAGCTTGATGATACTAATCGGTCGAAAGCTTGATTTTAGACCTAAGACCAAAGGGGAGCCGTAAAGGTTCCCGATGAAATGATCGTTCCTTCCTATACGGTTGTCAGCGTGCGTAACAACGTATGCTGAAACCCAAATCAGTTCACCCTTTGCGGTGGTTATAGCCTGAGGGATCCACCTGTTCCCATACCGAACACAGAAGTTAAGCCTCAGCACGTCAAGGGTACTTGGCTGGTAACGGCCCGGGAGAGTAGATCGCCGCCGCATTCCAAATAGCAAAAGCACCTGTCGTATGACAGGTGCTTTTGCTATGCAGTAGTGACCTGATAATGAAGCACACCCAATCTGTTCACCTTTGCGGGAACCGAAGAGAGAGTGCACCCGGTGGGTGCCTGGGCGAAGCCCAGAGCGAACAGAAGTTGAGAGGTTTCACAGAGCAGAGCGACCGACAGGGAACGATACGACCATGAAACCCACCGGAGGTAAAACCTGAGGGATACACCTATTCCCATACCGAACAAAGAAGTTAAGCGTCAGCACGTCAATAGCGCTTGACTGCTAATGGCCCGGAAGCTGGATCGCCGCCGCATTCTAAATAGAAAAAGGCCGTCGACGTTAAACGCCGACAGCCTGAATACCCGCGCGAAACCCGGGCATTTCTTAAGGGATTACTTCTTGTTGACGCTCTCCTTCAAGGCCTTGCCAGCCTTGAAAACGGGGGCCTTAGACGCGGCGATCTTGATCTGTTCGCCGGTACGGGGGTTGCGAGCGACACGAGCGGGGCGCTTGCGAACCTCAAAGGAACCGAAGCCGACGACCTGAACCTTTTCACCGGCGGCGAGAGCAGCGGTGATCGACTCGGTCACGGCGCCAAGAGCCTTTTCAGCGTCCTTTTTGGTGAAACCAGTCTTCTTTACGATGGCGGCAGTCAATTCAGCTTTGTTCATAGATAGTTCCTCCTTCGTTATTGGACCATTTTCATGGTACATGTCGGGATCACCGTAGAAAAGCAGACTTTTAGCCTTCAATCGGCGGCTTCTCTTGCTTTTCTGCTTCCCAGTATACATCCATTTCGGATAAAGTCAAGTCCTCAATTGATTTTCCGGCCTTTTCAACAGAATTTTCCAGTCTCCTGAAACGGTCGATAAATTTATTTGTTGACGTAGAAAGTGCGATATCCGGATTTTTCTGACAAAGCCTGCAAACGTTGACGATCGAGAAGAAGAGATCTCCAAGTTCCATCTCGGGATCTATGTTTTTATCAAGGCATTCCTGTACTTCCGATGCTTCCTCATGTACTTTGGAAAGCGCAGACGCAGCATCAGGAAAATCAAACCCGACCTTCGCGGCTTTATGCTGCACCTTCGCTGCACGCATGGTAGCGCTGAGCCCCGTAGAAACATCCTCCATTGCCTGCGCCACAGTGCGGATACCACGTTGCTTACGCTTGATAGCGTCCCAGTTATCCAGCACCTGCGCGGAGGTATCCGCCTTAACAGAACCAAAGATATGAGGATGACGTTCAATCATCTTTCCTGTTATGGCGGTTGTCACATCGTCAATATCAAAATCACCATGCTGGCGTGCGATTTCCGCATGAAAAACAACTTGCAGCAACACATCGCCTAATTCGTCGTACATGTGGTCAATATTGCCTTCGCGAACGGCACCGATAAACTCGTAGCTTTCTTCCAAAAGGCTGGCAAGCAGACTTTCGTGAGTCTGTTCCTTGTCCCAGGGGCAACCGTCCGGGGCGCGAAGGCGTTGCATTACCTGCACCAGATCCTCCATATCATAACGTGTCCGGGATTCGCGGGCGATCGGAGGTATATAACAGGCAGTCAGGTGATCGTAAGTGTGCTGACGGTCCAACTCCAAAAGCGGTATCCAGAGGAAGTCAAGTGATCCGTCCTCCTTTCCGGAGAAAAACGCGACATTCGTTTGATCCGGCAGCAGGTTCATCAGCCGAAGCTTGCAATCTCCGGCGCATTCACGGCTGTGCAGTTCGCAGATCATCAGACCCTCCGACGGGTATACGCGCGCGGTACGGAAGGCTTCCGCAGAAGAGTATCGCATACTTTCCGCAGGGTTACCCAGCAGCGCCATGCAGCGATCTGCGTGACTTAAGCCCGGAAGAAAGCAGAGTGAAACGGAGGCGGGCACCTTCTTTTGTAAAGTGGTTACAGTAGTGTCTGTATGCAAATCGGGAACTGCATAGATGACGTCCTCCTCTTCGACGGCCAATGAAAGCAACCTGTCAGCCGCAGCATCATTGAAAACGTCGAAATCTTCACTGTTTACGTAAAGCGTATCCAGCGTTTCAAAAGGCAGATTGTGTTGCACAAGCCACGAAGCCAGCGGATGACTGTCCGTGCGCAGCACACGCTTCTTTACACTGCGAAGGGCATCCAGAACCTGACCGGTAAGCAGAGATACGTCTCCTGTGGAGACTGCGGCGACTGTGATTTTTGACAAAATGCATCCCTCCTGTCGGGTTACTCTTCCGATTTGGGGGCAGAGGCTCTGCCCTTATGCTTCCTGAATGCCCTGGTGAACGGACGCAGATCCTCTTTGCGAAGTGCGCCCAACAATCGCGCGGAAACGCCGTATACCACAATCCCGATAAAAATCAGGAAGATTGTAGTAAGGCGGCTGGAGGGCAAAACAAGCTGGGCAAAATAGATAGCGGCACCCATACAGGCTGTGGCCGCCAAAGGCTTGAGGAAGATGTTCAGCGGGTCGTAGGGGAGATGAGCATATTTATGGGCGTAGTAGAGATTGGGCAGCATGCTGACCCCGTAGCAGATCAGCGAACCCAGCGGCGCGCCGTAGATATTTATTTCCCGTACGCCAATCAGATTATAGTTGATCAGGATTTTCAACCCCACGCCTACCAGAAGCGTATACATGGGGATACGCTGTTTGCGTAGCCCCTGCAGGATGCTGCTGGTGGCCTGTACCACGGTAAACAGCACGATCGTATAACTGGACATGGACAGCAGCTCCGCTGTCTGGTTTAACGCTTCCACAGTGGGAAAAGGGTACACCAGCGTTAAAATCGGACGGGCCAGAATACTCATGCCGAGGCTGGCTGGCAAGCCGACGAGAAACGCCATACGAAGACCTGTGTGGCTTTGCCGGCGTACTCCTTTCCAGTCCTTGCGTCCCACGGCAGCGGATACGGCAGGTACAAGGCTGATGGATATTGCCTGGGAGAGCGCTGTGGGTACGTTGATCAGGTTAATGACATAACCGGAGTAGCGGCCGTACATAGCCCTTGCCTGTTCTTCCGCAAAACCGGCGGTTTGCGTCAACAGGTTCATGACCATACCGGAATCGATAAACGCAGCCAGAGGAACGATGCATGCGGAAAGCGTGATGGGAATGGCAAGCGTGAGCAAGCGCCGTGTCAGCGCGCGCCCGCTGAGTTCCTCTGCATTCTCATCCTGTGGAAGTTGCTGAAAAGCCGGCCTGCGGTGGCGATACACGACGGTAATATAAAACAGCGCAACGCCTTCGGCAATGGAGTTGCCAAACAAGGCGCCCGCTGCGGCATAGCTCACGTTGATTTCTGAAGAGGTACCCATTCCGATGCGGGAACCCAGATAGGCCAGCGGGAGCGCGACAGCAACCTTGCCAACCTGCTCGATCAGCTGGCTGGTAGCCGTCGGCACCATATTCTGCTGCCCCTGCATAAACCCGCGAAACGCGCTCATAGTGCATACCAGCAGCAGCGCGGGTGCAATCGCGACAAAACCGGCCTGTGTTTTAGGGTCGCCGACACGTTCGCTTAAAAAGGGATTAAAAGCGATCATCAGAAACATACCGATTGCGCCCAGAACCGAGAGGATGGTCAGTGCATTTTTAAACGCGCGGTGCGCATTGCGGGGATCGTTGCGGGACAGCGAATAACTGACCATGCGGCTGACCGCCACCGGAAGACCGGCGGATGAAATGGTCAGCAATAAATTATACGTTGGGAAAACCAGCTGAAAGGTTCCCAGCCCCTGTTCACCAATCAGCCAGGCCAGCGGAATACGGTATAAAACTGCGACAATCTTGCAGATCAGGCCCGTGATGCCCAGTATGGTCATGCCGCCGACGATGGACTTCTGCTTCTCGCTCACCCTAGCGCCTCCGATTTGCCCGTTTCCTGAAACATTATAACAGATTTTGCGCCCGTGGCAATACGACACGTCAGGCAGAGCGGAGAGATAGGAGTGAAACTGGAGTTTTTCAGGGCGAGCCTCGTCAAACCGCCATTGGCAAAAGCAAAGCGGAATGGTATGATCTTTACAGATGGAGGAACGGAATATGGATTGGGATTCTTGCTGGCTTCCGGCATCAGAAGTACCGGAAACGCTGCGCGCACCCATGGATGTCGCACGCTGGGAATTGGCTCTGCAGGGAGTCGAATGCGCTTTGCAGATCCGGCAGAACGGGGGCGAAGCGTACGAAATAATGGACTCTCCCGCCGGATGTCGGATCACAGGCGGTGAGACAGGCGTGCTGTACGGCGCACATCGTTTACTGCTCAGCAGACGGACGGGGATACCGTTGCCTGCAGGCGAACGTTTGCCGGCTTACCCGCTGCGGATGCTGGAACACTGGGACAATATGGACGGCACCGTAGAACGTGGATATGCGGGCCGATCTCTGCTTTTTGAGCGTGATCAGTTCAGGCGGGACTGGCCTCGCCTGCGCGCGTATGCCAGGCTGTTGGCATCGGTCAGTGTGAATGTGGTATGTCTGAACAATGTGAATGTACATATGCCTGCGCAATTGTTGATTACGGAACGCTTCCTGCCGGATGTGGCGGAACTGGCAAGGATGTTTGCGACTTTCGGGATTCGGTTGATGCTGACTGTGGATTTTTCGATGCCGCTTGCCGATGGCCTGTCCACAGCCGATCCGCTGGACGAGCGGGTGCAGGCGTGGTGGCGGAAACAGGTTGCACTGGTTTATCGGTATGTACCGAATCTTTTTGGCTTTCTGGTGAAAGCGGATTCGGAAAACCGCCCGGGGCCTTACGCATACGGACGTACCCACGCGGAAGGCGCGAACGGGCTGGCCCGCGCGCTGAAACCTTATGGGGGCGCAGTGGTCTGGCGTTGCTTTATGTATAACTGCAAGCAGGACTGGCGCGATACCCGGACGGATCGACCGATGGCAGCTTATCAAAATTATTCCGGGCTGGACGGACAGTTTGATGATAACGTGATATTGCAGATCAAACACGGCCCATGGGATTTTCAGGTACGGGAGCCGGTTTCGCCTTTGTTGCTGGCTATACCACGTACGGCAAAGGTGATGGAATTGCAGCTGACACAGGAATATACCGGCCAGCAAAACGACCTTTACATCATGCAGGGGATGTGGGGAGAAGTGCTGGCGGATGTTCCCCGGGGCTCGCTTCGTGGGCTGGCGGCAGTCGCTAATACAGGGCTGGATTATTTCTGGACGGGGCATCCGTTCGCGCAGCTCAACCTGTTCGCTTATGGGTTGACAGCATGGCAGCCGATGAGCGCTTTTGAGACCGTGACCCGCTTGTGGGCACAAATGACCTATGCGCTGAAAAGCGCGCAACTGGAAAAGCTTACCGACCTGCTGTTGCTGAGTCGGGAGGTATATGAAAAGTATACTGCTTCGCTGGGATTGTGCTGGATGGTTAATCCGGGTCACCATTACGGACCGAGTCCTATGGGATACGAGTATTCATTCTGGGGAACCTACCACCGCGCCGACCGGGAAGCTGTCGGTGTGGATCGGACGGAAACCGGCACGCGCTACCTTATGCAGTATCCACCCGCACTACGCGCCCGATACCAGGAACCATCGGCATGCCCGGATAAACTGTTGTTGTTCTTTCACAGGCTGCCTTATTGTTATCGTATGCGGGATGGCCGTACGCTGATCCAGCGAATTTACGATGATCATTTTGAGGGCGCGGAGGAAGCTGCCCAGATGGCTGTTAAGATCCGTTCGCTTCGGGATGCTCTGCCCCAGGCTGTATATGACGAGGTGGATCTTCGTATGAAGCGGCAGACAGAGAACGCCCGGGAATGGCGCGACGTGATCTGCAACTTTTTCCATCGCCTGTCCGGGATTGCGGACGAAAAAGGCAGACTATAGTTTCGGAGGTTGAATGTATGGAAAGCGCCCCTAACCTTCTCCGCGATACGGGAATCCCTCAAAGTGATATTGAGATGAGACTGGAATTGGCCTTCAACACAATTTTCGAGGATTATGAAGAACGGTTTTACTTTGAATGCGGCGACGACGCAGGATATCTGCTGGATACCGGCAACCTGGACGCGCGAACCGAAGGCATGAGCTACGGTATGATGATGGCGGTGCAGCGTGACCGCAAAGACCTGTTTGATCGCCTCTGGATGTTCAGCGTGCGCTATATGCTGAACCGCTCAGGCCCGTATGAGGGGTTTTTCGCCTGGTCTGTGCAGCCCAACGGCAGGCACAACAGCGACGGTCCCGCACCGGATGGCGAGGAATATTACGCAATGGCGCTTTTCTTCGCCGCGGCGCGGTGGGGAGACGGCGAACCGCCCCGCGATTACTCCGCGCAGGCACGAAGCATTTTGAGGCATGCGCTGCATCAGCACGAACTGGTCCGGGGTGGAAAGCCCATGTGGGATTTGGACACGGCGCTGATCAAATTCGTTCCGGACCTTCCGTTCAGCGATCCGTCGTATCATCTGCCGCATTTTTACGATCGTTTCGCTGTGTTAGCCGATGAGGTTGACCGCCCTTTCTGGAGGCGTGCGGCGCAGGCCAGCCGCTCTTATCTGGCAAAGGTCTGTCACCCGCTAACCGGGCTGGCCCCGGAATATGCCCTGTATGATGGCTCGCCGGAAACAAAACACGGGCATGGAGATTTCTTCAGCGACGCTTACCGGGTCGCCCTGAACATTGGTCTGGACAGCGCATGGAACGGGAAACGACCGGAATACCATGCCATTGCGGACCTGATGCAAACGTTCTTATGGGATCGGGAACCCTGGATGACCTATACGACGGCGGGACAGGCGAAAGAACCGCCCGCGCTGCATCCGGTCGGGCTGCTGGCAACCACAGCGGCCGCGTCTCTGGCGACCGACACGTTGCGTTCGCGGGAGTGGGTGCTTCGCTTCTGGAATATACCGCCGCGCAAGGGCGCGCGGCGCTACTATGATAACTGCCTTTACTTCTTCTGCCTGCTGGCGCTGGCCGGGGAATATCGTTGCTTTGCATGACATCGCATTCTGCGGCCGTTCAGGACGGCTGCACCGGGCAGCTGTATAATCATGTAAAAAACTATAATTTTTCGGGTAAATGGTTTCAGACGGGGCATTTTACAGGTCATTCGGGCGTGCTATGCTGATTGCATCAAAAGGCTGCCGACGCAAGCCGCAAATGAATAAGAGGAGGAAAATTCATGCGTAAACTTGTTTCCCTGCTCATGGCGCTCGTGATGCTGGCCACGCTGGTTGCGATTCCCGCGATGGCCGAATCCGCACAGGATCCCATCACCGTATCGGTGTTCTGCGGTGATCCGCGCGACCAACCCACGTCCGATAACAAGATCTTTAAGAAGATCGAAGAAGAATTCGGCCTCAAGTTCGAGTTCGAATTCCTCGCGGGCGACCTGGATGAAACGCTTGGCGTGAAAATCGCCGGGCAGGATTATGCTGACCTGATGGATGGCGGCAACAGCGCCGAAAAGCTGATCGCCGCGGGCGCGCTGATTGACCTGATGCCCTATATCAGCGAAGAAAAGACTCCCAACATCTATAACTACATTCAGCCCTATCTCAAGCGCCTGCTGAACGATAAGGGACAACTCTTCATCATCCCCAACTACGGCCGTTACTATAACACTGAAGAATATGGCATGAACTATGTAAACGGACCCGCGTTCTTCGTACAGAAGAAAGTATTGGCCTGGGCAGGCTATCCCACCATCAAGACGATGGACGAGTACTTTGACCTGATTGAAAAGTACATCGCGGCCAACCCGACCAACGACAAGGGGCAGCCCAACGAAGGTTTCGCGATTCTCTGCGAAAGCTGGCGCGCGTTCTGCCTGTTCAACCCCGTACAGCACCTGATGGGCCGCCCCAACGATGGCGACGTCATCGTGGACATCGACAACAACTACAAGACCGAAGCGTACGTTATCCAGGATTATGCGAAGCCCTACTATAAAAAGCTGAACGAGCTGTATCACAAGGGCCTGATTTCCCAGGATACGTTCGTAATGAACTATGATCAGTACATCGCCAAACTGTCCAGCGGCACTGTGGCGGGCATGTTCGACCAGTATTGGGACTTCCAGACGGCGAGCGACGCGCTGAAAGCCGCTGAAATGTACGACAGCATGTACCAGGGCCTGCCGATTGTGTACACCGAGGAAGAAGCGGGCAAACCCATTACCGAACATTATCTGAACGGCACCGTGATCAACGTGAACCGCGGCTTTGGCATCAGCGTGAACTGCCAGTACCCCGAGCGTCTGGTGCAGTTTATGGAAAAGATGCTCAGCGACGATTGGCAGAAGATCATATGGTGGGGTATCGAAGGCGAAGATTACAGCGTGAAAGACGGCCGTATGGTACGCACGTACGAACAAATCCAGAACGCGGCCAACGCGGTTTGGAAGAACGCCAACAGCGCCTATGTGCTGACCAACTCCATGCCCAAGAAACAGGGTGAAATGGATGACGGCAACAAGTGGGACCCCGCTGTGCAGCCGGAAAACTACTACCTGCAGATGAACGACTACGACAAGGATTTCCTGGCCCATTACAACATGAAGCGGCCTTTGGACTTCTTTAACCCGCCTATTAAAATCGCACCCTACGGCGAAGCCTGGCAGATTGACGTAACCGTGGATCAGGCGGCCAACGATGCCAAAGCGGCCTTCCAGGACGTGGAACGCAAGATGCTGCCGCAGATCATCATGTGCGACGCGGGCGAATTTGACGCCAAGTGGCAGGAATTCGTAGACGCCGTGAACGCAATCCCGATCACGGACTTTGTGGACTTCATGCAGCAGCAGATCCTCGACCTGGTGGCGAAGAATTCCTAACAGAATCTCCCCGTAGCGAGAAAAAACTTATCTGAACCATCGTTACGGCGGCGGGAGGGTCGCTCTCCCGCCGCCGTTTTAGGAGCCATCCTTGCCCCCACAAAAATGATAAACCTGAGCGAGGTGTACCCCGTGCGAAAAGCAAACGCTGACGCCGTGACGGTAACGAAGAACGAGTTGAATTTTCGGCCGGTTTCCATATGGAAAAAGCTTTGGCTGCAACGACAGCTGATGCTGATGAGCGTGCCGATGCTGTTATACATTTTTCTTTTTAACTACTTTCCCCTTTGGGGCTGGATTACGGCTTTTATGAACTACAACCCCGCCAAACCGTTGTTTGACAACCCTTGGGTTGGCATGGGGAACTTCGTGTGGTTGTTCAGCAAACCGGAATTTATCCGTGCGATCCGAAACACTTTCGCGATGGCTGCCATCAACCTTGTTTTCGGTTTTGTGTTTCCGATTTTGCTGGCCCTGTTCCTGAATGAAATACGCTCGCTGCATTTTAAACGCACCGTGCAGACGGTCACCTATCTGCCGCACTTTTTAAGCTGGGTGATCGTGGTGGGCATTGCCCAGACGATTTTCGCCAGCGATGGCGCTGTAAACCAGCTGCTGATCTCGCTGGGCCTTCGGAAAGACCCGGTTTTCTTTCTGGGGGAAGGAAAATACTTCTGGTGGCTGGTCGGCGTGATCAACCTTTGGAAAGAATGCGGATGGAACACTATTATTTACTTGGCCGCCATGAGCGCGATTGATCCGGCATTGTACGAAGCCTCAGAGATGGATGGCGCCGGCCGGTTCAAGAAAATGTTCCACATCACCCTGCCGGGTATCAAGAGCACGTTCATTGTACTGCTGGTGATGAATATCGGTTATCTGATGGAAGCCGGTTTTGAAATCCAGTACCTGATGGGCCAGAACGTGGTGATGGACTGGTCGCAGACCATTGACATATTCGCTCTGAAATACGGCATCACCAAAGGACAATACAGCCGCGCCATTGCCGCCGGAATCTTTAAAAGCCTCGTTTCCATCGCCCTGATGCTGAGCGCAAACTACACCGCAAAGCACCTGGGTGAGGATACCTTGCTATGAGGAGGGAACGAAGCATGAACAGGAATGTGGTTATCGCCCGTAAACGGAGCCGTCTTAAAAAGCGTTCCGTTTTCCCGATCATCAACAGCCTCGTAATGATTTTTCTGATTTTTATCACTCTGTATCCGGTAATCAATACCGTTGCCATCTCCTTTAACGATGGCACGGATGCCGTGCGCGGCGGGATCGGCCTGTGGCCCCGGATGTTCAGCATGAAGAGCTACGAGACGATTTTTTCCGACCCGATTATCTACAACGCTTTCTTTATCACCATTGCGCGAACGGTGATCCAGACGCTGCTGAACGTGGTGCTTACATCCATGCTGGCCTACGCTTTAAGCCGCAGGGAATATGTGCTTCGTAAATTTATCACCACGGCTTTCGTGCTGACCATGTATGTCAATGCGGGCCTGATCCCCAACTACCTGCTGATTCAGCGCACGCTGGGTCTCAGCAAGAGCTTCTGGGTGTATATCATTCCAACCATGACTTCCTGCTTTAATATGATTATCACCCGCACCTATATTCTGGGGTTGCCGGACGCGCTGGTGGAATCCGCTCGCATCGACGGCGCTGGCGATGTCTACCTGTTCTGGAGGATCATCTTTCCGCTGTGCACGCCGGTACTGGCGACCGTGGCGCTGTTTGTAGCGGTCGGCGCGTGGAACAGCTGGTTTGACACACACCTGTACAATGCCAGTAAGGTACAGCTGCATACCCTGCAATATCTGTTGAAGATGAAGCTTGCGACCACGGTCAACATTTCCAATGCAATCCTGACCAGCACCGACGCAGCCGCAAGTACGACGAACACCACACCGGTTACGATCCGCGCAGCCATCACAGTGGTGTCGGCAGCGCCAATTATGGTGGTGTATCCGTTCCTGCAGCGTTATTTTGTGGTGGGGTTGAACGTGGGAAGCGTAAAAGGGTAATTATCGTGGGGTCTCCTCCTCTTTCCTCCCGCGAAGGATCGGCGCGCCGCTGCAAGCCGCGCCGGTCTTTCGCGGGTTTTTGCTGTGCCGCGACAACTTGCCAAAACAACGGAAACGAAGTATCCTTGTTTGTCGGAGGAGATAAAGCATGTATGAAATTCGGAAAGCCCGGCCACAGGACGCGTTAGGGATCACCATTGTAAACAGCTTTGCCTGGAGTGTGACCTATACGGGGTTGGTGCCGGATTCTTATATTGACCAACGCACGGAAGAACTGCTGCCGCGAACGGAAAAAACCCGCCAGGGGATTGAACAGGGCGGGCATTATCTGGTGGCGACGGAGGAAAACACCGTGGTGGGCTTTTGTATTTTTGGACCGGAGCGGGACGCAGAAACGCCGGGACGTTCGGAAATCTATGCGCTGTACGTGTTACCGGGGTATCAGAAACGCGGTGCAGGCAGCGCGTTATTATCAGCGGCGCTGGGGGCGCTGAAGGAGGAGGGAGCCTCGCGGGTGATTGTAAACTGTCTGCAGGGGAATCCGGCGCTCCGTTTTTATCAGCGGATGGGTGGAAAAACAATCGAACAATGGAGCGACGACTCTTCCGGTTTCATGCTGAGCGGCGATACACTGCTGTTTGAATTGACGGAATGAAAGGCGGAAAGCGCAATACCTTCTTTGAAACTGTTACTGTGAACCGTCCTGCCGGGAGCGTACATCCCGATGATGACCGGGGCATGGTTTCACCGGAGACGGGGGCCTAGAATCTTTCGGTTCATTGAACCTGCGGTCTACAACGGAGGAGACACCGGTTTGCCTGCCGCAGACCGCTTGCGGTATTGCTCCGGGGTAACGCCGTAACGTTGCTTAAAATGACGCAGGAACCTTTTATACTGCCGGTACCCTACCTGCTCCGCTATTTCGCACACACAGGCGTCTGTGCGGCTTAAAAGACCCGCGGCATGTTCCACCCGCAGCGCGGAAAGCCATTCCCGCAAACCGACGCCCCGTTCATCCCGGAAAACACGGCCCAGATAGGTGGCGTTATAACCCATTGCGGTGGCCACGCTGTCAACCGTGATGTGCTCTCCGGCGTGAGCCGTTACGTAAGCGGCGACCCGGTCGCTGATGCGTTCCTGCGCGGGCGCAAGCAACCGAATGGCCAACAGGCAGAGATCCACGAAATCCCGGGTCTGCGCCTGTAAAAACTCACGCATCGGCTCCGGGCGGTCAGCAAGCTGGCGGGAGCATTCCGTGACCAACTGCTGCCATGCTGCCTTTTTCACGTCGGCTCCGCAAGCGTTGCAGAAGGTTTCTAACTCCGCACAGCGGGAGCGGCATTCGTCCGCCTGCCGCAGGGCGACTGCGCGGGACAATACCTCCATCCGTTCCCGAAGGGCTCCGGACGCGGCGTTAAGCTGAGCGCTCAGGCGAAGACGCAGGGCGTTTAGCCGGTTCGGATCCTCGGTGGTCTCGCTTTGTACCAGCCGCCTGTGGAAGTGGCGCAGCCGGGCTTCGGCTGCGCTCCAATCCGGTTCGGCGCCGCCAGCTTTCCATCGAAGCGTCAGGTATTCTTTGTCCTCTACGATATGGGCAGTAGCGCTACCTTCGGGAAAAGTGGCAAGAATTTCTCCCACTTCTCCATAGCAAAGCGGCGCGCCCCAGGTAGCCAGCCTCCATATGGAGCCATCCGCCTCTGGAGGAAGCGAAACATCCGCGGGGAACACAGCCCCGGTCAGCAAGGCAAGCAGAGCCACCGAATACGCTGTGTTGGACTTCATCCCGGCGGTTTCGCGGCGGATCAGCTTGTCGCGCACATGCGCCAGCACAGCGGACGCTTCTGTCGGTTCAATGGGTTTTAGCAGATAGCCGGCCACACCGATGTTCAACGCGCGCTGTGCGTATTCAAAATCACCGTATCCGCTGACGACGACAAACTGCCCGTCAAACCCCTGCGTTTTGACTGCCAGCATCAGTTCCAGCCCGTCCATGCCCGGCATACGAAGATCCGTAACGATCAGATCTGGATGCGTTGGGGCAAGCAACCGCAGGGCTTCGGCGGCATCGGGACATTCCGCGCAGATAGAGAAACCTTCTGCTGCCCAGTCCACCAGGAGTTTCAATCCTTCCAGCGCCAGCGGTTCGTCGTCGACAAGCATCACGTTGAGCATTGTTTAAACTCCTTCCTGAGCGGAAATGCGAATCATCGCGATGGTTCCGCGTTCTTCAGCACCGCGCAGTTGCAGCACGACAGTTTTACCATAATGCAGAACCAGACGACGGTAGATATTTTGCAGACCGATACTCTCCGGCATGTCTTCGGGACTGACAATTTGCTTTTGCAGGGATTCCAGCCTGTCGGGGCGCATCCCGACGCCATTATCGTATACCTCAACAACCAGCGTGCCGTCGCCCTCCACCCACGCGCTCACGCGGATATGACCCTGCCCGTTCAAGCTCTGCACGCCATGCTTACAGGCATTTTCCACCAACCCCTGTACGCTCATCACAGGCACGGTCCGTGCTTCGGCTTCCGGTGTTACGTTAAACTCATAACGCAATTTATCGCCGAAACGAAATTGCTCAATCTTCAGTACCATACTGACGAATTCCAGTTCTTCCCGAAGGGAGACCACGTCGTGGGCAGTATCCACCATCCGTCTGAGCAGCTTGGAAAGCGCACGGATAATTTCCGCCTCCTCCGTGTGCCCGTTGCGGATGCTTAATACCAGAATGGCGTTCAGCGTGTTAAACAGAAAGTGCGGGTCAATCTGCGCCTGCAGGTATTTCAATTCCGCACGAACGTTTTCAAGCTCCAGACTTTTCTGCTTCAACTGCAACACATACAGGTCGTCGATCAGTTGGCGCAGACGCAGACCCATGGCGTTAAAATGCACGGTCAGCTCGCCGATCTCATCCTGCCCCGGATCGCGGGAAATGGGAGAAAAATGTTCGGCGGTCATACTGTCCATGTGCCGCAGCAGCCGCTGACTGCGTAAAACAATCGATCGGGAAAAGACAAGCGCCATTGCGCCCGCAAAGAGGGAGCAGACGGCTCCCAGCAGAAGTCCTACCCAAAGAGCTTCCCGAATGCTCTGGTTAATCGGCTCCGCGTTGATTTGGGCCAGCAGCTTCCACCCGCGCATAGCGGTACGTTCGCCGAAAGCAACGCCTAAATCCGTTTTTTCCGGCGGACGGATACTGCGGTCAGTTATGTGGGAATCGCGAAGACTGCCGGGATAACAGACCGCGGTGCCGTCCGGCGCTACCAGATACAGGGACAGAAACGAAGCCTCATCTGCGATTAAACGGTTGATTGGCTCCATGTTCAGGTCGATTCGCAGAACACCGATATCCTGATAGGGGGTTTGCAGGGAACGTGTAATACAAAGCTGCAGGATGCCAGTCTGGCCGACTTGCTGACGTAAATAGACTTCCAGCCTCGCGTCTGCGGGCAGAAGCATCGGGTACCACTCCTGTGCGCGCACGGCGTCCGTAATCCGCATACACACACCGCCGTCCAGTATTGTGGGATTATCGGTATAAAGCGTCATTGTGGTCACCTGTTGGGCATAAGCCAGGGTATAGCGGCTCAGGATGGAACGAATCTGCGAATAGTATGTATCGTAATAATCCGAAGGACCCAGATACCGGCGTGCCAGCAGATCGGACAGTTCCCCGTCGCTGGATACGGCATTACCCAGCGATGCGACATTGGAAAACTGGGAATTGAGCGTGGTAAATACCCTTTGCAGGGATTGCTCGGCATTCAGGGTTTCACGCGCCCGAATCTCGGCGGTCACATTGGTAAGGACATACGCGAGCAGCACGCCGATGGGCAGCAGCACCCCCAGCAGAAACAGCAGGATAAACTTGCTGCGTATCGGCAGATCGTTAATTCGTCGCATCGGCACCCTCCCCGGCTGCCGCGGCGCCACGATAGGCGACCGGGCTTAAGCCCATCCGGTTACGAAACTGCTGTGAAAAATAGTCCACATCCCGAAAGCCCACTTCCATTGCGATCTCGCCTACAGGTCTTGTGGTTTGCCTGAGCAGCAGGCAGGCATGCTCCAGACGAGTTAACAGCAGCCTGCGGTGAAACGTCATGCCGGTATACCGGTGAATCAGCTGCCCAAGATAGGCAGAGTTCATTTTCAATTCCATGGCGACATCGCCAATACAGAGCGCATCCGCATACCGGGTGCGCACAGTGGTCATGGCAGCCTGTACCGCCGGCGGCCAGTTGTCGCCGGATTCCAGTTTTACGGCACCGCGCATGTTCCGCAGACGGTCGCAAAGATGTTCCAGCCACTGCTGTGGCTGATCCAACATCTCATCCCGCCAGAAAGGGCGAAGGGGCGTGCTTCGGCGATCCGAAGCGACTAACGGAAACGATGCATCCAGCGCAGCGGCCATGCAGCGGAGCGAG
>Ga0268263_1001383_pt1 | contig 21712 bp, 17 predicted proteins | sample Biomet5_FD_190358 | JGI IMG/M metagenome (GOLD analysis project Ga0268263, IMG submission 190358) | Microbial communities from bioreactor (seeded with sewage sludge) at LBNL, California, USA - Biofuel metagenome 5 (SPAdes) (version 4) | ecosystem: Engineered > Bioreactor > Anaerobic >... | reverse complement strand
GTCGCGCGAGCAGGCCGCCGAACTGCGGCAACGCGCCGGCGCCGGCGAAGCCAAGGCCGCCTTGGCCCGGGAGTTCGGCATCAGCCGCGAGACGGTGTACCAGTATCTGCGCGCGGCGGACTGACCGCGCGTCCGGCCCCGGGGCCGGCATACCCCAACCCCATACGCCTTTGCGGTAGGTATCTTCCATGCAGGATTTTTGTTTTCTGGCGGAAAACGAAGCGTCGATTCTGGCCGCGCTCAAGTCGGTCGGCCTGACCATCGACGACGAGTCCGGGGTGACGTACGCTCTGGGCGATTACTGCTTCGCGGGCCCGGGCCGGGACGGCGAGGGTGTTTACGTCGTGTACCGGGCCACCAACGAGCAAACCGCCGTCATTCTGGCGGCACGGTGGCCCCGGGGGGTGTCCCTGGTGGCGCCGCCGTCCTGGCTGCCGCGATTCGGCGGGCAATGGCTGAGTCCGGATACGGCCCAGCTCCGGCGGGCGGCCTATGACCGCCTTGACGCCACGGCGGAACGGCTGCGCCAGGGCATGCTCCACGCCGGGACCGGCCAGATGGCCACCTACCAGATCAAGAAGCGGCAGGCCACCATGCTGTTGCAGGACGTCAATCCCACCGAAAAGGAGTATCCCGACATCTACAACGAGGTCGGCATTACGGGCGCAACGCCCCACGAGGTGGCCATGGCCGTGCTGGCGGCCGACGAGCGCTGGCAGGTGTTCGCCCGGGCCATCGAAAAGGCGCGCCTGGCCGGCAAGCTGGCGGTGCGGGCGGCCGCGGATGGTCCCGACATCGAGGCGGCCGAGGCAGCCGTGGTTTGGCCGTCGGCCGATGCGCAGGCCGAATGATGCCTCTGGGTTGATTTCCAGCAGATCGCGCCTGTCCTCGTTTTGCGGCAAGGAGGCGGATGGCCTTGACCACACGGCCCTTCCCCTAGATGAGGAAGTGGACCGCCACAACGAAGCCGCGGCAACGCCTTTCCTTGCGGAAAAAGGTGATTTTGACGCCCGAGGTTCTTTCCGGTAAGACGAAGCCCGGCCGGCTCATTCGCCTTGCGGCAACGCCCAACAGGATCCAGCATTCCATGTCCAGCCCCCCCGTGCGGACAACCGTCCGGCGCGTCAGCCTGGACGCGCCCCACCATGACATCACCCTGGCCAACGACCGTCCCCTGGTCGTTATCGCCGGTCCGTGCGCTATTGAGGACCGCGCCTTGGCCCTTTCGACCGCCGCCGCCCTGCGCGACATCTGCGCCGAGGCCGGATTGCCCCTGATCTACAAGTCCTCCTTCGACAAGGCCAACCGTACCGCCTTGTCCGGTTATCGCGGCCCCTCCCTCGACCAGGGGCTGGCCATCCTGGCCGAAGTGCGCCAACGGATCGGCCTGCCCGTCGTGACCGACGTCCATACCGCCGCCCAGGTGCCCGCCGTGGCCGCCGTGGCCGACGTGCTGCAAACCCCGGCCTTTTTGTGCCGGCAAACCGATTTCATCCGGGCCGTGGCCGCCGCCGGCAAACCCACCCTCATCAAGAAAGGCCAATTCCTCGCCCCGTGGGACATGGTCCACGTGCTGCAGAAGGCGCGCGATACCGGCAACGAGCGCATCCTTTTATGCGAACGCGGCGCCAGCTTCGGCTACGGCAACCTCGTGGCCGACATGCGCTCCCTGGCCATCCTGGCCGACACCGGCTTCCCGGTGATCTTCGACGCCACCCACAGCGTCCAGCTTCCCGGCGCCCAAGGCGCCTCCAGCGGCGGGGAACGACACCATGTGCCGGTCCTGGCCCGAGCCGCCACCGCCGCCGGCATCGCCGCCATCTTTCTGGAAACGCATCCTGACCCGGATCACGCCCCCTGTGACGGCCCCAACATGCTCCCGCTGGCCGACCTGCCCGACCTGCTCAAGACGTTGCGGGCCCTGGATCGGGTGGTCAAAGGCGCGGGAGAGGATGTGGCATGACGCAAGGCCCTCGCCGTCAAACGCGCCGCCCCCGTACCCCGCCGGAATCCGGGGCGTCGCCCCGTCCTCTGCCCCCCCAGACCGCCGGAGGCACGCCGCAATGACCCCCGCCAACACCGTGCTTCCCCTGCGTGTACGGCCGGTGGACCAGGTCCTGGCCGAGCCCGATGGGACGTGGCGCGTCCTGGGGGATCGGCCGTGGCTGGAGCTGGTGCCGCCGGGCGGTGATATTCCCGAAGGCTGGGTCTTGCTGCGGGCGAAGCTGGAGCGGCGCGGCGGCGGGTATGCGGCCTATCTGCATGTGGAGACCCAAGACGGTGGCGAGGGGGTCACCTTCGAACTGCCGGTGACGCTCAAGGGCACCATATTGGAATTGATCGAGCTGCCGGCAGGGGCGGTGCGGTTGCTCTTGGAACCGATGCAGGGCGAGGGCACGTTTACCTTGGGGCCGTGCAGCCTCAAGCGGGTGGGGCAGGTGGAATGCCTGTGGCGCATGGCCCGGCGGGTGGCGCCCATGTACTACAAACAGTCCCGGCAGCGGCGCAAGCGGGCCGGGTTGCACGTGCGCACGGGCTTGTTGCGCTTGCGCGAGGCCTACCGGATCGCCGGGAGGTTTCGGGCCCTGTCCCCGGCCATTCCCTATGACCGCTGGATCACCGAATTCGACACCCTCGACCGCGACGACGTGGCGGCCATCCGCGACGACGTGGAGCGTCTGGGGCGGCGGGTGGATTTCCGGGTGGTGCTGCCCGATACCGGTGATATTACCGGCTATGTGGCCACGAAGCAGGCCCTGGCCAAGCAATTTTTTCCCGGACATACGCGGGTGCCCGACCTGACGGCGGCCCTCGATGGCGCCGATCCGCACCGGACCTGGGTCCTCGTGTTGCAACCGGGCATAGAACCAGCCCCCCACGCCCTGTACTGGCTGGCGCGGAAGGCCCTGGCCAATCACCGTTTCCGCCTGATCTACAGCGACCACGACCGGATGGACGCGTGCGGCGGCCGCTACGACCCGGCGTTCAAGCCCGACTGGTCGCCGGAACTGCTGCGATCCACCGACTACATCGGGCCGGCCGCGGCGTTTCGAGCCGATTTGCTGGCCGAACTGTCGCCGCCGCCCCTGCCGGACGGACACGACCTGCTGTTGCGTACCGCCGAACGGCTCGATAAGACCCAAATCGCCCATATCCACGCCGTGCTCTTCCACCTGCCGCCGGCCAAGCCCGAACCGCTGCCGGCGGACCCGGCCGACGAGGGCCAAAATCCCGTGGCCGCCCATCTCGAACGACAGGGCATCGAGGCCCTGGTCGAACGCTGTCCGCGCGACCATTACCGCATCCGCTATGCCCTGCCGTCGGATCCGCCGCTGGTGTCCATCGTCATCGCCACCCGCGACCAGTACCGCATCCTCGACTGCTGCTTGCAAAGCATCTTCGCCAAAACCACCTATCCGCGCTATGAAGTGTTGGTGGTCGACAATCAAAGCAGCGATCCCGAAAGCCTCCACTACCTCACGCGCCTCGCCAAACGTCCCGAGGTGCGCGTGCTGCCCTACGACCACCCCTTCAATTTCGCGGCGATCAACAACTTCGCCGCCAGCCGGGCCAAGGGCGACGTCCTGTGCCTGCTCAACAACGATACCGAGGTCATCACCCGGGGCTGGCTCGAGGAAATGGTGTCCCACCTGCTGCAACCCGACGTGGGTGTGGTGGGGGCCAAACTCTTTTACAGCGACGGGCTGGTCCAACATGGTGGCGATGTGGTCGGACCGGGCGGCTGTGCCAACCACCTGCATTCCTGTCTGCCCGGTGACGCCCCGGGCTACTGTGACCGCGCCATCCTGGCCCAGGAACTCTCGGCCGTCACCGCCGCCTGCTGCGTCACCCGACGCGCCCTGTACAACCACCTGGGCGGCTTCGATGCCAAACACCTGCCCGTGGCCTTCAACGACGTGGACTATTGCTTGCGGGTGCGCGAAGCCGGCCTGCGTGTCATCTGGACCCCCTACGCCCAACTGTACCACTACGAATCCTACTCCCGCGGCAGCGACGATACCCCGGAAAAACGCCTGCGCGCCAAACAGGAAGCCGCCTACATGCGCAAACGGTGGAAACACGTGATGCGCCACGACCCCTACTATAACCCCAACCTCAGTTACGCCCGTCCCGACTTCTCACTCAACCACGCCCCCCTGGTGCGCAAGCCCTGGTCGCGCTAACGCTCGTGGCGGCCGGGCCCGGCCCGACACCCGCCGGAGGCCTCCTTCCATGACACGTACCGCCTATCTCATCGAGGAGCGCGACAATCCGTCCTCGGCGTATTTCCTGTTACCGGCCCTGACCGCGGCGGGCTGTCGGGTGGTGCGGTGCGGGTTGGGAGAGGTCCCCCACGATTTGAACGGTGCGGTGGTGGTCTTGGCTCGGTATGTGTCACCGCGTTGGGCGCGGGCCATTGCGCGGGACCGGGGCAGGTTGTCGCGGCTCGTGTATTTCATGGACGACGACGTGCTCGATGCGGCCATGTGGGGCGGCACGCCGTGGCGGTATCGGTGGAAGTTATGGCGACTGGCGGCGCGGCATCGGGACTGGCTGCAAGGGCAGGGGGCGGAGCTTTGGGTTTCGACGCCGCATTTGGCCGCAAAGTATGCGGCTTGGGGCGCGCAGCTGATTTGGCCGAGCGCGGTGGCCGGTGCGGCGGCTGGAACGATTTTTTTCTACCACGGCACGGCGTCGCATGGGCCGGACATCCGCTGGTTGCGTCCGGTGGTCGGGCAGGTGTTGCAAGCGGCGGCGGAATTGCGTTTCGAGACCGTGGGCGGCCGCGAGGTGGCCCGGTTCTACCGGGATCTGCCCGGTGCCTGGGTGGTGCATCCGCTGTCCTGGCCGGCCTATCAGCTGTTTGCGGCCACCGGTGGTCGGTCGGTCGGTTTGGCGCCGCAGGTGGAGGGCGCCTTTAACCGGTCGCGGTCGTACACGAAATTTTTCGATATCACGCGCAGCGGCGCGGTAGGAATCTATGCGCGCGGCAGCGCCTGTGCCGCCGTGGTGGACGATGCGGTGGACGGGCTGGTTTTGCCCATGGAGCCCGCGCTTTGGGCGCGGGCCATTGTGGAGCTGGCCCGGGACGCGGCCCGACGGGAACGGATGCTTGCGCGGGCCCGGGAGAAGGCCGTGTTGCTGTCCGAGCGGGCCGGGCAGACTTACGGTGAGCTGGTCGCGAGGAATTGGACAGTCTGTTAAGCTGTAGTCCTCAAGCAAGGAGGACGGTTGCCTTTGCGTAGCCAAGCCGCGTTGGCATCGTCAGAGTAGCTGAGGATCACATCCGGCGCATCACCAGAAGCTTCTTCACGATCCTCGGGCAGCACGTCGAGAATCTTGAGCGGACGACATGTACAAGAAATATAAGCGCTCAAAGAGCGTCCTTCTTACGCGGCATGAGTTTTTTGTCATGGTTATACCCTGGCCAGAAAAAACGTTGAGGTCCGCTGCACACAACGAGTCATAGAGATCTTTCTGGAAACACAGTCGCGCCCATGCAAACCGCAACCAGGTGAAACACCATGCACCGTTTCCTGTGGGTCTTTTTCCCTGTTTTCCTGGCCGCCGTCAGTCTGGGGCCGGCCTTCGCCGCCGACCGGGACCCGGCTTGCCAAGCGGTCCGCGAGTGCGTCAACCGGGAGGTCGACGCCGGTGCGGCGCTGCAACGCTGCCTTGATCATCCGCCCGCCGACGGGCAGGTGACCCTACCGCCCGGCGTGTACCGGGTGCTGACCCCGGTGCGCATCACCCGGCCGCTCACCGTGCGCACGGACGGCCGGGACGCGGCCGACGGCCGGATCTGCGCCCGCGACGGGGCCCGGGATTGCGCCGAACTCGTCCTGGACCCGCGCCAGGTCCGGGAGACCGGAGCCGCGCAAAAGGCCGACTTCCCGCTGGTCGTGGCCAGCCCCCGCGTGACCTTCGATCATATCGTCATCTCCGGCAGCCGGGGACGGGACAAGTCCCTCGACGACGCCATCTGTGAAAACCCGGCCTGGCGGCAACGGGGCGGTGGCCTCGACGTCCGGGGCGAAGACTTCCGGATGACCAATTCGGTGGTCAGGAACGTCCCCTGCCTGACGGCCTTTTCCTTCGCGCGCGGCCGGGGCCTGACCGTCGTCAACAACTGGATCGGCGGCAACGGCGACCATACCGCCCACTGGGCGGACGGCCTGACCGTGCACGAGGCGACCGAGGCCAGGATCGAGCACAATACCTTCGTGGACAACACCGACGTGCAGTTGATTTTCGGAGGATGTCGCGCCTGCCAGGTACGCGGCAACCGCTTTTTGCACAGCGGCGCCCCCAGCGGCGGCGCCTTCGCGGACCTGATGCTCCAGGCCTGGCCCAAGGGCAGCAGCGGCGACTACAGCGGATCGGTCTTTTCCGGGAACACCATCGATTGCGGCCCGGCCAAACGCTGTGGTTTCGGCATCATGCTCGGCGGCGAGCCCTGGTACCGCGTTCCGACCTTCGGCGGGGAAGTGGTCGACAATGTCGTCACCGACGCCATGGTCGGCCTCAACATCCAAAACCTGTCCGGCCCCATGACCGTCCGCGGCAACCGCGTCATCCGCAGCGGCGGCCGCTTCATGGGCGCCTGCGGCCAGCAGGAGGCGGCGGCCGTCAACATCGGCCAGGCCTCGCGCGGATTCGTCGATGTCGGCGCCATCGAGGCCAGCGCCGGCACCCGTGCCTCGGCCCTGCCCCTTTGCATCCTCAACTACCCGCCCCAACGCCGGGTGACCACCCTCTACCAGGAGCTCCTGGGGCGCAAACCCGATCCGTCCGGATTGCAATTTTGGGTCGGCCGACTCGAACAAGGGGCCTCGATCCCGGACATCCGCAAAGGCATCCTGCAATCTCCCGAAAGCGAGGCGGCCATTAAGACCGCCTTGCGCCGCGCCCTGCGGCGTGACGCCACCAGCCAGGAGGTGGCGGCGGCCAGGCAGCGCCTGATGACGGGCACCCCGCTGACCACGTTGCAAGCGGCGGAACCGAGCCGCTGAGGGCTAGGACGACGGTGCGGCCGCGAACAGGGCGATAAGCGCCTCCAGGCGCCGGGCATACGCCGCCCCCACCACGGCCGGGGCGTAGTGTTCCCGGATGTGCCTTGCGCCGGCGACGGCGCGTTGCCGGGCCAGGTCCGGCGCCTCGCGCACCAGCCGGATCTGGCGCACCAGGTCGGCCGGATCGGGATCAGCCCAAAACTGGTTTTCCGGGCAGGGATACTCGTCCGCCCCCACCGTCAACGGCCGCCAGCGGACCGGAAAGCCGGTCGCCTCGGTGAGGAAATCGGTGTTGCCGGAATAGTCCGTGGCAATGACCGGTTTTTCCAGCAGCATGGCCTCGGCCAGGGTGCGGCCGAACCCCTCGGCCCGATGCGGCGAGAGGTAGGCGTCGCAGGCGGCGAACAGGCCGAGCACCTCCTCCCGGGGCAACGTGCCCTCGATCAGGAACACCCGGGCATCGGCCGCGACCAGCTCCCGGATCGTGCGCCAGGCGGGATCGTCGTCGCGGGCGTGCATGGCCTTCAGCACGAGTCCCACCGGTTCGTCACCCCGGGGAAAGGCGGCCAGGAAGCCGCGCACCGCCGCCCAGGGATTCTTGCGCGCCGGGTAGGAATTGCAGTCAAACACGTAGAGGTAGAGGAAACGGTCCCTGGGCAGCCCGAAACGGGACCGGGGCTGGGGACGCAGCCGGTCCACGCTCACGGCCGGCGGCAGGAACGTAATCGGGACCTTGCCCCTGGCCGCGAAGGCGGCGGCGGTATAGTGGCTGGCCGCCCACACCTCGTCCACCAGGGCAAAGGCCGCCTCCCAGGCCGGCGGCCACAGGGCCAGTTCCCAGTGCCAGCAGCCGATGTTGATCCGGTCGGCAAACAGCGCCTCGCCCCGGCTCAGCCAGACGTGGGCGGTGTCAAAGCCGGTCAGGCACAGCTGGTTCACGCGGTAGGGGGCGGACGCGTCGTGGAGGGGATCGAGCAGGTGGTCGGCCTGGAGCACGTCGCGGCCGGCCGGGATGGGCACCACGGCGTACGGGATGCCGGCCGCCTCCAGGGCGGCCGCGGCCATGCGCGATTCCTCGGCAACGCCGAATTCGCCCCGGGCAAAGCCCACGATGTTGACCCCGAAGGGGCGGTCGGCCACCGACACCCGGCCGCGTGCGGCCGGGGCGCGGTCGGGCGAAAGGCGGTGACGGGGGATGCGGTCGCGGCTTTTCTTGTCGCGCCAGTGGCGGATGACGGCGGCTTTGGGCAACGGATCGGGCCGGTCGGCCAGCCGGCCCCGGTCGTAATAGGCAAAGGCCAGCACCTCGAGCCAGGACAGGTCGCCTCCCCGGGGATGGGCGGCCGCCAGCCTGTCGGACAATCCCATGGCCCCGGCGTACGGTCCGTGGCCCAGTTCGTCGATGCCGACGCACACGTACCAGCCGGCAAAGGCCAGCCGATCGGCCGGCCGGGACAGGTCAAAGGCGGCCTGCAAATCGGGCCGGGTCCGCCAGACGGCGCAAAACAGCCGGCTGATCTCGGGCCACTCCGGCGTTACCGGACCGGCCAGCCGCTGGAGCAGATCCCGGTCGAGCCAGCCAAACAGATCGTATTCCGCCACGCCGTACACGAAAAACCAGTCGACGAATCCGGCCTGGACAGCGGGATCGCGGTAGGGAAAACGGGCATGGATGTCGCAGCGGCAGCGCCACACCGCATCCATGAGCCGGGTGAGCGGAAAGGGATCGTCGGGCGAGGCGGGCGAGGCCACCACTTCGGCCAGCACGGCCCGGACCCGGGCGTCGCTCGGCAGCACATCGGAAAATTCGCGCCGACCGAACAGGGCCCACCAGGCCGTAAACGCCTTTTGGGCCGGTGCATCGTCCAGGTCGGCCCCGGCCCGGACATCGGTCCGCAGCAGCCAGGCCAGGCGCAAGGCCAGGGCAAGGTCGCGGGCGGGACTCTCCATGACGAGTGACTCCTTCACGAGCGTTCGGCGCGGGTCTCCCCCGGCGTTGCCGGGAGGCGAGCCCTCTTTGCGGCCCCAGGTCTTTTTCCCGCGCGAAGCGCGCGCCTTGGGGACTAGGCCGGGGGCACGTCGCGCTCGTCCCAGGTGATCCCCTTGCGGACGACCTTGGCCGGCACCCCGGCCAGGACGCAGTGGTTGGGGAAACGTTTTTTCACCACGGCCCGGGCCCCGACCACGGTATGGTCGCCCAACACGGTGTTGCCCAGCACCAGGACATCCAAGCCGAGCCAGACGTGGCGGCCGATGAGCACGTGACCGCCGAACAGATTGAGGCGGCGTCCCGAGCGCTTGTCCAGGATGGCGTGCATGTCGTCGGTCACGAGCTGGACGTTGGAGGCGACCAGGCAGTCCTCCCGGACGTGGACCATGCCGCCGTTTCTGGAGTTGACGGCGAAATTCCAGACGACGCGGACGGCATCCCCCATGTGGATGGCGGCCGCGCCGCAATTGAACACGCTGCTGTTGTAATGATTGTTGGCCCCGATAAAGATGCAGGAGCCCTCGCCCCACAGGAAAAAACGGGGCAGGCTGGCGGAACGGCACACGATGAGGCTGTTGGTGGGGAGGGGGCTGCCGGGGGGGCAGGCGAGCTGAATGGCTGGCGGGACCAGGCCGCGTTCGAGATAGAAGGCGTTGTTGTTTTCCCGCCACCAGGCCGGCAAACCGGCCGTAACCTCCTCGAAGTGTTCCGGGTCGAGGGACGGCGCTTCCAGCCCCAGGGGACGATAGTAGCGTTCATAGTAGGTGGCGATGCGGTGCATGGGTGCCTCCGTCCTGCGACACAGCTCGAAAGGTGCGCCAGACTAAGAGAGGCTTCATAAACGAAACCGGGGCGTTGCGCAACGCGGCCCGCCACTCCTTCCGAAGGCAAGGCCGGAGCCTGATGTGACAACAATGCAATTTGCCTGAAAAAATAGGGGTTGAACAAGCGCGGCGCCTCGGCTATCTTGCATCAAGAAATGCATTTCATGACGCACGTGATACCGTATTATTGCGGCCGGTTGTCCGGCCGTTCCGGCCATGGCCGACGTACCGCAACGAGCGCTCTTGCCTTTTGACCAACCGGTTCGGAACGCGACACTCCGCATACTCCATGAAGCACAGACTGCTTTTTTCCATCCTCCTGACCCTCGTGATGGCCACGACCCCGGGCTGTGCCTCTTTCCTGCCCACCAGCGGCCCCACCCAGAGCAATGTAGAGAGGGTCGAAAAAAACAATGTGGCCTCGGGCATCCAGGTGCTGGACGTGACCCGAGACCTGACACAAGAATTGATCGCCGCCCAACACAACGTGACCTTCGCCGCCCTGGCCCAGTCCGAAAAGGATCTGGCCACGCCCTCCCAGGTCGTGGGACCAGGCGACGTCATCGAAATTTCCATTTGGGAGACCCCGCCGGCGACGTTGTTCAGCTCTTCCGTGACCTCCCCCGACGGCACCACCGTGCAGCCGGGCGTGACCCCGACCACCCTTCCCGCCCAGCAGATCAACGCCGAAGGCCTCGTGTCGGTACCCTTTATCGGGGCGCTCCCCGTGGGGGGCATGACCCTGCGCCAGATCGAGCGGGCGGTGCAGGACCGGCTCAAGGGCAAGGCCAACTCGCCCCAGGTGGTGGTGCGCCGGGTGATCAACACCTCTTCCACCGTGACCGTGGTGGGCGAAGTCAACAAGAGCAGCCTGATCCCCTTGACCCCCAAGCACGAGCGTCTGCTCGACGTGCTGGCCGCATCCGAGGGCGTCAAGCAGGAGGTCAGCAAGCTCACGGTGCAACTGACCCGGGACAGCCACGTCTACGCCATGCCCCTGGAAGAGGTCATCCGCGACAACGCCCAGAACATTTACGCCCACCCCGGAGACGTGGTCACGGTACTCTACCAGCCCTTGTCGTTTACCGCCCTGGGCGCCACGGCCAAAAACGCCGAGATCGCCTTTGAGGCCAAGGGCATCAACCTGGCTCAGGCCCTGGCACGGGTCGGCGGCTTGCAAAACGCTCTGGCCAATGCCAAGGGTGTATTCATCTTCCGCTACGAGCCGCTCGACAACCTGCACTGGCCCAACCGGCCCAGCGTGATCACCCCGGAAAATACCGTGCCCGTGGTCTACCGCGTGGACCTGAGCGACGCGTCCAGCTTTTTCGCCGCCCAGTCCTTCCCCATTCGGGATAAGGACGTCCTTTATGTGGCCACCGCGCCCTCGGTCCAGCTCAGCAAATTCTTGTCCTTACTCGGACAGGTGGTCAGCCCAACCATGAGCACCAGCGTGCAGGTCAGGACCCTGACACGTGAATGATGCGCCGGAATGAAAAAACTTGTTTTGTCCCAAACCTGCCAAGGGGCCATTCTGCGGGATTTGCTGCTGTCCTCGCCCGAGCTGGCCGAGGCCTACCAGTGCCTGTTCGTGCCCAACTATGTCCTGGAGGCCGACGCGGCCAAGCCGGCCGCGGTTGATACCCTGGTAGCCGAGTTGCCCAACTGTGATGTCCTGATCTATCACGACATCGCCGCCTTTGATTTCCCCGCCCGGCTGGCCCAATTGCCCCCAGACGCCCTGGCCATCAAGGTGCCCTACGTCACCTCCACTATCTACTGGCCCAGCCACGACTACCGGCATCCCTGCTGGCTGGCTCCGCGCGGTACGACCGCCCTGATTCCCTGGCCGTGCCGGGTGCTGAACGACCTCATCATACGCCTGCGCGACGAGGACGCCATTGTGCGCGCCTATCTGGACACCGACCTGACCGCCGGCCTGGATCTGTCCCGGCATCTGGCGGATCAACTCGACTACCTGCACAAGTCCCAGGTCGGCACGCCCTTTGCCCTGGCCGAGTGCGTAGAGCGGGATTTCGCCGCACAACGGCTGTTTCACATGATCAACCATCCGGCCATGCCCTTGTTGCGCCACATGGCTGACGTGATTTTGGACCATTTGGGAATGGCGCCCCTGGTCGGGGAACGGTTTGATCCGTTTTGCATGCACCAGCTGCCCGTGCACCCGTCCGTGGCCCAAGGCTACGGCCTGGCTTGGTGCGACGCGGACACCCGCTACTATATGCTGGACCGCGATTACACTTTCGAGGAATATGTGACGGCATACGTACGGGCCTATGTGGCTAAGTACGGATACGCCTCGTATCCGGAAACATCCGCTCCTCCCCGGGGGAAGGCGTGGCGACGCGTCTTGCGGCACGCCCTCACGGCCATTCGACACGCTACGTCCGTCGCACCGCAGCGCGGCCCAACCACGTCGAAGCCAGGAGACGTCTCTTGAAGATCATCGCAACAACCGGCCACGTCCTCTCCCGATACGAGGCCGTCCACCACCTGCTCACGACGGCCAACCAGCCTCAGACCCGAGCCGCGGCCGAGACCGGACTGTGTTTTCAGCGATTCCAGAGCAAGATGCTGCGGGCCGTGGCCGGCGAGCTAGAGACTGCGGCCCAGGCCGGCAGCATCTGGCGACAACAGGCCGCCAACCTGCTTAGTACCAACAAGGAACAACCCATCTGGGGATGGGCCAGCCCTGAAACCATCTCCTTGCTCGATTTCTGGGCCGAGTGCGACCCGGCGATCCACTTCCTGCTCGTCTACGACCGGCCCGACCGCACCATCATGCGTTTTCTCGAGACCGGAGCCAGCTCCACGGAGGGCCCGGGCCAGTTGCTGGACGATTGGTTGGCCCGTAACATCCGGTTGCTACGCGCTCGGAGCCGCCGTTCCGACCGCTGTCTACTTGTCTGCGCCGAAGCGGCGTTGGCCCATCCAGACGCCCTGGCGGCACTGTTTCGGGAGACATACAGCCTGAAGCTCGAGCGCCCCGAGGCCCTCGAGCCGGCTCAGATTGCCCTGGACCAACATTTTGTCCCAGCCATGCTGGCTTCCCGCCCCGAGGTCCAGGCCCTGTTCCAGGAACTCCAGGCCCTGGCCGACCTGCCCGGAGCCGACCTCGCCCAGGACGGGCCCTTGCCCGGAGAAGGCAAACAATTCCCGGTCCTGCGCCGCCAGCAGGCCGAATTGGAGGCCGAACGCGACCAACTCGTGGCCAGGCTGGCCGCCATCAACGACAGCCTCGGTGCCCTGTACAGCCAAGACCAAAGACCTCGGGAGGCCCTCGCCGCATTCAAATCCCGGAACGGGGAGCTCGTTGACTGGTTGCGCCTGGTCCAGGACGAACTCGAAAGCTATGTCGCCGAGCACGGGGTCCGGGCTGGGCAGGCGCCGCCTGTCTCCCCCCAGCCCCAAACGCAGCCGCTCCCGGAAGAACAGACGACGGACCCGGAAGTGGCCGCCTTCCTGGGCCAGCTCCACGACCAATTCGAGCGCCTGGCGGGAGAGGACCCCGATGGATTGCGCGACTTCCTGCTCCAGTTGGCCCGGAAACGGCCAGACGTGGTGCACTACTGCCTGCCGGCGGACGATTTCGCCGTCGAAGCTTATCTGCTGTGGTGCGTGAAACACGGCGCGGCCGAGGAAGAAGTCCTCAAACGGTTACGCGAGCCGTTGCTGCGCCTGCTCCAGGAGCTGAGTGGCGGACCGGCCTTCCCCGACAGCGGGCCGGACTACAGCCGGATTTTACACGCCATCTGGCTGTCGCGCCCCGATCTGCGCCAACATTTCGACACCCGTAAGGCCAAGGGTCGGGCCAAGCTCAAGCAGTGGTTGCTGCGCTCCGGTGCGGCTGAATACGGTCTGGTGGCGCCTGGCGCGGCTCGGTGAGGCCAAACCGCACACCCCGCCCCACCGGGACGGGGCCATCCGAGGAATACCGCACATGAAACACGCGCTCATTCTTGGCGTCTCCGGCCAGGACGGCGCCTACCTGGCCCGGCTGCTCCTGGAAAAGGGCTACCAGGTGTCCGGTACCTCCCGCGACGTGGCGGCCGGCTCCTTCGACAAGCTCAACGCCCTGGGCATCCGCCAGGACGTCGCCCTGCACAGCCTGGCCCCGGCCGACGTGCCCGGCACCCGGGAACTGCTGGCGACCCTGGCCCCGGACGAGGTCTACAACCTGGCCGGCCAATCCTCGCCCGGACTGTCCTTCGAGCAACCCCTGGAGACGTTCGAATCCCTGGCCATGGGCACCATGGCCGTGTTGGAGGCCCTGCGCCTCCTGAAGAGACCGACGCGGCTTTTCAACGCCTCCTCCAGCGAATGCTTCGGCGACACCGGCCACACCCCGGCCACCGAGGACACCCCCTTTGCCCCGCGCAACCCCTATGCCGTGGGGAAGGCGGCGGCCACCTTCGCCGTGGCCACGTACCGCCAGGCCTTCGGACTCCATGTTTCAAGCGGCATTCTGTTCAACCACGAGTCGCCCCTCCGACCGATGCGTTTCGTGACGCGAAAGATCGTGGCCGCCGTGGCCCGCATCAAGGCCGGTTCGGATGCATGTCTGCATCTGGGTAACATTGACGTGGCCAGGGACTGGGGCTATGCTCCAGAATACGTGCAAGCCATGTGGCTTATGCTGCAACAGGACCATCCAGACGACTATATCATCGCCACGGGACAGACCATTTCCTTACGCGATTTCACTCAGGAAGCCTTCGCCGCCGTCGATCTCGACTGGCGCGACCATGTTCACATCGATCCGGCACTGTATCGTCCGGCTGATATCGACGTAAGCCGGGCCGATCCCGGCAAGGCCGAGCGCGTGCTCGGCTGGAAGGCGACCATGGGTCCGGCTGCGGTGGCCCGGGCTCTGGTCCGCCACGAACAAAACGTTTTAGCAGGGGAGAATTCTGCGCTATGACACAGAAGACGGCTCTCATCACCGGCATCACCGGGCAGGACGGGGCGTATCTGGCCGAACTGCTGCTCGGCAAGGGGTATATCGTCCACGGCATCAAACGCCGGGCCTCCTCGCCCAACACCCAGCGCATCGACCACCTGGCCTGCTCCCTGGGCGACGACGCCGACCGGCTTGTCCTGCATTACGGCGATCTGACCGACACGGGCAACCTGTTCCAGATCATCCAGGACGTGCAGCCCTACGAAGTCTACAACCTGGCCGCCCAGAGCCATGTCAAGGTGTCGTTCGAAAACCCGGAATACACGGCCAACGTGGACGCCCTGGGCACGCTGCGCATCCTGGAAGCCATCCGCCTGCAGGGCTTGGCCAACCATACCCGGTTCTACCAGGCCTCCACCTCGGAGCTCTATGGCTTGGTCCAAGAGATGCCGCAGACCGAAAAAACGCCGTTTTATCCGCGTAGCCCCTATGGCGTGGCCAAGCTCTATGCCTACTGGATCACGGTCAACTACCGGGAATCCTACAATATGTACGCCTGCAACGGCATCCTGTTCAACCACGAGTCGCCCCTGCGCGGCGAGACCTTTGTCACGCGCAAGATCACCCGGGCCATGTCGCGCATCAAGCTCGGGCTCCAGGATCACCTCTCCCTCGGCAATCTCGACTCCTTGCGCGATTGGGGCCATGCCCGTGACTACGTCCAGATGCAGTGGCTGATGCTCCAGCAGGACGCGCCCGAGGATTTCGTCATCGCCACCGGTCGCCAGCGCTCCGTGCGCGAGTTCGTCCAGCTGGTCGCCCAAGAACTGGGCATGTCCCTGCGCTTCGAGGGCGAAGGCGTGGCGGAAAAGGCCTACGACGCCAAGACCGGCAAATGCGTGGTCATGGTGAACCCGCAGTTTTTCCGCCCGTCCGAGGTGGAGACCCTGCTGGGGAATCCGTCCAAGGCCCGGGAGAAACTGGGCTGGGAACCGAAAACCACCCTGGAAGAATTGGTGGCCGAAATGGTGCGAGCGGATCTGCGCGACGCCGAACGCGACGCGCTCTGCAAGACCCACGGCTTTGACCTCTAAACCGGTCGATCCATCCCAGATGGCGCGGGGACAGTTCCCCGCGCCCATCTTTTTCTAGGCCAGTAGGGGAATTGCGTGGACGCGGCAGAATGTCGTGAATTGTGCAGTCGGCTCCACTTCCAGTGCGTCATCGACGCCGACACCACCAACTTGGTATGTACAGAACTCTCTGATTTTGTTGATGTTTTCGGACAAATTCGCAATATTGGAGACCATGCCTGGAACATCCTGCCGGACATGGGATTGCAACTGGGTGGTCGCATCCGTTGCGGCGACACATTTTGCAACGAATGCCGCGGCCGGGTCGCCTTGACAAACCTCGCCCCCAACAAGTCCATCCGTTTTCATCTGCCGGTGTCGCTGCACGGCCTTAAACCCGGCCACATGCAGCTGCATATCAATCTGCTCTCCTCGGGACGCTTCTGGTTCGACCGGATCGGCGTCGCCGATACCGTCTTGACGCTGACCATCCTTGAGGCCCAGGCCCAGGCCTATTCCCTGTCCCCCTTGCGCCGCTTTTCCTCCACACGCCTCCTGCTCCGGGAAGCGCCCGGAACGGACGAGGGCTCCCCCCCGTCTCCGCCGCCGCGCCATCTGGTCAGACAAAACATCCTGCTGCAAACCACGAGTGAGCCAAGCCAGGTGTCGTACGCACCACCGCACCGCGTCGGCGAAGATCCGGTCCTGGCCAAGACAAAAAGCCCGGGTCCGCGCTGGCTGTTGGAGGCCACCGTGCCCGGGCACACGGCCTGCCTGCTCCAAAACGCCTCGGTGCTGGGGGTCACAGGGGTCGTGTGGCAGCAGTCCCGGGGGTTGCTTGAGGAAAGCATCAATCCCTCGCCGCTTGGGCCGCAGCGCTTGCGGGAAAGCCTTCTGCACCGCCTGCGCTTTATAGGGGCCGAGCACGTCAAGGGTCGTTGTGCCGTCATTGCCCACGAATCCTATACGGATTACTGGCATTGGCACGGCGATGTCATTCCCAACTTTTATTACCTTAAGACCCTGGGCCTCCTCCAAACGACGACCATCCTCATGCCCTCCGAGCTTGCCCCCTGGCAACGCGACTCCTTGAGGATTCTCGACCCGACCACGCGCTGCTTCAAGACGATCGGCGACAGAGAGATCGTCTGCGACGAACTTTATGTCCCGCCTTACTATGAATGCAATCCAGCACGTCTGGATTCGTTCCTTGCCCAGGTATACACGATGAAATACCACCACACCTTCAATAAACCCGGAAAAGAGGAGTCCCCGCACCGTATTTATATCTTGAATCTTGATCCGGATTCCCCAAAAATGCAAAATGAGAACGAACTGATCGAAGGATTGAAGCAAAAAGGATTTTTTATTTTCGACGCACGCCAGGACAGCTACTATGACCACATCGGCCTTTTCTCAAAAGCGCAATGCGTCGTCGGCGTCCACGGCGTTGGATTGACCAATCTCGTGTTCGCTCAGGAACTCAAATGCCTGGTCGAAATATACCCGGATCAATCCCTGCCGCAGCACTACCACAGGCTCTCCTCGCTGCTCGACATCCCCTACTGCGCCTACATCCAAGCCAGGCATCCGGCCCGAGCCCTCGCGCCCTGGACCTTGAATGTCGGACACTTTCTCACCTTCTTGCAGGACTGCCTGGGCAGTCTCGACCTTCAGTGATCTCTCGGGCCGGTGTGCACAACGCGGTGGAGTTGAGGATCGTCTGAAATTGGCAAAGCGACGTCACGGCGACGGACCGAATTGGTCGCGCGCAGTTTCGAGCGCGGTCTGGATCGTTGCGGCGGGCTTGGCGACGCGGGACCTAGAATCGGGAAAGGCGATACTTGATTCAAGTGGCCGGCTTCAATCTCGGTCTGCTGATGCGGCGTTTGACCGGGGTTGGTACGCGTTGTGAGGCTGCGGCCTTATCGGCTTGGCGCCTCACCAGGGTGGCGATGGTTCAAGATGCCGTAGGAGGATGCATCGCCACCCTGGTGTGCGGAATTGTCCAGGGAAATCGGTAAAGATTAACGCGCTGTTCGGCGATCGAAGTCGGTGAACAGGCGGGCCAGTTCTTGGAAATTGGCGAATTGCGGTGGCACCGGGCTTGGTGGTTGGCCATAACCCCATCCCGCATGCAGATAATCGATGCTGGCCCGACGAGCCGCCTGGCCATCACTTTCCATGTCGCCGAGGTAGACTGCCTCGGCGGGATCAACCCCCAGTTTAAGACAAGCCAGCAGGAGATGGTCCGGGGCTGGCTTACCACGGAGGCCATCTTCCGGTGTCAATACGCAGGAGAACGGATGGGGAATCTTTCGAAGCACTGCGTCGAGGCGTACTTTTGATTTCGAGGTAATCAAAGCAGTCAGGATGTTTTTTCCCCGCAGGAACGCCAAGAAGTCGTAGGCACCTTCATAAGGGGTTATACAATCGACGTACTGGGCGGAGATTGTGTTGTAGTAGTTAAAAATAGCTTCCTGCTGTCCCTGGATGCCAAGCAGGGTCAAGATGTCGCAAAACGGTCTTCCAATGAGTTGCAGATAATCGTTGAAGGTGGGCTGCAACCCAAACTTTTCCCGAGTAGCGTCCCACGCCGTGCGCATATTTTCTTTGGAATCGATCAGCACGCCGTCAAGATCGAACATGAACAGGCGGGTGCGCGGCGTAGGGAGGACGGCGGCCGAGGGTGTCAGTAGGTCTGCGCACTGCTTGGCAAAGACGAAATCCTCCGCGTAGTCGATGTCGATAGCCTCAAGGGGGGGGACTGTTACAAAGAAGGGTTTGTCACCGATGCGTCGTTTTTCGTCAGCCATAAAGGCATGACGAAAAATATAAAAACCGCTTGTTTCGATATAGACGGGCTTGATGTCTTGGGTTTGGGGCAAGTCCCGAAGATCATAGTTTAACGTGCCGTCATCATCCCACATGTAGGTTTGGAATTTCTGGACGGCGAAGGCCGAATCATATTGTCCTGAGAGGACGGCGTTCAGACCTGCCAAAATCGAGGAAGCCGAAATAAAGGGACTGGTGGCGTGGGCGATGAGATTGATATCGCCGCCGATGAGTTTGAACGCTTCATGGAAGAGTTCAGTGCCTTTGATGGTATCCCCGTCCAAATATGGATCGCGCTGGATGAAGGTCACCGTATCGGGAAATAGGGACATGATCTTCGGGTCGCTTGCGAACACGCAGACCTCGTCAATTTCCGGAATACGGGACAGGGTGTTTATGATGTGCCAAGCAAGTGGCTTCCCCGCAAGGGGAAGAAAGTTCTTGTGGGGCAGGCGACGGCTCGACAATTTGAGCGGCACGCACGCTTTGACAACGGGCTTCATAAGTACCATCCGGCGTAGTAAGGCGGCTTGCGCCTCAGGGGTTGGGACGATTTTCGGCGCGGGGTCGGAAGAGAATTAAAGCGTCCGGTCCATGGCCTGAGCTATACGGCGCATGTGCTTGACTGTCTCGGCGAAAACGCTTGGTGACAAGGCCTGGTGGCCGTCGCACTTGGCGCAGGTCGGTTCGTCATGCACCTCAATCATCACGCCATCAGCGCCGGCCGCGATACCGGCCAGGGCCATGGAGGGTACGAGGGAGGGACGACCGGTCGCATGACTTGGATCGACGATGATAGGAAAGTTGGACAATTCCTTGATGATGGGTACGGCACTCAAATCAAGGGTATTGCGCGTGTACTGTTCGAAGGTCCGGATGCCGCGTTCGCACAGGATAATCTGTTCGTTGCCAGCGAGCTGGAGGTATTCGGTGGCGCGCAGCCATTCTTCTTTGATCAAACCGGAAAAGCTGCGCTTGAGCAAAATGGGCATGCCCGAACGGCCCGCCTCCTTGAGTAGGGCAATATTGTGCATGTTGCGGGCGCCGATCTGGATAACATCGGCATATTGTGCGACAAGCTCGACTTGTTCCGGTTGCACAGCTTCGGAGATGACCGGCATGTCCAGCTCGTCACGAACCTCTTTGATCATTTTGAGCGCTTCGAGTCCCAGACCCTGAAAATCATGAGGGGAGGTCCTCGGTTTGAACGCTCCGCCACGCAACATATTCGCACCGGCGGCCTTGACCTTTTTGGCTATGCGGAAGTAGGTGTCACGATTTTCAATTGCGCAGGGCCCGGCGATGACAACCAAAGCGTTCCCGCCGATGGGAACGTTTTTTACGGTAATCACTATCAATCTCCTTGCAATATTTTGCACAGTTTTATCCTAACTATCCGCTTAGATGCTAGATGTAAATAGTCAGTCCTGAAAAATGCGTTTCTGGCGTCAGACGAGGGCTTGTCGAGAGCTTTCGGCCTTTGCTGCGTCCAACAGGTAGGAGAAGATACGGGCAAAAAACTGCGCCATCTGGCGCATCCACTTCTTGAGGTTGAAGGCAGCGGCGGCCATGAACAGATTGATGGCGTCTCCGAGCACGCCTGTGAGGAAATTCCTCGCCATCCGGTGATCGGCCTTGAGCTGTCCAATGATTGGTTCGATACCGGCTCGTCTCCGGAATAGGGCCCTGGCTTGACGACGCGTTGCGGGGGGGCGGCGTCACAATTTCCACGTCGCCTACCCGTGTTCGTCCCCTGTAGCCGCGGTCACAGATGGCCACTTTGGGACAGGTCTCGGTGATCTGCCAGGCTTGCTCCAACACAGAAGGCAACGTCTTGCCATCATAGATGTTTTCCGTAAACGATAACGCGCCGACGATAACTCCTGTGGTTTTGGTCACCACGATGGAGGCCTTGCGCCCGAACTCGTATTTCTTGTGCTCCTTGCCCTTGCCGATGCATAGCACATCCGGTTCGTGCAGGCTGTAGACCTTGTTCTTGTCCATCCGCTTCTGCTTGTGAACTCCCCGAAAAAGCTGAAGAGTTTCTCCATGCCGGGCCAGGGCCGCACGCGGGAGCTTGCGTTCCAGTTCGCGGATGAGTACCCCGGCCATCGTCCGGATGCGCTTGATGATCCGGTTGCTCTTGAAGCGCTGGAGCAGCAGGCCAGGCAACTCGCGCCTGAAGCTACGGCGCAGACGGATGCCTTCGTCGGCAGCTATCTTCCTGCATCGCTTGATGATTTTTGTCATGAGCTTCGTGTCGGTGGGGAAGGTGATGTTCTTTTCCTGGACCGTGGTATCGACGGTGACTTCCGTTTCCTTGGCGTCGTCCCCGTGCAGCGCCACCGAGACCTCAAAGATCAGGCGCGCCCCATCCTCGCTGATTCGTTTGCGAAAATAGACGAAGTACGAGGGATTGCAGGGCAATTTCCACTGGAAACGGGTTTCTCCACAAAAGGCCTGAAAGTAAGGATTGGCCACCCAAGCCTCGACCACCCGTTCGTCGCTCAGATTCTCAAGTTGCTTGAGCAGCATGAGGCCGACCATGAGCCGGATGGGCTTGGCCGGACGCCCGGCTTGGCTGTAAAGGTTGGAGAATTCGTCCTCGAAGCGTTGCCAGGGGATGCGGTTGGCCAGCTTGAGCAGGGGATGAGCGGGATTGAGCTGCTCCAGGAGGTCCGGATACAAAAAATTGACCTGTCGATTCCCCCGCGATTTTGCCTTCATGACTGCCCCCTGAAGTACTCAGACGCAACCGGGTTTCTGCGGATTTACTGCATTTCCTGGTCGAGGATGCTGCAGTGATCGCTGTATTTTGTTAATACTTTTTAACTGGATGGGTGATTTTTTAGGGCCGACTAAATAGTAATGTGGCTATGTTATTAGCGTCGAAGAACCTTATCGGGTGACAGGACGGTCGGGGGTTACTCCGAGCCCGCGGTTTCGGCGTCAGGGGCCACGCTAAAGGCAAAATAGCGGCGTTGGATGGCATCGGCCAGGCGGGGGGGCAGCAGACCGAGCAACCGCGCCCCCAGCGCCAGCGACCAGGGGAAATC
>Ga0268263_1001382_pt1 | contig 21713 bp, 12 predicted proteins | sample Biomet5_FD_190358 | JGI IMG/M metagenome (GOLD analysis project Ga0268263, IMG submission 190358) | Microbial communities from bioreactor (seeded with sewage sludge) at LBNL, California, USA - Biofuel metagenome 5 (SPAdes) (version 4) | ecosystem: Engineered > Bioreactor > Anaerobic >... | reverse complement strand
CGATTTCACTCCGTAGGCTGGCGAACCTTTACCTGCAACGTGTGTGCGGAAAGGATCAGGAGTTCATTCTGGGAGAAAAACCGCTCAAGACACTCCGGCTGGCCCAGGATTCCCGGAGCAGTCTTTTGAAAGATTTTCAACAGATTCCTAGGCAAAAAACTGCGGTTTACCGTGATTGGGAAAACTGGCTCAAGAGTGGAAGCCAGAATTTGGCCATCACCTTCGACTCAGATTGCGCTATGCAGCATCCTGAGGCAGCCTTTATCATGCCTCTCCATCCGTTGGTTAAGCAGGCGGCTCAGGCATTTGACACCAAACAACGGGTCATTACCAATCTGGAGGTAGTGTCGAACGAGATGCCTATTGGGCAGTACGAATTCTCCATTTATCAGTGGCGCTTCCACGGCATCAAGGAGGACTTGGTTCTCAAACCGATCGCCTCAAATGCCATGATGAATGAGCATCTTGGTCGCCTATTGGAAAGTGCGGTTGATTTCTCGGGTGCTATGCCAGACAGCCTTGACGCTTCTGTTTGGGACGACTTGGATGCTCAGCATTACAGCTTGTGGAGGGACGCGAGAAACCAGCACCGGCAAATAACACAGGAACAGGCCGAATACCGGCGAGAAAGCCTGTCCACCAGCCACCGGGCGCGGATCGCTCTTTTGGAAGAACAGCTCGCCCAAGCGACGAACGAAAAAATTCAGAAAATGCGTCGGTCTCAAATCGCCGCTGCCGAGGCTGACTACGCAAGACGAATCCAAGAGCTGGACATCGCTCTGGAGAAGGCGGATATCGTCGCTGGCCCGGTTGCGTATGGTGTGATTCATATTTCTGGGGGAAGCGCCAATGCAGACTGACTACGACAAGATACGCGGGGACAATATCCGTGAGTACGGTGAAGGGACTCGCCACCTGTCCATCCTGGACCGACTGTACACAGATCGAACTCATTTCGTTTTCGAACTTATTCAGAATGCGGAAGATGCGGGCGCTACCCAAATACTCTTTAGCCTTTTTGATGACAGGCTGGAGGTTACCCATAACGGCCGTCCTTTCAATGAGCGTGATGTTAGAGGGGTGTGCGGCGTTGGAGAAGGAACCAAAGCCGAAGATCTGACTCAAATTGGAAAGTTCGGAATCGGCTTTAAGTCGGTCTATGCCTACACCGCTACTCCGGAAGTTCACTCCGGCGGAGAAAGTTTCAGAATAGAAGACTACGTGCGTCCTTACGCAGTGGCCTCCAAGCCAGTCGATAACTCCACTCTTTTTGTCTTTCCCTTTGACTCGAAGAAAATATCGCCAGAGATCGCATGCGAAGAAATTGGCAAACGTCTACGCACCCTGAGCTCCAGAACATTGTTGTTCCTCAGGAAAATCACCGACATTGAATACAAGCTGCCAAATTCAGAAGACGGGATGTATCTGCGCGAGACACACGACCGAGGATCCGGTAGACAAGTCAGCGTCATTGGTCAAACCAACGACAAGGATGAGGAGGAAGAAACCTGGCTCATTTTTGAACGATCAGTACCCGTTCCGGGTATTTCGGAAACTGTGAGTGTTGAGGTTAGCTTCCGTCTAGAGTCTGAAGACAAGGGCGGGAAGAATTCAGAACGTATAGTCAAGGTTAAGGATTCTCCTCTGGTCGTTTATTTCCCCACAGAGAAGGCCACAAGGTTCGGATTTCTCATCCAAGGGCCATACAGGACAACACCATCCCGTGACAATATTCCGAAAGCTGACGAATGGAATGGGACCCTGGTAAAAGAAACTGCTGAGCTCATCGGAGATATTCTGTCTGAGATAAAGGACCTTGGCCTGCTTTCGGTATCCTTCCTCGAGGCGCTTCCGATTAGGACCGAGGATTTTCCAGACGACAGTATGTTTTACCCCATCGTCGAGTCGGTTCGGAACACGTTAATCAAAGAAGCACTCCTCCCAGCCGATGACGGTTCGTTCGTGTCCGCCGAGAACGCAAAACTCGCTCGTGGTGCTGACCTCAGAAAACTTCTGACCCAGGAGCAGCTTGGCCAGTTGTTTCAGTCCATAGCCACAATCAAATGGCTAGCAGGAGAAATTACCCAAGACCGAACGCCTGACCTCAGATCCTACTTGATTAACGAACTTGACGTGGAGGAAGTGACCCCAGACGGTTTAGCCCGAAGAATCAGCCATGGTTTTCTGTCTGTCCAGCCAGATGAATGGTTTATTGATTTTTATGTGTATCTATCTGGCCAGGAGGCACTTTGGAGATCCAAAGGCGGTTATGGGCCTTCCGCAGAAGGTCCCCTTCGCAGAAAACCGATCATTAGATGTCAGGATGGACAGCAACGCTCTCCTTTCGATGAATTAGGTAATCCAATTGTCTTTCTTCCTGTCGGCTCAAGAGTTGAGTACCACGTTGTCCACAACTCTATCTACGAAAACAAGCGGGTAGCGGAGTTTATGCAGTGGCTTGGCCTAGTCGCTCCCGACATCTGTACACGAGTGCTCAATGACATCCTCCCTCTTTATAATCAGAACGACTTTGAAATAGAAAATGACGCCCATACTGAGCATGTCTCAGTCATCGCCGATGCCATGGGCTTGGAAGAATCTCCACATTACAGCAAAATGATATGCGAACTTAAGAATACCACGTGGGCGTTGGGAACTAACGCAAAAACAGGTAAGCAACGATACGACAAGCCAACTAATTTATTCCTTCAGTCACCGGAGTTACAAACGTTCTTCGAGGAGAACGCAAATGTCTGGTTCCTGGCAGAAGAAGTGGAAAATATCGACTGGCAGAAGCTGGGCGTCCAGACTGGCCCGGTCATCAATTGTCGCGGCCTTCATGGCTCCAATTACTATGTTCCTTTGTGTTCGCTTCACGGATGGCATAAGCGTGGTCTCGACGGTTTTGACCCCGACACCAGTATCGACGAATTGGAACACGCACTCATAAACATTTCACTTCCAAAGGCGGAATACATCTGGAACGAGTTGTTGCCGCCTCTAGTTAAATTTCTGCACGGCAGCTACCAACTAGCCACACACAAAAACTACGACAACGCCGACTCCATAGAAATTGACTCAAAGTTATGCAAAATATTGAAAAACCATGCATGGTTACCCGTCGCCGTCGACGAATTCAAGAAACCTTCTGAATGCACAATCGCCGACTTGGTTGGTGAACTAAAGCGTAACGATTATCTCGCAAAGGCTCTTGGGGTCCAACCCGACCCTGAAAAGCTTGCTCAGGATGTACTGAAGAGCGAGAATGAGTTGAAACGTGAACAAGCCAAAGCACTCGGGGTTAACCTTGATGTATTGGACTACATTATAAATAACCCTGAAAAAATTGAGCGATTGATGAAGAAAGATATGGCTACCATCAAGGACCGCCCAACATTTCCAGCAAGGCCAGTTCCCAATCCAGAACGACGTCAAGAGCGTATCGGTGAGCAGCTAAACGACGCGCCCAACAAGGAATACGAGAAACGCGAAAGAAGTGTTCGAACCACCAACGGAGCCATTGACCCGGTCACATGGCTTCGAAACCAATACACAAACGAGGCCGACCAAATGGTCTGCCAGATATGCAAAGAGGAGATGCCCTTCCGGAAGCGCGATGGAACCTACTACTTCGAGAAAAAGGAAGTATTCCCTCAAAAATATCTGCCGAAGGAGCATGAAGCTCAGTATCTAGCTCTTTGCCCTCTGTGCGCCGCCAAATACCACGAGTTTGTAAGAGACGAAGTAATGGCCGAACTAAGGGAAAAGATTGTCAGTACGCCGGATTATGAGATTCCAATATCACTCGGTGACGAGCAAACCAGTATCCGTTTCGTAGAGGCACACCTTCACGATTTGAAGGTCATTATAGATGATGCGGAATGACCATGGGGGGATCATGAACTATCCGAAAAAGCACATATCTATTCGCGTGCCGTGGCACGACTCCGGATGGGATGGACGAGTCTGTGTCAATCCACGCCTTAATGGGGCTTGCCTCAAGCTTAAGCGGATTGGGCAGGAAAGGAACGATATCGCCGAGGAAGTGGTCGCCGGACAATCGCTTGCGGACTTGCCTCAAGAAAAATGGCCTTGTTGCGTGGCTGAGCGTGTCGCGTTCATGTCGCCATTCGAGTACACGAGGATTGCCAACCACCCGTACAAATATACCTCCGAGGGAAGTCACGGACATTTCGCTCCCACTGATTTACGACATCCCGCCTATTCCGCTCCTGCGGTTCCTTTCGCTTGGATGTTGAAGGAATCGATGAATGAACTCAGCGATACATATGGTTTGAATGTGCGGCTGGAGCGGGAGCCGGAATTAGGATTCCCCACACAGTGGGCACAAGCCATAGAGAACCAAAAAGCCCTGTCAGATTGTTTTTGCGACCACATCAAGCCAGAGGAATCACTCTGTTTTTTTTACGCAAAACAAGTTCCATTTGTCGAAGATGCGGGGGCAAGGAGAATCCTGGTCGGCGTAGGTCGAGTTTTGCATGTGTCTCCAGGAGTTGAATACCAATACTCGACTAGAGATCTGAAAGGAAAGCTGCGGTCCATGCTTTGGGAGCGTATGGTGCAGCACTCCATAAGACCCGATTTTAAAGATGGCTTCTTGTTGCCTTACCATGCAGCTTTGGAACTGGCTGCTGACAATCCCGACATTGATCCTGCATCTATCGCCGCATTTTCACCAGATGACCGCCTTCTTGAATTTTCACACGCTTCACAGCTTGTAACCCACGACGCAGCAATCGCTTCCTTGCTGTCCTGCGCGGAATCTCTCAGAAAAGCGAGTGACGTTTTGCCTGGGCCATGGGCAAAGTGCCTGACCTGGATTGACCACCGCGTTGGTGAGTTGTGGACGGCCAGAGGGCCGTGCCCAGGGCTCGCGTCGGCGCTTTGCGCGTTTGGCATTGACCTTGGAACGTTTATCGCTCGACAGATTTCTGACAATGCCGGAGAGAATGTCGACCCTTGGCCCTTGGTCGATCAAGTTCTCCGAGACCCTCGAAAGCACTTATCTAAAGATCTGGCAAAGGGAATCGGGAGCACCATTCAGGCTAAATGGAACCAACTTCCCGAAGAACGACGCAATCTCCTGAAACTAATAAGCCGATTTGAAATCAACAGAGAACAGGCGACGACGATATATGTCCAGGAAGAAAGAAAAAAGGCGAATATAGACTGCTCAGATCTGGCCATATTGACCAATCCCTACTTGCTTTATGAGACGACTAGGCTGACAACGACGCCAATAAGTGTCTGGACCGTTGACCGTGGTGTTTTCCCTGACGAGTGCATCCGAAAGAAACATCCTCTACCTGAGCCAACCGCTTTGGACGCAGGAACAGACGCCCGCCGTGTGCGCGCTCTCAGCGTTAAAACCTTGGAGGACGCGGCTATCGCTGGCAATTCTCTGATGCCCCAGGATCAGGTTGTGCTCGCGATTCGGAATCTGGATATCAAGCCTGGGTGTGAAGTCGACGGTGATTTGATCAATGTCGCAAAGGACCAGTTTGAGGGAACCATCGTTGATGCGCCTCTGGCAGATGGTAACCGTGCGTTACAGCTTGCCCGTTTAGCCGAAATGGGTGATGTGATTCGTACTGCCATCCATAAACGAGTCAATGGCAAGCGATTGGTTGTCGATGCCGATTGGAGGAACCTTCTCGACAGTCATCTTGATATTCACGGTGTGGGCAGAGCTGATGAGCTTGAGGAAAAGGCTCGTGAAGAAAAGACGGCGGCCCTTAAAGAGCTTGCCGAATCCCGCCTCAGCGTTCTTATCGGGCCTGCAGGGACAGGAAAAACCACGCTTCTGTCGGTGCTGTGTTCTCATCCGCAGATATCGCAAGGTGATATCCTGCTTCTGGCTCCAACCGGTAAAGCACGTGTCCGGATGGAGCAATCCACCAGCGATCTCAAATTGAAGGGCTTCACTGTCGCCCAGTTCCTCAGCCCCGACCGATACGACAGCTCCACAGGTCGATACAAGTTATCGGGAAAACCAGCCGAAGCCGGGGCTCGAACAGTCATCGTCGATGAAGCCTCAATGCTGACTGAAGAGATGTTGGCTGCACTTATTCAGGCCCTTAAAGGGGTTCATCGTTTGATACTGATTGGCGACCCCAGACAGCTTCCTCCAATTGGTGCAGGCCGCCCGTTTGTTGATGTGATCAAACATCTCGCTCCTGATGGAATCATGGAAAAATTTCCAAGAGTTGCCGCTGGATACGCCGAGCTCACTATTCGCAGACGACAGGCTGGTGAAGAGCGTGAAGATTTGCAGCTCGCTGAATGGTTCAGCGGATCGCCAATCGCTCCAGGTGAAGACGATGTTTTCGACAAGGTCGTCCACTCTGGAGAGAGCAAGCATGTTCGCTTTGTTCAGTGGGATTCCTCGGATGAACTCAGGGAAAAATTGATCTCTGTTCTTGTTGATGAACTCGGTCTTGAAGGTCCCCATGACATTCAGAAGTTTGACGAGTCCTTGGGCGGGAAAAATTGGAATGGGATACGATTTTTTAACTTCGGTTCAGCTGCACAGTCCGAGGGTTGGCAAATTCTGTCCCCCGTTCGTTCAGGGACACACGGCGTTCCTGGTATCAATCGCTTAATTCACAAACAGTTCAGGCAAGAACTAATCGATGCATCCAGACTTGCCAGAGGTCGAAAATACCCCAAGCCGATGGGACCAGAAGAGATTGTCTACGGCGACAAGGTTATAAACTTGGCAAATACCGATCCCAAAATGCATTGGAACCGCCACCGAAAGGTCTATCCGGAAAAGGACAATCCATACATTGCAAACGGCGAGATCGGGATGGCCGTCGGTTTTTTTTGGAAAAAAGGGTGGCCAGATCTGCGTTGGAAACTCGAGGTTGAATTTTCCTCACAGCCGAATTTCAAATACGACTTCACGACTAAAGACTTCGGCGAGGAAGCAAATCCGGTGCTGGAGTTGGCTTATGCGCTTACCGTGCATAAGTCTCAAGGAAGTGAGTTTGGCACCGTCATTTTAGTTTTGCCAAATCCGTGCCGACTGCTTTCTAGAGAGCTACTCTACACAGCTTTAACTCGGCAGAAAAATCGTGTGGTTATTTTGCACCAAGGAGCCAGAGGAGATCTGCGCAAGTATTCTTTAGACGACAGGTCCGAGACAGCCCGCAGGCTGACAAATCTTTTTGAAGCTCCATCTCCGTTTTATATCGAAGGAAAATTCTTCGAAAAAAATCTGATCCATAGAACAGCACGCGGAGAATCGGTTCGGTCTAAGTCTGAAGTGATCATCGCTGACAGACTTTCCGCCTTGAAGGTCGATTATGTGTACGAGCATCCTTTGACCATCGGCAGTGTCACGAAATATCCTGATTTCACGATTGAGGATATCGAATCTGGCAGAACAGTTTATTGGGAGCACTGTGGAATGCTGCATGTTCCGAGTTACCGTAGGCGTTGGGAAGAGAAGCTCAATTGGTATAAAGCTAACGGCATACTGCCGCATGAAGAAGGAGAGGGTAAAAACGGCACATTGATCGTCACAAGTGAGTCAGCGAGTGGGGGAATCTCCTCGCAAGACATAGAAAGAGTTATCCGCACAGTCATATTGAATGAATCATAATTGAGATAGGCTGAAAAAACGGACGCCATAGTTCAGAAGTGGCCCCCTTGTTAGGACAGGAAACAGCCGTTCCTTAGCTTGATCGGTAGGTGGGCATATGCTGATCACCCATCCATCCGCATGCAGTCTCCCTTAAGGGAGACTGCATGCGGATGGATGGGTGATGATGAATATATCGCCAACCTACCCAATTCAAATCAAGTGGGTAAAGAACAAGACTGAGTACAGAGAAGAAATTTTGTGGGAGCAGATGGGATAGCCTTTATGGTCTGCATCACTTCACAGTCCTGCCGATTACCAGAACGATAAGAGCACTTGCTATGAATCCCATTTGTTAGATTCAACACTAGCGCAAGATTTTTCTTCACCTTTACTTGCGACCTTAGCGTTAGGTGCATTTGCCCAAAATTCAAGCTGACCAGCCTCGCGCAGTCGCTTTATGCGAGCAGAAAGAACGCTACGCCCAAGTTTCAACTGTCCCATTAGTCCTTTGACGATATCGCCCTGTACCTGATCAGGGTGTTCAGTAATATAATCGCTGATGGCCTGATCGATATCCGGCTTGTCATGGGCTGACATCTTTTTATCCGAATTTTTCATGCCTTCGTCCTTATCAGTTTTGTCTGTAGGCTGGAAGGCAAGGCTGCTGGATTCGCTTTTGATGCTGTATCTGACCCAGCACGGATCATTAGATTCAAAATTACGATTTTTTGTTACTATTACTTCAGTTGTGCATCTACTACTCTTCAACTGAAGAACAGCGTCTAAAGCAATCTCTTTCCCCATTGTTCCATACGCAGTATCTCCCTTTTTGCCTTGGTGATCTACCACTATTGCTGTTTTTCCTTGCTTTCTACACCAGTCATAGAACTTATTGGGCGCGTCTGCATTGGAAATTCCTGATGACATACTCGAAGGAAAAACTTTGAAGAGGCTATCAGCAATAATAATATCGGCTTGTTCAAGGTCAGGCAACAAGTCTTCCCAACCAGCCTCTGTGTCTAATCGAATATCTTTTTGCTCAGCTATAGATGAGCGAAATAGAATTTCATTAGCGGCACTTTCTGGCAAACCTAACCCTTTAGCAATTAATTTAGCACGATTTATCAGACTACTTTTGGGCAATTCAGCATCAATTACCAAGACACGGTACTTACGTGAAGGACATATCCGTCCGCTAAGCGCCTTTTGTCCATTTGCAAAGCATATAGCCAACAACAAAGCAAACAAGCTCTTTCCTACACCACGCCACGCAAACAAGGTCATCTGGTCACCCAAAGAAAGTAACCCCTCCAGAAGTAACTCTGGCTCGCTATCACCACCAGGCAACTCCAGCAATGGTTGTCCTTTGGGTAAAATACCCTGCGGAGGTTCAACGTTAAATGCTTGGCGGCAATGTTCTGCAAATTCAGTAAGGTTGCTGGTACATTTGGGGTATGCCAAGCAACTAAGATCTTGGTCTAAAACGGGCGAGTCTTCAACATTCTGACGCTTTAAGAAAACTGGAGAGAAACCATGTTTTTTCAAAGTCAAGAAGACCTTATAAGCCTCATAACAACCACTAGCAGATTTTTCCGGAAAAATAATTGGTATCATTGACCTAAGGGATGACCAATCACTCATTTCAATGGAACTGTATGTCGTCACGGGCATTATTATTGTGATCCATGCGTGTTTCTTCTTGATATATTCACACATTATTTCATTTTTGCATATGAGGGCATAACTCTCTCCACATGACCACCGTACTAATTCATGCATATCATAAAGTGGCACTTTGAAATTCGGGTGAATTAGATCAAAAATACTATTCCCATACGCATTAAAATTTTTTATCCAGGCAGATATTGGAAATTTGAAGATTTTTTTTGGTTCTTTACAGAAATATACAGTACCAAACACTATGCTTCCATCCTCTGCTGAATACCAATAAGGACCATATCTTTTGAGATCAAGGTTTATCTGGAAGTTTTCAATGACACACAGCGCATCATTTTTATCCTTTTCCTTCATCAATACGTAGCTGTGACAAGCCTTTCGACTGAACAAATAACGATCCTCAAGATTAAGGCTTATCTCCAAACGTTGGAGAATGTTGGAACAGACGTTCTGGGGAAGCCATCCCATATTTCGCTGAAAAAGCGGCCCAAGGTAATATCCACATGATGATGGGTATTGTTCGGCCTTCGAAATTAGGTCCTGATCCATACTATTTCCACTTAAATAGATGTTCTGAGCATTCCTTTGAGTTGTATACGCGCCGCAGCTTTCAGGATGCAAGGAAATTGAGATTTCATCGGACAGGAAAATATCTTCACCTACTAACCTTGCACCAGGATCAAGGAGAGCTGCCAACCTGAACACAAGATCAGGATCTGTCTGGACTTTGCGCCAAAATAAATCTTGTTGAAACGCATCATCCATGGAGCCATGCAGACTCCAAGCTGGATTGCCAAAAGCCTTTGGGTAAGACGGCATGTATTGGTACACGAATCCTCCAGAGGAGATAGCTCTGATTCAGTCTCTTATTACCTGCAACAGCACACTTTACGACGCATGAAAGAAAACTCAACATTTTCTGTAGGCTATATAAATATATATTGCTACTTAATGCAAGAAGCGAACTATAGACCACAATCAGGGCAACAGCGCACGACAGGGTATTTTGCAAGTTAACTTAATAATTTAAGCATATTAACAAAAAATCTAGATTAAAACGCTAGAAATCTCAGCGATGGCAACTGAAGGGGATAGTTTTGATAGGGGGTGAAATGCCTTTATCGAACTCTCTCACCCCCGAGAAATCCGGGGCTTTATAAGTCAAAATCTGCAGCGTATCACAGTGCATAATTTTTTAATCTGCTGGCATCCTAGACGGTTAGAGCCGCAAGGTGTTGCTCTGGTGTCTATTAACACCTTGAGACTTTTTTGCGTTGCGGATCAGGAGGAGCCCTTGGCAAAACATGGGACATCGAATATATTTACTGCAGACCAAGGCAGCCAGTTTACCAGCTTTGCCTTTACACACGCCTGCTGGACAATGGAATCCGCATCTCCATGGACGGCTGGGACCATTGGCTGAACAACGTGCTTTCGTTTCCAGACGGTCTGTCGGAACGCATTACAATAAGTTCTGTCTCAAAAGGCCACATCATGTCGACAAGCGACCCACATGGAACGGATAAGAGTGCGGAAGAGCCCATTCCGCAGACCAGCCTTGACGTTTTGTTATGGAAGCTGGATCTTCTTGAAACTATCATCAATGAGCTGCCTAACCCGGTGTTCGCCAAAAACAGCGATACCCGGTTCTGTTTTTTTAATAAGGCATACGAATCATTTTTTTCCGTCCGGCGGGAAGAGCTGCTGAATCGTACTGTGCTGGAGCTCGACTACTTGAGTCCGGAAGAGCGGTGGCAATATCAAAAAGAAGATGCGGAAGCCATCCGGAGCGGTGGCGAGGTACATTACGAAACCTCCTATAAAACAGGCCGGGGCCAATGTTCCTCCCTGTACTGGGCAAAAGGCTTTGTCACGCCCGGGTTTAAGCAAAAAGGTCTCGTGGGCGTCATTGTCGACATATCGTCACAGAAACGCCTGGAACAGGAACTGGCGCGCCGCGTGAAGGAATTGGAAGAGGTCCGCAGGGAACTTCGCCAGCTGAGCCTGACGGATGAACTGACGACCCTGCCGAACCGCCGTTCCTTCGAGATGCGTCTTCAGGAAGAGGTGCTCATTGCTAACCGTCACAATGTGACGATCAGCCTGTTTATGGTGGATATCGACTATTTTAAAAATATCAATGATCGCTTCGGCCATGACGCGGGCGACGCCATTCTGTGTGATTTCGCCAAGGTTTTGCGCCGCACATGCCGTGAGTCTGACACTGTCGCGCGTTTCGGCGGAGATGAATTTATCGGCCTGTTGTCGCTGGTGTGCCTGCATGATGCGCGAACTCTGGCGGAACGTATTCGCAAAACGGTTAAAAACTCCTGTGTGCTCCCTGATGGAAGGCAACTGACGGTGAGTATTGGGATTGCAGAGTTTCATCGCGGCGAGAGCGGTGAACAGTTCAAAAAGAGAGTGGACGCAGCTTTGTACCGAGCCAAGAAGAGTGGCCGCGATCTGGTGTCCGAATGATATTCTCGATGACCTAAAACTAAAACGAGGGGCCAAAAACCTGAAAGATTTCCGACACTAGTCTTGTTCCACTTTTAACTGTCTAATTTTTATCTTTTTTTGACATGCAAGAGAAAATGTCCGTTTCCAAGGCCAGGAACTACGGGCTATCGCGCCCCATAAGGACGGACTTTTAACGCCATTTGGTGTATCCCCTAGCTACGCGGTATGTCCTCATCGCCTGTCACTCCTTTTTGACAATGTTGATGCTCGATTAATTAAACTTTTAGTCTTGAACATATTGGTCGCAAATGGCTTCAATAGCGGCTTGCATGCCTGCAAACGCAGTTGTCAACCTCTGCTGTTCTTTATTAGTAAGTTCAGCCTTCAACTTTGATAGCATTCTTTCGTGAGATGTACTGAGATCCTCAGTCATCATTTCAATTTTACGGATCTGCGCATTAACAAAGCGATTACCGACTTTCTTGGCTTCTTGAGATTTTGCAGTTGATTTTATGGGCGTATTCTCTGACTTTTCAAGTTTTTGACGCAGATTAGCATACACTTTTTCCTGGACATCAACCCCCTTACGGCGAGCGACCTTCAACAGACGCTCACGTGTCATATAAGGCTTTATTCTGGCGTCACTACGGATAGTCTCTGGCAGCGATGCAATTTTTAATATTTCGCTTGTAGTGCTTTTTTTCCTACCAATTAGTTGAGCAATCTCGTCATTGGAGTAGCTCTGTTGTTTTTGTAACGCTGATACAGACTCTGCAAATTCAACGGCTGTCAGGTCAGAACGAAGGATGTTCTCCATCAGAGCGAGAGTCAGCAAATCACCTTCTACATACTTACCTTCTACAGACTCTTTCCTCAAATGTTTATGAGCCCGAACTCGCCTTTCTCCAGAGATAATTATCAACCTACCACCATGGTAAGTAAAAGTGATATTTTGCAAAAGACCATTTTTTTCAATGTCCGCTGCAAGGGCTTTGATCTCATCTTCATCAAAATACTTTCTGGGTTGCTCTGGGTTAGGCTTCAACTCGCTTACATTTATTGAGTACACCTTGCCGACTTCATATTTACGATTCACAGACATGTGCATATATCCTTATATTTTAAATTGATTTAGCATGTTATGAAAGTTCTGGCGCCCGAACTGCATGCTATCATTTTAAATTTTCCCCGAATAAGGGCAACCGTCAACCTTGATTGAAGTGAACAGATTTTGGGGCATTGGGACTTCGCGCGAGCAAAGTAATTTTTGAGAATATTGAGAAAAGACGCAACAGTTGTGCGGATTGTGCGAGCACTGTGCGAGTAATACGGTTTGAAGGACCGAGAATCTCGGCCTCTCAGCGCCGTCGCACGTCGCACACGTCGCACAGTAACTTTTTTGTGATTTGCAATCGTAGTTATTTTTTTGTTACATCATACGTAACTTTTTGCGAAGTCAAAAAAACAGGTGTGCGTGCTGTGCGAGCTGTGCGGCGTCTCTATGGCCGAGTTTTCAGGCATTATAGAGACGCCGCTGTAGTCTTTGACGCACACGACGCACAGAATTTATAAGCTAAGACTTGAGCTGTCACTTTTTGACACCTCATCCCAACGCGCAGGAATAAAAGCAATTCCACGCTTATTCTTTCCTCCAATGCTATGTGTCTCCCTCACCTTCCCTGATGCATCACAAACCACCCAGCCTTTGGCTTTTAATACTCCCAACAGACATTTGCGGTTCACGCCCCTTGCTATTTCATCAACTTTAGGAGTCAGCATAATAAACAGCTCTTCCCCACCATCTTTTATGCGGTAGCCCCACATGTTAGGTTGACTTAAATTGTTATCCACGAGACTTGCATGCCGATCCCATCGTACATACTGAGACTGATTGAGAGCAAAATGATCCTGAATGCGTTTAAGCACCTTGGCCATTTCCAAGTCGCCAGAACCACCACGTTGCTCCAACCAAATCTTGAACCATCGCTGGGCGGATGCATAGGCTTCTCCTTTACTAAAGGGAAGGATGCCCCACTCAATTGCTGCTTCACCTGCACTAGCAATGAGTCCAAACTTACGGGCGACCCGCCTAACTTGCCCAGAAGCATCAGAGGATACGTTTAACGAAACGAATTCATCTATTTTTTTAAGCAAGCTCTCTTGGTTCTGCTCACTTCCTTCACAATACTTGGCTATAAATGCTCTTAAAGCCGTTCCGTAACTATTACTACACACATCTGCAAGGGCGACACTTAATGATGCCGGATCAGCATGCTCATGCAGATTAGCAAACATGTTTTCACCTGTGCCTCCGTCGATTGGCAAATCAATAATTCTCACTGCCTGTCCTGCCATGGCGCGCTGCTTGCCTGACTCTTCAATTTTGTCATTGATTGTAAGCTCACCCGTGGAAAGAAAATTTAATCTCCAGGTCAAGGGATCACGTAGTGAGGCATCAGCACGCATACGAGACCTTCCTTGACCGTTGGGAAGCATATAAGCCACTTGGCTGACGACTTCTGCCGTTGCCTGACCGACCTCATCAAGAACCAACAGATTGTCATTATGCATGGCCGCCGTGTGTTCAAGAGCATTGTGAGTACTACGCCACTGGCGCAAATACCCACGATTTCCACCCCCACCGCACACGCTACCTGCAACAAGGGCTAGCGTTGTTTTACCGGTCGACGATGCCCCATAGATATGCAGCCCCCCACCTTCCATGTCACATGGACGAAGGAGCGGTCCCGTCAAGGCATAACTGGTTGCTAACACTAACAAAGAATTGCCCGCGCATAGCTTACCTATGCGCTCCTGCCATAATTGTAGATCCCCACTAATGTTGTGCAGAGTACCTGTGGTTTCCCGCAGCCCCCAAAGCACCGGTATGGCTGAAGCTCTCGTCAAAACATTCAAACGGGATTACGTCTTCTGCAACGATCGATCGGATGCCGAAACTGTGATGACGCAGCTTTCCGGTTGGTTTGAAGACTATAATGAAAATGCCCCACATAAGGCCCTGCGGATGCTCTCACCCCGTGAGTTTATCCGTTCATTGCAAAACTTGGAGTGTCCGGTTTAGCGGGGGCAACTCCACCCGCAACGATGTTGGGCTGATATCCAAATTCAAAGGGACGTTCAATCCTAAGAGGCATCTGTCTGTGGACAAAACGCACATCGCCGTGGCCAGGAACTCAGTAATACTTGAGGTTGGCACGACAAATTGTGGCGCAATCCCGGCTTTTCGTTGCCAGACCTCCCTCCGCCACATCTCCTTTTTGCCCAGTCTACAAATATATCCATCGTCGCCAGCCTCCAAGATGATATAAAAAACCAGCCACTGCACGTAGTTATGATAAAAATGAGATCTAAATCGCACGTAAAAGCTCTGCGATGAATAACTCCTGACGCGCCGTGAAACTCGCTGCCTTGACACGAATTACGGCATTAAGTTAGTAAGCACTTACCAACTTAATGGAGGGGCAATGGGCATTAGAAAAAGCAGTACGGCCAGAAAATCCGAAATTGTTGCCGCAACGCTGTCATTGGTTGCCGAACTGGGGCCGGGGGGTGTGAGCACCCAGGCTGTGGCCGACCGTGTTGGCATTACCCAGGCTGGTGTGTTTCGTCATTTTTCCACAAAGCAGGATCTTTGGCTTGCGGTGGCTGAGTGGCTGATAACAGAAGCAAAAAAACGTTGGGAAGAAGCCTGTAAAACAGAAGTAAGCGCTTTTGAAAAAATAAAAAAAGTCATTGGCGCGCATTTAGAGTTTGTTCAACATACACCAGCGCTGCATTCCCTCATATTCTCACGCGAGTTGCATGCACAAAATGATTTATTGCGTCAGGCTTTTAACTCGATGGCCTCCGACTTTAATAATTTATTGGCCGAACTATCCAGACAAGCTCAGATAGATCGCAATTTGTCTTGCGTGTTTACCCCACAGGAAATAGCCAGTCTCCTTTTAACCTTGGCATCAGGTCTTGCCACGCGGTGGTCGCTCGGCGGCCGCACTTTTGACCTTGCAACAGAAAGCCGTCGGCTTCTGGAAATTTTGCTACATGGCATGCACGGGGCATGCTGACAGGCAAAGGAATAATTCATGCCCAAATTTAACAGAATGATTCTATCAACGGCATTTATTGGCATAATTGCCGTTGTCGTGCCGAGTTACATGTATTTTCACCCCGTTGCTGTCCAGGTCATTGAACCGATTCCAGAGGCGCAAATTCAGGTATTTGGCCTTGGAACGGTGGAGGCGAAAGTCAAATCAAACGTGGGGTTCAAGGTAAACGGGATTCTGCGTGAATTAAAGGCTGACCACGGCGATGTTGTAAAGAAGGGCCAGGTTCTGGCTGTTCTGGACAACGTGGAACAAGAAAATCAGGTGGCCAAGGCTTTGGCAAACCTGGAAAAGGCCAGAGCCAACCTAAATATTGCGAAGGCCAATTTTCAAAAATCGCGCATTAACCTTGCGTTGAAGCAGCAACAAAGCAATCGCCGCCATATGTTGAAACAACAAAACGCGGTCACAGTTGAAGAAGTTGAGGTATCGCTTGCCACAACCAAAACAGCTGAAGCCGAAGTGGATTTGGCTGGAGCTGAGGTTGCAGCAGCCGCCGCAAGTTTAAGGGATGCAGAGGTTCAAGTCAGTTTATCAAAGGAAGTGCTGTCTCAGCATTTTCTAACGGCACCGTATGACGCCATGATCATAAGCCGTCACGCTGAAATGGGCACAATGCTGCAAACCGGGGAACCAGCTTTCACGCTGGTGGATCCCTGCTCGGTATGGGTTCGCGCCTTTGTCGACGAGGCAAAGGCTGGACATATAGAGGTTGGTCAGCCGGCTGAGGTTCGCCTACGGTCCCTTCCTGGGCAGCGATTTGTCGGCAGGGTCGCGCGGGTGGATCTGGAAAGTGACAGAATAGGCGAAGAACGGCGTATTTACGTGACCTGGGGGAATTGCCCGCGTGATTTTCACCTGGGCGAGCAGGCCGAGGTGGTCATTTCAACTGATCTTTTGAATGACGTGGTGCTGGTTCCGGAAACCCAGATTTCTGAGCGGAATGGTAACAGTGGAGAGGTTTGGACGTTGGAGAACGGCACACTCCATCTGCGCCGATTGAGCTTTGGGCAAGGCACGCTTGAAGGCTCTCTGCCGGTGATCCAGGGATTGCCCGAAGCAAGCCAGGTAGTTGCTACTCCGTCGCCCAGCTTACGGCAAGGCCGTAGAGCGGTAATACTGCCACGGAGCATTCCATGAATCTGGCGGCGCATGATATCCGGCACAATTTGGGGAGATTCTCGCTGACGTGCCTGGGGCTCAGCCTGCTTTTGGGTCTTGTGCTATCGATGGTCGGCATTTATCGCGGCCTGGTTGAAGAAGCGTTGTCTTTGTCCAGAGCGCCTGAGGCCGATCTGTGGGTAGTGGAGGCTGGAAAAAAAGGTCCTTTCGCTGAATCGTCAAGAATACCTGGTGATACCAGGGAAATAATTGCCAGCCTGTCTACGGTGGCCGCATCAGGCTCTATAACCTATCAATCAGTTGAAACTACGCACAACGAAAAAAAGATCAGGCTTTACATGGTGGGATATGAGCCAGGGAGACCAGGAGAACCCGCGAATACAATCGCGGGGCGTTTTATAACCCGTGGTCACTATGAAATGTTGGCTGACATCAAGAGCGGGCTAAGTTTGGGCGAAGAGGTTCGCTTGGGGCGAAACACGTTTGTTGTGGTGGGGTTGACCCAAAACCAGGTTTCTTCGGGCGGTGACCCTGTGGCCTATATTACGTTGCAGGACGCGCAACGCCTGCAATTTGAACTGGAGCCCCCGGTTGCGCGGCGGGAAGCCGAGCGTGGCACCGCGCCAGCCAGCAGGGATATCATCAACGCGGTGGTTGTTAAAGTTGCGACAGGAGCAAATCCAGAGAGGGTCGTGCAGTCCGTTAGCCGCTGGAAACATCTCACGGGGTTAAGCCAGTCAATTCAGGAGGATATCTTGATAAAATCGGTGGTCGACAAATCTCGCCGCCAGATCGGGCTTTTCACTGTCGTGTTGCTTGCCGTTTCTTCCGTCATCATTTCACTTCTTATTTATACCATGACCATGGATAAAAGGCGCGAGATAGCCACGCTCAAATTGATTGGCGCTCCAGACAGCATCATTGTTGGGCTTATTGTTCAGGAAGCTGTAGCCATGGCTGTGATCGGTTTTTCCTTGGGAGCCTTGCTTATCAGGCTTACCAAGAACTATTTTCCCCGGCAGGTAATCCTTATGCCAGAGGACGGATTGTCTTTGGCCTGCGCAGTGCTGATTTTATGTGTGCTTGCCAGTGGCATGGGTGTGCGCCTTGCGCTGAAAATTGAGCCTGCCGTAGCTTTGGGAGGATAGAATATGTCCAACCACAGAATGCCGCTGGTCAACATTCAGAACCTTTCAAAATCATTTGGGCAGGGCGATGCGCAAGTTGACGCCCTAAAGCAAATTTCGTTGCAGGTGTATCCGGGTGAGGTTGTTGGATTGCTTGGCCCGAGCGGTTCCGGCAAAAGTACCCTGCTCAATATCATTGGGTGCATCCTGGAGCCAAGCAGCGGGCGCATGGAACTCGATGGACAGCTTGTTTATGACGGGGGATGGCGGCAGAAGGATTTACGCCGTCTGCGGTTGGACAGCATTGGTTTTATATTCCAGTTTCACAATCTGCTGCCTTTTTTAAATGCCGCTGAAAACATTGCCATTGTTTTAGAACTTGCCAAAGTTTCACCAGATGCAGCCCGCCAACGCGCGATGGATTTGTTAAAATATCTGCAGGTTGAGCACAGAAGTGAAACGGCGCCGTCACGGCTTTCTGGCGGAGAAGCCCAGCGGGTCGCCATTGCCCGGGCATTGGCCAACAAGCCCCGAATTATTCTCGCTGACGAACCCACCGCTGCCCTAGATTCAGAACGCGCTGGCGTTGTGATGGATTTGTTTCGCAAAGTAGCCGCAGAGCAAAACGCCACGGTATTGGTTGTAACCCACGATGAAAAAATTTTTGATCGTTTTGATCAAACATTTTACCTCCGGGACGGCAAACTGGTGCAGGATGACTGAGGCGGCTCTGTTGCCCATCCGTATTCGGAGCGAAGAGGCATTTTGCAAGCCCCAGCTGTAGCACGAGAGCACTGGTTTTTTTGCAGGGTCAAGGAAGCGCATACCCCGCACTTTTGGGCATGACAGTTTGATACATGCCGAACATATCGCGTTGCAGCACCTTGCTGCAGGTCGGATAAAGACCATTACCGTAAACTGCTCTTTGAAACCAAACTGATGGAGCGAACGTCCGGTTTTATACTGCTCTTTTAGTTATTATTATCCTCAGCCGTAACGCGCCCAACAGCAAGGCCTCGCAGCATCCCACAGGCACATTTAGGCATACTTCAAATCTGCGAAACATGATGCAGAGTTAACAAATATTACCCGGCATTATGCCAATCAATGCAGAAACAAAGCAGCCCTGGCCTCCCGTTTGGCATTTACGCTTCAGCCATATTTCTGCCCCACAAAGAGGAGCGGGCAAGAAGTTGATTTTCAGCCTTCAATCCAGCTGCTACCCGATAATATTTTCAATTGAATATGATGATGGTTGCCCCTAGTATAAGAAAAATGATGTATGCTTCAGGCACTGCGCAAGCATGCCCACTAAACGCTTTAAGCGTTATATCATGCCATAACTGGATAGACTTATGAATATACGTACAAAAGTATGCTTGCCATTGGTGATCATTACATTGGCTGTGGCGCTGTTATGCATGCTGGTTGTGGCACGACAGGGAAGCCAGCTCAGTGAAACAAGCATGCAGATTCTTGTAGATTCAAAGCTCTCCCAGATAGAGCTGATGGTCAAAACCAACGGCCTCCACGCCATGGAACTGGCGGCACTGGTCAGCCGGTTACCACAAGTTGAAGAAGCCTACCGTGTGGCCTTTACCGGCAACATTGATGACGAAGCCAGCCCGCAATCACAGCAGGGGCGTGAGATGCTGCGTGCCAGCTTTGCCCCCATGATCGAGGGGTATGAAGCAGTAATGGGGGCAAAACCCCAACTGCACTTCCACTTTGCCTCTTCACGCAGCTTTGTGCGGCTGTGGCGCGAAAAGCAAACCATGCGTGACGGCAAATGGGTTGATATTTCAGACGATCTCTCGCTTTTTCGGCAAAGCGTCAAGGACATCAACACCACCAAAACGGCGGTATGGGGAGTAGAGGTTGGCAGTGGCGGGCTGGTTATACGCGGGCTGGCCCCGGTGGTGGCCAGCAACGGCGAGCACCTTGGCTCTGTGGAAACTCTCGTTCCGTTCAATCCGCTGCTGGACAGCCTGGGCGCTGGCAAGGGCGAAAACACCCTCCTCTACATGAACCCCAACAAACGCTCCATTGCAACACAGTTACTGGATACTGGTGCATACCCAACGGTTCACGACCATTATGTGCTTGTGCGGGGCACCACAGCTGGCAAGATTGAAAAGCTCATCAGCAATGATTTTCTGGATTCCGTAACCGCTGGTTCCACATGGCACACAGCAGAGGGCCTGCTTATTGCGGGCATTCCGGTCAACGACTACAAGGGCGAGCAGATCGGAACCTTTGTGTTTTCCATAGACCTCAACGAACAACAGGGCATCATCACAACAGCGGGCCTCACACTTTTGGCTTCGTTTCTCTTTCTGCTGATTGTGCCCATTGTTGCTACCTATTTTGTGCTGGGGCTTGCGGTGCTTTCGCCGGTGCAAGAAATGATGCGCGCACTGAACAGCATTGCCGAAGACGGCGCAATACTTGCGCACCGACTTAAAGACACCGCAAAGGATGAAATAGGCCATCTGGCAAAAATGTTTAACAGGCTCATGGACAGCATAGAAGCTGTAATGACCAAGGTTGAAGGCTATAAAAACCTTATCAATGCTGTGCCAGACCCCATTTTTGGCATAGATAAAAACAGGCAGATAACTATTGCCAACAAGGCAACGGAACTGCTGCTTAAAAAACCGTTCGAGCAACTGCTTGGTCAATTCTGCCACGACTGTTTTTGCACAAGCGCCTGCGGAACGGGCGATTGCCCCATCAACCAGCTCAATGTTGATCCCCGTTCAACAAGAACCAGCATCATTGACATCAGCACAGACGGAAAGCCGCACTTTATCCAGCCGGCAAGCGAAATGCTCTATGACTGCCATGGTCAGAACATGGGCTATGTTGTGGTTGCCAAGGATGTGACCTCGCTGGTGCTCAAGGAGCAGGAGATCAACAAGCTGGCATTTTACGACCAGCTCACGGGGCTGGCCAACCGCTCGCTGATGGTTGACCATGTCAAACAGGCCATTGCGTCCAGCCAGCGCAGCGCAAGCCTGCATGCCCTGTTTTTTGTGGATGTTGACGACTTCAAGACCATTAACGACACGCAAGGGCACGACCAGGGCGACAGGCTGTTGCAGCTCATAGCAGCACGGCTTCGCTCTGTTGTGCGAGAGGGCGACACTGTTGCCCGGTTTGGCGGCGACGAATTTGTTCTGCTGCTGCTCAATCTTTCGGATGACATGACCACAGCGGCGGCCCAGGCAGAAACTATTGGCAAAAAGATTCTCAGCGCCATGCGCATGCCACTTCAACTGGACACCGTACACTGCCGCTGCTCTGGCAGTATTGGCCTTACGCTATTTGGCAACAAGCCTGTTTCAGTCGAAGAACTGCTCAAACAGGCCGATATCGCCATGTATATGGCCAAGGAACGCGGAAAAAACACTGCTGTTTTCTTTGATCCTCTGCTGCAAACAGCCATGATGGAACGCAATGCCATAGAATATGAGGCGGATTCAACTTGCAAGTGCAACACCCTCAAAGTTGAATGAAAAGGCAAGGTGGTATAGCCCTTTAGCCTCTCCATCCAACCAAAGATTGAGGGGCGTATGGGCTATGCACACCTTG
>Ga0268263_1001381_pt1 | contig 21715 bp, 16 predicted proteins | sample Biomet5_FD_190358 | JGI IMG/M metagenome (GOLD analysis project Ga0268263, IMG submission 190358) | Microbial communities from bioreactor (seeded with sewage sludge) at LBNL, California, USA - Biofuel metagenome 5 (SPAdes) (version 4) | ecosystem: Engineered > Bioreactor > Anaerobic >... | reverse complement strand
ATTATTATCCATTAAAAAAAGCGCTACATTTGCACATAGCACTTTTAGGATAATTATTCCGTCGGTCGGGTTTATCCCTTCACTGGTTGCTCCTCAGCAGAGCCAGTGTCCGTTTATCCCGACAAACAAAAGTACTGAAAATTTTTATGACACAGTTCGTTTTACACTCCCTTTTCATCCTTCTATGTAAAGCTCCCCGATGGCCGGATAAACCGGAGATGTCGCAACGAAAGCATCGCAGGAAGCAGGGAAAGGATTTCCGAAGGCTGACTAAACCGGTTAAGGGCTAATTAAGCTATATGCAAAAGAAAATTGTTTATAAAAATAAATTTACCACATACCCATTTGTGAGAAATTATTATTTATTTTTGGAAAATAAAACTAACAGCTATCGACGCAATACAACTGGTTTAGGAGGTATTGGGAGCATTTGTCAGACATATAAACTAGTTGGGCGCAAGCGATGAAAACCGCTACAATTGAGCAAATCGAACATAATTAACAAAAAAATACAAATAATGGAGTCGTTTGATTCAACAAAAAGAAGTCTTTACGAAATACTTAAAGACGTTAATTCCGGAAAAATACAATTGCCAGACTTTCAAAGAGGCTGGGTTTGGGACGATAACAGGATTAAAGGGATAATTGCTTCTGTTGCCAAGTCTTTTCCAATTGGTGCAATAATGCTATTAGAGACTGGTAATGAAAATATCAGATTTAAGACAAAGCCAGTTGAAGGAGTTGTAGGGCTAAATGGAACAAAACCTGAAATGTTGATTCTTGATGGACAACAAAGAATTACATCTTTATATCAAGCAATTATAACAAATAGAGTTGTAAATACAAGGAATTCTAAAGGATATGAGATAAAGCGTTGGTACTATATTGATATGGTTAAAGCTTTAGACCCTGATTCTGACTTGGAAGAAGCCATTTTCTCAATAAATGAAAACAAAATCATTACTGAAAATATTGGACGTGATATAGTTTTAGATTTATCGACAGAAGAAAATGAATTTAAAAATTTAATGTATCCAGTCAGCATGGTTGATGATTATGATGAGTGGCGTACAAAATTTTCCGAATATTGGGATTATGATAGGGATAAAATTAAATTTTGGAATGAATTTGAGAAGAAAATAATAAAAGGTTTTAATGGATACAATCTGCCTGTAATTGTAATGAAAAAGGAAAATCCTAAAGAGGCGGTTTGTCAGGTATTTGAGAAAGTTAATACGGGGGGTGTTTCATTAACAGTTTTTGAATTATTAACTGCATCGTTTGCATCTGATGAATTTGATTTAAAGGCAGATTGGGAAAATATCAAAAATGAATTTAAACCATACAAAATTCTCAATAATACGAGTAATACAGACATAATACAGGCAATTACGCTTTATTCAACATTCAAAAAAAGATTAGAAGCAATTTTATCAGGGTTATCTGACAATATTCCTTCTGTAAGTGCCAAACGTAAGGAAATGTTAAATTTAACGCTATCTGAGTATAATAAATACCGAAACGATATAGTCAAGGGCTTTATTAAAGCATCTAAAATTCTTGTAGAGAATCATATTTTCAATTCTCGTGATTTACCATATAGTACTCAGCTTGTTCCAATGGCTGCGATTTTAACTAAGCTCGGTGATAAGATTGATAATATTGGCAATAAAAATAAACTAATGCGTTGGTTTTGGTGTGGCGTTTTCGGTGAACTTTATGGTTCAGCAAACGAAACTCGTTATGCTTTGGATATGCTGCAAGTTACTGAATGGATTGAAAATAATGTAGAAGAACCTAAAACAATTTATGATGCAAACTTTTCTCCATCTCGATTAAATACTCTACGTACAAGAAATAGTGCTGCCTATAAAGGCGTATATGCCCTAATGATGAATGACAATACAAGAGATTGGCTTTCTGCTACAAAGATTGACTTTAGTACATATTTTTCAGAATCAATTGATATACATCATATTTTTCCAGTAGCATGGTGTGAAAAAAACAATATTTCACGTAATGATTTTGATTGTATTATTAATAAAACGCCTTTATCGGGTCGGACAAATAAGATTGTGAGTGGTGACGCGCCAAGTAAATACTTAGAAAGATTAAAAAAACATGCTGGAGTAAACGATTCTGATTTTAATAATATTTTGCTTTCGCATGTGGTAAGCCCTGATTCTATGTACAAAGATGATTTTTATGGATTCTTCAACAATAGAAAAGAGCAGATTATACAAAGGATTGAAAAAGTAATTGGTAAACAAATACCAAGAGAGCAATTGATTGAGGAAGAAGGTAAATTTGTGGATAATTCAATTGAAGACGATGAAAATTAATTAACGCCAGCGCCCAACAACGTGTATAAAACATTGCCGCGACAGTAGGTTATTCAAGGGCTGTAGCCCGCTCAAACTTTCGTGTCGGTGGACAGGAAACTGCTCAGCAATCCCTTACGGCACATACACTCTTCCGTCATGCACCATTTAAGAAAAATATAGAAACATGCGATTGACGATATTACGAATGATCATCTTGATTTCTGTCATGATTTTATCTTGTGATCCAGTATTTAGAACAGAAGTCGTAAATAAAACTCATTCAAACGTTTTATTAGAGCTAAAATTTGATAAAACTGAAATAGAAAGTGTTTGGCAAGGAAGGCCATACATAGATTACATTAAAGGTGTTCTTAACGGCGGTGGTACATTGTTAAATTTTGATACCATAAATCTTGTTTCAAATCTAAAAATCAGCCCAGATGAGTCATTCACTCTTGAAGGTGGTGTTGGGGTAAGGCCTGATTTCTTTGGTATTAAATATATAATAGTTTATGCTGATGATACCCTATTACTCGACAACAAGGATAAAATGAAAAAAGCCTTTTTGGAGACAGATGTGAGGAAATACCAACTAATTTTAAAATAAACGGTGCATAATTGAGAGACTCTCCCCGCTCCCGATTAATCGGGACGGTTTCCCGATGCATCGGGACGGAGGAATTTTTATATAAAGGTCAGGCATAGTCTCGTAACCTCCGTTGGGTGCTTCCGAGTATCCTGTATTCGCCCGGAACATAGCGGAATTTATCATCCTATAAACGGAATAGAAGAGTCATCGCACCCCTTCGGGGCTATATTTCTTTTCGCCTTTTATCTACAGGGCTTTGCCCTGCGTTAGAATATGATGCCCTTTCAGGGCATTCCGGAAAGCAATGATATTATGCAGTAAAAGAACCAGTCCCGAAGGGACATCATACAAAAACGATGGGTGAAGCCCACCGGTAAAAGATAAATCAATGATCACTAAGCCCCGAAGGGGCGTAATTATAAAATCAACGTTTGGAATCAGAAAAATGGAGCGAAAACAGCTGACTCCTTTTATCCGTCCCATCAATGGGATGACTTCGACTGATAATCATACAATCATTGTTTTTAAATTACGATTTTTATCCCGAATCAGATCTGAAAGGGTTCAATGATAACCATATTAAACCCCTATTGGATTTCCGGATTGCAAAACATTTTAACCTTCAATTGCATTCGGGACAAATCATCGTTAACTATTTCATTGTTTTAATGATTTTTCAGCAATTCCTGTTTAGGATTAAAAATCATTTGGTAATTATGCGAATATTCGTAATTTTGCAGCCCTTTTAATGGAGAGATGGCCGAGTGGTCGAAGGCGCACGCCTGGAAAGTGTGTAATCGCCAAAAGTGGTTCATGGGTTCGAATCCCATTCTCTCCGCCAGCACAAAGCCCACCTTTTGGTGGGTTTTGCGTTTTTATCCGATAAAAAAATTGTCTGTTCCAAACCGGGCATCTGATTAGTTGCCAAATCGAATAAATACCTAAATTTATATTTCATTCGTCCAAACACAATATTCCATGAAGATTCGAACCATCACTACGGGCATCTCGTTGCATTCCATCAACGATAGGGAGCCGATTTTGATTGCCAATCAGTTTAATGACAAGGCGAAGAAGTTTTTTGAAGATGCCGGTTTGAACGTTCAAACCACACGCATTGCTACCAATTCGTGGGAAGAATATACCGTTGGCTTAACAGATGCTAAAATTCTGGACGAAATTCAACATTTGGATAATTTTTGCCAACAGCATGCAATTCATTTTTTCAGCATAGGTTATGCCCAAAGCCCCCAAAGGTTAAAGCTGATTCCTGAGATAATCAAACGCACGTCGGCTCTGTCGTGTTCGGCTGAAATAGGAAACCATGAAAAAGGTATTGATTTTGAAAATGCTAAACTGGCTGCCGGTATTATCCGGCGAATATCCGAAGAAACAGAAAACGGTTATGGGAATTTCAGATTTTGTGCCTGGTCGAACTGTAAAGCAGGCATTCCCTTTTTCCCGGTAAGCTATCACGAAGGTGCTCTTCCGGCTTTTGCTATTGGGCTGGAATGCGGCGATCTGGCAATGAAAGTTTTTTCGGAAACCAGAAATTTCAGGGATGCCGAACAGTTTCTGAAAGAAATTTTTGAAAACGAACTGGGAAAAGTAAACGGCATTGCCATAGAAATAGCCGGGCAAAATGGCATGGAGTTTATCGGTATTGACTCTTCGCTGGCTCCTTCGCTGCAGGTATCAGAAAGCATTGCTTTTGCTTATGAAAAACTGGGCATGGGTGAGTTTGGTATGCATGGAACACTTGCCATTTCGGCAATGATTACCCGTGTTTTAAAAAATCTGAGTATAAAAACCTGCGGCTATTCGGGATTGATGCTTCCGGTGTGCGAAGATGCAGGATTAGTAGCCCGTGCCGGCAATTATAATCTTAGCAATTTGTTGTTGTATTCTGCTGTTTGCGGATGCGGACTGGATACCGTACCTCTGCCGGGCAACATTAGCGTACACAAACTGGAAGCTATCCTTCTCGATATGGCATCGCTGGCTAATAAACTCAATAAACCGTTGTCGGCACGACTTTTGCCTGTACCGGGAAAAGAATCCGGTGAAACAACTCATTTCGATTCACCATACTTGCTCGACTGCAAAATCTTTAACGTAGGATAGTTATCAGGATACCTGCAATATAGCCCATTCCAAAGCTTCCTGAAGCATTTGCTGGGGAGGATCCGAAATGAAATGCTGCTCCTGAAGCATATGGGTCATTTTTCGCGAATATTCAATATCATTTTTTGCTTTCTCAAAAGCTTCTGTTTTTGATAAATGAACACGGGCAACCCCATCTTCAATGGCTTGCATAGCCACATCGGCAGCTTCCTGAGGAAAGACATCCGCTTCGTCCATTTTGGGGACAATATTTTCGGGGCTGATGCCCCTTTTTTCGGCATAATCGGCCAATGAATGAGCCGCCCGTATAGCCATAGTATCCGTAATTTTTTGAGCCCTGACCATCAAAGCGCCTTTCAGTATACCGGGAAATCCGATGGAATTATTCACCTGGTTTGGAAAATCGCCTCTGCCGGTAGCCACAATATAAGCTCCGGCTTTTTTTGCAGCGTATGGATAAATTTCCGGAACCGGATTAGCACAGGCAAAAACGATGGATTTTTCGGCCATAGAAGCGACCCATTGAGGTTTTATGGTGTCGGGACCGGGCGTGGATAAAGAAATCAACACATCTGCACCTTTTATGGCTTCATCAATGCTGTTTATTTTGTTGGGATTGGTTGTCTGGCAAAGTTCCCATTTCCTGTAGAATCGTGCGTCAGTCTGTATATCGCTTCTATCCGAATGCAACGAACCTTTTGTATCAAATAAAATGATATTGGCCGGATTGGCTCCATCGGCAATGAGAAGACGGGCTATAGTTGTATTGGCAGCCCCGGCACCATACAACACGATTTTTATGTCAGAAATTTTCTTTTTTGCTAATTTCAGTGCATTAATAATTCCGGCAAGGGTTACACAGGCTGTGCCCTGAGCATCGTCGTGCCACACAGGAATGTCGCATTCTTCGCGAAGCGCATCCAGCACTTTGTAGCAATTAGGTTGCGAAATATCCTCCAGATTGACCGCTCCGAAGCTGTGTTGAATCATTTTTACAAACTGAATAATTTTTTCAGGATCATTTTTCCCTTTTTCATCTTTACTATCAATGCATAAGGCAACGGCATCCACTCCGCCCAGGTATTTCATTAAAAAAGCCTTGCCTTCCATCACGCCTAATCCGCCAGCCGGTGTGCAATCGCCATCACCGAGCACCCGTGTGGAATCGCTGACTACAGCTACTAAGTTTCCACGGTTGGACAATTCGTAGGAAGTTAAATTATTATCGCGTATGGTCGTCGAAATTTTAGAAACTCCCGGCGTATACCACACATTGAACCAGTTAAATCCTAATACCGGTGCTTTAGGTGCCGTTTGAATTTTACCACCGTAGAATTGGTGCGAACTTTCTGAAAGCTTTTTCAGAAACAGCGTTTTTGCTTTGGCTATTTGTTCCTGGGTAAAATTTTCCGGAAAAACCTCATCCAGATTTTCTAAGGTTATTTTTAGGTTCTTCATTCGTAAAATGGTTTTAAATTTTGTATCCAAATGGTTTTACAAATTTACACGAATTTTGTATTCATGGGTTGAAAAATTTGCATAGCAATACGCCAGACTAAGTTTCCCAAATAGTCATTATTCTGTTCTATTCAGCTTAATTATAATTAGATGCAGGTAAGAATGGAAAACATTTTGAAATAGGACAAACTATACCAGTTGCATCCGAACTGAATCCTGTTTGATGAAAATAAATAATAAAAAAGTAAAGGCCAATAAAGATGAACCTCCATAGCTGAAAAAAGGTAATGGGATACCGATGACGGGAGCCAATCCAATGGTCATACCGATATTTACCAGAAAATGAAAGAAAAGAACGGAGGCAACTCCGTATCCATAAAACCTGCTAAAATCCGAACGTTGACGTTCGGCCACGATGATCAATCGAATAAACATGCAGATAAATAAAGCAATAACAATAAAACTACCGGCAAACCCCCACTCCTCGCCTACGGTACAAAAGATAAAATCGGTACTTTGTTCGGGTACAAAATTGTATTTGGTTTGTGTTCCGTTAAGATACCCTTTTCCCAAAAAGCCTCCGGAACCTATAGCTATTTTCGACTGGTTTACATTATAACCGGCTCCTTTCAAATCTATTTCTTTGCCTAACAATACATTGATACGGGTTTTTTGGTGCAATTCCAGAAGATTGTTGAAAGCGTAATTTACGGTAAATACAAATCCGATGGTTAGTGCCAATAAGCCAAGGAGCGAGAGGATGTTTTTCCGGTTTCGGCGGATGAAAAAGAACAGAATCAGGGCAACACCCCCTACAATGCTTGTTACAATTAATGTATTGAAAAGCAAGGTTATTAAAAAAAGTATTGTAACAATTACTCCGATTAGCAACAGGTTGCCAGGTAAACCTTTGCGATACAGAACCAGGGCAAAAGAGAAAAAAACCAATGCAGATCCGGTGTCGTTTTGTAAAAAAATTAGAAGCATCGGTACCAGCAAAATGATTACCGGAATAGCCTTATCCCTTAAACGTTTGAGATTGAAATCAGGAGCACTTAAAAATTTGGCTAAGGCAAGGGCTGCGGCAAACTTGGCAAATTCTGCCGGTTGTAGGGCGAAGCTACCTATTTTTATCCATGACTTGGAACCGGAAATTACATTGCCTACCCCTAAAACCACCAGTAGCATAAAAATACAGATGATGTAGATCAGGTAGGCAAACTGAGAAAAAAATTTGGCGTCAATAATCAGCAGGAAAAGGGCTAACACAAAGGATCCGGCTATCCAGATAAGTTGCTTGCCATAGCTTTGCGAAATGTCAAAGATGTTCTTGTGCAAATCGTTGTATACGGCAGCATAAATATTTGCCATTCCCATCAGGACCAAAGCCAGATACATCAGGACTAAAATCCAGTCAATGTTCGCAAATATGTTTTTTTGCTCTCTCATTTTACCGATAAAAGATTAAAATCAATCATGCGTTGTTCCACGTCCTTTCGTTTTACTTTTCCGGTAAGATATTTTTCGATCATCAGGCTGGCGATAGGCACGGCCCATGTGGCACCAAACCCGGCATTTTCCACAATTACCGAAATGGCTATTTTAGGATTATCTTTGGGAGCAAAGGCAATAAACAAGGAATGATCGCGTCCGTGCGGATTTTGTGCCGTGCCGGTTTTTCCACACATCGGGATGCTATCAAGCTTATACCATGCGGCTGTTCCGTGTTCAACTACCTGGAACATAGCTTCCGCAATAATTTCATAATTTTTTCTGTCAATAGTAGTTACGTGTTTTTCCTGAAAACGTGGAATTGTATTTCCTTTCTTGCCAATGTAGCGAACCAAATGGGGAGTGTAATAAAAACCACGGTTAGCAATAATGGCAGCCAGATTAGCTAATTGTACGGGCGTCAACAATATTTCTCCCTGGCCGATGGATAGCGAACGTACTGTCATCGCATTCCAATGCCCTTTGCCATACATTTTATCGTATCTCGACGACGGAGGAATATTTCCATTGAGCTCAAACGGTAAATCGGAACCAAATTTTTCGCCCAAGCCCATACTTTTTACATGACGATACCAGACATCATAGGCATTTTTAATTGATCCGTAGGAATGCTTTTGAAGGATCGCCCTGAATACCTGCCAATGGTAAGGATTACACGATTGTTTGATAGCTTCTTTCAAATCGAGAGGCGACATATGGTGATGCGTACATTTTATAGGAGAGGTTTCCGGACCCTGACAGGAATAATAAGTTTCGGGTGTGAGTGTTCCCTCCTGCAATCCGATGAGGTCGTTCACAATTTTAAAAGTAGAGCCCGGCGGATACTGTCCCATGATAGCGCGGTTGAGCAAAGGTTTAATCGGGTCTTCATTTAATTTTAAATAATTTTCACCTCTTGTCCTTCCAATCAACAGATTGGGGTCATACGTAGGGCTGGAAAGAAAGGCTAAAATTTCTCCGGTAGCAGGATCAATAGCTACAATACTTCCCCGTTTACCTTTCATCAGCAATTCTCCATAAGCTTGCAGATCGGCATCCAACGAAGTATATAAATCCTGGCCCATCACGGCTGCGGTGTCGTATTTACCATTTTGGAAGCTGCCCATCTCACGGTTAAACACATCTACCATGCGGATTTTCATTCCTTTTTGTCCTCTTAATTCCTTTTCATACGATTTCTCTATTCCGCTTATACCTATGTAATCTCCGGATTTGTAATAGGGATCTTTGTCGAGCACTCCCTGGGTTGCTTCACCAATGTAACCAAGGGTATGCGCAGCTATAGGCTTGGGATATTGTCGCATGGTTCGCGGCTGAACGTAGAATCCCTGAAATTTATAAAGCTTTTCCTCCAGATAACCATAGGTTTCTTTAGAGATTTGTTTTTCAAAAGGCGATGCTTTATAAGGAGAGTATACTCTTGCTTTTTCAATACGCTCGAGAAAACCGTCGTAATCAATGCCAATCAAACGACAAAGCTCCATCGTATCAATATTTTTTACCTGATTGGGCGTTACCATCAGGTCGTAAACGGCTTCATTATAAACAAGCAACCTGCCCTTACGGTCATAAATCAATCCTCGTCCCGGATATTGGGTTACATAACGAAGTACATTGTTATTTGCCGATAATGAATAACTTTTATCAATTACCTGGATATAAAACAATCGGAAAATAAAAACAATACCTGCCAACAGAAAGACGCCAATAATAACGTACTGTCTGTTTGAAAAGTAGGTATTCTTCATAGTGAATGGGATGCTTTGGGGTATTAATCAATAAAATTACAACCCGCAAAAGTACTCAGTTTAAGGATTTGTTTAATGTTTTTTTACAACAATATCGGGTGTTTCAATCACATTGCTTTGATGAAGCGCCCGGTCAACAATATATACTTCAAATTTTATGGTATCAAAAGTTGATGCCGGATTGTTGACATAAAGCGTATCCTGGATATCTCCCTTGATGGATTTAATGTTTCCGCTGGGCGTAAGCACAGGAATACGGGCGTTGAGCGTAGAAGGTAAATCTACTTTTTTATAAACGCCGTTTTGTTTTTCAAAATAAGTAATATACAGGTTGAAATCGTAAGGTGGTAATGTATCGGCCTGAGTCAAACCAATATCTCCGTCGCCATCGGTAAATGAAAACTGTAAGATTCCTCTTTCGGTGATGCTGTCCTCATTTAGAAGTAATGTAAATCCCTGGTAACTGATAAAGGGGATCACCGGATAAGCTTCAGGTTTGGAACATGAAAAGAATGTCAAACTTAAACCGCCAATGATAAAAAATACTATTTTTGAATAAAATTTCATGCCTGTTTTTAACGGGTTAAAATTACTAAAAATTGCAAACCGTCAATATTTTCCTGAAGGATAACTTCAGAAAATTTAAAGAGCAAGTTTTCAGCATCACTTCTGAGGATGAGTTTAACCGTCTGGCCGTCGAACTATTTAACGTTCAATACCGGCATAATGGTATTTATCGTCAATTCATCGATCATTTGGGAATAGCTGCGGCCGGTATAAATCATTATTCGCAAATTCCTTTCCTGCCTATTTCTTTTTTCAAAAATCATCGTATTGTAACCGGCGAGACGGCTGTCAGCGCTTATTTTTCGAGCAGCGGAACCTCGACAACCGGACTCAGCAAACATTATATCGTTGATGGCGAAGTGTACGAAAAAAGTTTTCTGAAAGGATTTCAATTGTTTTACGGCCAGCCTTCCGGCTATTGCATCCTCGCCCTTCTTCCCTCCTATCTCGAACGGGAAGGTTCGTCGCTGGTATACATGGTGAAGCGGCTGATTACCGAAAGCCGGCATCCCGACAGCGGTTTCTATTTGCATAATCTGGATGAATTGGCTGTAAAACTATCGGATAACGCAAAACGGAAGCAAAAAACCTTGTTGATCGGTGTCAGCTTTGCTTTGCTCGATTTTATTGAAAATTTTTCCATTAATTTTCCCCAACTTATGATTATGGAAACCGGAGGTATGAAAGGTAGACGTCGGGAACTGATACGTGATGAACTTCATGAAAAGCTGTGCAAAGGCTTTGGCGTTGGAGCCATTCATTCCGAATACGGCATGACCGAACTTTTCTCGCAGGCCTATTCTTCCGGCAACGGCATCTTTTCGACACCGCCCTGGATGAAAATCCTGATCCGCGACACCCACGACCCGCTTTCGCCAGCAACCGACGGAAAAACCGGAGGCATCAACGTGATTGATCTCGCCAACTTTCACAGTTGTTCCTTCATCGCCACCCAGGATTTGGGCAGGCGCCATCCCGACGGTTCCTTTGAAGTCCTGGGACGATTCGACGACAGCGACCTGAGAGGTTGCAACCTGATGATTTCGTAAAATAGTTGTATTTTTGAAAAATATTCACCCAAACAAACAACCCGATGAAAAAAATGATGATTCTCATGGCAATTCCGCTGATGATGTCCTTTGGCGGATGCAAAAACAAAGAAATGCAACCCGCCACTGGCGAGGCCTCTTCCATTACGAAAACTACCGTTGATAAAGTAATCAAAGATCTTACGGCCAAATATGGCGAAGCCGTAAAGACACGCCTCGAAAAAAGCGTTACCCAGGCTGCTGCACTCTGGCGCTCTACTGATGGCAGTGATACGGATTTTGAAAAGTTCTGCGCCGACAATTTTATGGCCGATACAGCTAAGCGTACAGTGCTTTTCAACAAACTTCAAGCTGCCTTTGAAGTCCTTTGGGGCAACTACAACAAAATGGGATTAGATCTTCGCATCCCGGTTGATCTCGATCTGGGCGAACTTACACCCATAGACGAATTGATGGCTTCCTACTCGCCTTCGGCTCATCTTACCGACGACATGTTTCAAAACAAGGTTGCTTTTATCACCATCCTCAATTTTCCCTGCTATACCTTGAAGGAAAAAACCGACCTGGCTCCTCAATGGAATCGTACCCAATGGGCGTATGCCCGCATGGGCGATGTGTTTACTTCACGCGTTCCCGCAGAATTGAGCCAGAAAGTTACCGAAGCCCTTGCCAAAAGCGATTTATACATCTCCTCGTATAACATCATGATGGGTAATCTGGTGGACAAAACCGGAAAGACATATTTTCCCGCCGATATGAAACTTATTACCCACTGGGGCTTGCGCGATGAATTAAAATCGCACTACGGTAAGCCCGACGGATTGGCTAAACAACAAATGGTTTATTCCGTGATGAAACGCATCATCGATCAGAGCATACCCGAAATGGTGATCAATAACAAAGATTACCAATGGAATCCGGTCAACAATAAAGTGATGAAGAACGGCAAGGAAATTCAATTTACTTCCGAACCCGATAAACGCTATGAAATGCTGCTGAATGATTTTAAAGCCGAAAAAGCCGTTGATCCCTATTATCCTGTTTATCCTACCTATAGCCAGCGTGCCTTTGAGCTGGGGATGGAAATTCCGGAAGCCGATGTGGAAAAACTTTTCACCAGCCTGATTACCGCTCCCGAAATAAAACAGGTAGCCGATCTCATCAGCAAACGCCTCGGACGCAAACTTCAGCCTTTCGACATCTGGTACGATGGATTCAAGTCGCGCAGTTCGCTGAATGAAGATGATCTGACGGCTAAAACATCTAAGCTGTATCCCAACACAGCCGCTTTTGAAAAAAATACGGTCAATATCCTGAAAAAACTTGGCTGGCCGGCCGAAAGGGCTGCTTATATTGCTTCTAAAATTCAGGTTGATCCTGCACGCGGTTCAGGCCATGCCGCCCAGGCTGCCATGAAAGGCGACAAGGCACGTCTGCGTACCCGCATTACCGAAAAAGGGATGAACTATAAAGGATATAACATTGCCGTTCATGAATTCGGACATAATGTGGAACAAACCATTGATCTTTACGACATCGATAACTATATGATGTCGGGCGTTCCCAACACGGCATTTACCGAAGCCCTTGCTTTTATTTTCCAGAACCGCGACCTCGAACTGCTTGGAATAAACGACAATAATCCCGACAAGGAACATTTGGCGGCTCTCGATGCCATCTGGATGAGCTACGAAATCATGGGTGTTTCGCTGGTCGATATGCAGGTTTGGAACTGGATGTATGCCAACCCTAATGCTACGCCTGCCCAATTGAAAGCGGCCGTTATTGCTTCCGCCAAAGAAGTCTGGAACAAATATTATGCACCGGTATTCGGGATGAAGGATGAACCTATCCTTGCCGTTTATTCACACATGATAGACAATCCGCTTTACCTGCCCAATTACCCGGTAGGCCATTTGATCAATTTCCAGGTGGATGGTTTTATGAAAGGAAAGAATTTTGCATCAGAAGTGGATCGCATGTTCAAACAAGGACGGCTGATTCCTCAGGTTTGGATGAAGGGTGCCGTTGGCAACGAGATTTCCGTCAAACCATTGCTTGACGCTACAGATGTTGCTCTGAAAGCGGTGAAATAATGATTAAATCGATCAAACCCCGAGGGTTTTAAAAACCCTCGGGGTTTGATGGGATTTTTAAATTAACCGTGCAATTACCCCCGGGAAATGCGCATATTCCAGAGCATGCACTTTTATGGCAAGGCTTTCCGGAGTATCTTCAGCCAATACAGGACAGGTTGCCTGAAAGATAATCTGTCCTGCATCGTAATGTTCATTTACGTAATGTATGGTAATGCCACTTTCCTTTTCACCGGCAGCGATCACACTTTCGTGAACCTTCGTCCCATAAAATCCTTTTCCCCCGTATTTCGGCAATAAAGCAGGATGGATATTGACGATGCGGTCAGGATAAGCTTTTAGCAGGTTGCCGGGTACCTTCCATAAAAAACCGGCTAAAACCACCAGATCAATCTGCATTTCGTGAAGTAAATCGAGGATCACATCCGTTTCATAAAAAGTTTTACGGTTAAAAGTTACCGTTGGAATATTGTGTTTTCTGGCTCTTTCCAGCACGTACGCATTTTTGTCGTTGGACAGGATAAGCGATACCTCGGCGATACCTTTCTCGTTAAAATATTCAATGATATTCTCGGCATTGGTTCCGCTGCCCGAAGCAAAAATAGCAAGACGTTTCATGTGTTATTAATTTTTAAATTTATTCGTTGCATAGCCTGTATCCATAAAATATCATTCCCGGTTGGTATAGGATGGATATTTCATTCAGAGAAATTATCAGGCAAAGATATAAGGAAATATAATAAAATTTCAGTCCATCATACCAGTTTATTGAATCAAAATTGGTTTTCGTTTCTCTCCGGTTTTGCAATTCTTGTTAACTTTGCTGAAATTTTATAGAATGCTTAAAAAATTAGTCGTTTTAACCGGTGCCGGCATCAGTGCTGAAAGCGGAATTAAGACGTTCCGCGACAGCGACGGTTTATGGGAAAACTATCGCATCGAAGATGTCTGCACTCACGATGCCTGGCTTCACAATACCAAAGTTGTCATTGATTTCTATAACCAACGCCGCAAGGAATTATATAATACCAAACCCAATGCCGCTCATGAAGCCCTGGTAAAATTGGAAGACAAATACAATATTCAAATCATCACCCAAAACATTGACGACCTGCACGAGCGTGCCGGATCCAGACATGTACTTCACCTCCACGGCGAACTGAAAAAAGTTCGTAGTTCGGTGGACGATGACCTTATTTACGACCTCGACGGCTGGGAACTGAAGATGGGCATGAAATGCGAAAAAGGTTCACAACTTCGTCCGCATGTTGTTTTTTTTGGCGAAGCTGTACCTAATATTATGCCAGCCGCCGAATTGGCTCAGCAAGCCGACATCTTTGTGGTTATCGGAACATCGCTTGCCGTTTATCCGGCAGCCGGGCTTATTAATTATGTATCCAATTCCTGCCCAAAATATCTTGTAGATCCCAAGGATGTTTCGGTCAGTCATATTCCCAACCTGACTTTTATCCGTAAAAAAGCCGGCGAAGGCGTACCCGAACTCGTTGATAAACTCTTAGCTGCTGCGGAATGAAACATTTATCGTACGCTATGGCACTTTCCAAAAGTCAGCGTTTTTGCAGTTATCAGGAACGTTGTGTGTACGAAATACGCTTAAAATTAAAAGACTGGGGCATCGGCGAACAAGATGCCTCAAAGATTGTTTTGGAATTGATAAAAGAGAATTATTTAAACGACGAACGGTTTGCCCGGATTTATACCAGCGGAAAATTCAGGATTAAACGATGGGGAAAAATTAAAATAAGTCGCGAACTTAGCAAACGACAGATTGATGACTCGTTTATCCGGTCGGCAATAAATGAGATTGATCAGGATGAATATCTGAAATTGCTCGAAGAGCTTCTCCGTAAGAAATCCAAAGAAATTAAAACCGACGATACGTTCATTTTTAATAATAAATTAGCTGCATACGCCGTTTCGCATGGATACGAAACGGATCTGGTCTGGAAAACAATTAATGCAATATGACAAACAAGGAAAACATAAAAGACTTACATCAAAGGCTTGGCGAGCTGAGGAGGTTCCTTTGACGTTGACGGGAAACTGTCGGCTATAGCCGAAAAAGAAGAAATAACCCACGGTCCCGGCTTCTGGAACGATCCTAAAGCGGCAGAACAGGTGATGAAATCCATACAGGACATCAAACGATGGACCGATAAATATCAGCAAGCTCAGGATAAATTTGAAGATTTACAGGTAATCTTCGATTTCTTCGAAGCTGGCGAAGGCACCGATGCCGATCTCGACAAGCAATTCAAAGAAACCCTCGAAAAGGTTGAAGAGCTTGAGTTCATGAATATGCTCAGCGGCGAGGAAGACAAAATGGGTGCTATCCTCAATATTAATCCCGGGGCTGGCGGCACCGAAAGCCAGGATTGGGCACAAATGCTCATGCGCATGTATATCCGCTGGGGCGAACTCAATCATTATAAAGTGAGAGAACTCGACTTCCACGAAGGCGATGTTGCCGGTATTAAATCGGTTTCCCTCGAATTTGAAGGCGACTATGCTTTTGGTTATCTGAAAGGCGAAAACGGCGTTCATCGCCTGGTACGGCTCTCGCCTTTTGATGCCAACAACCGCCGGCACACCTCTTTTGCTTCGGTGTATGTTTATCCCGTAGTTGACGAAAACATCAATATCGAAATCAATCCTGCCGACATTTCGTGGGATACTTTCCGCTCCAGCGGTCCCGGTGGCCAAAATGTGAATAAAGTGGAAACGGCTGTACGCCTGAAACACGAGCCGACAGGCATCATTATTGAATGTCAGGTTACCCGTTCGCAGTTGCAAAACCGCGATAAAGCTTTGCAAATGCTTAAATCGCAGTTGTACGAAATAGAACTTCGTAAAAAACAGGAAGCCAAAGCCGAAATTGAAGGCAACAAGAAAAAAATTGAATGGGGTTCCCAAATCCGTAGTTATGTGCTTCATCCGTACAAAATGGTGAAAGATGTCCGTACCGGCTTCGAAACCTCCAATGCTCAGGGAGTGCTCGACGGCGAACTCAACGATTTTATCAAGGCTTACCTTATGGAATTCGGAAATAGCTGATCCGTGTGTTTTTAAAACACCGGAAATTTCGTTCAGCCGGGATTTCAATAGGAGATGCACAATGGCACTCCATAAGCTCACAATGGCTGCTGTCAATTTCACAATGATTGCTGACAGTCTCACAATAGCTGCTGACGGTCTCACAATGGCCATTGACTGATTCACAATGATAGTTGACTGTATCACAATGACAGTTGATTATTTCACAATGACTGCTGATCGCCTCACAATGACAGTTGACTGCTTCACAATGACAGTTAACTGTTTCACAATAATAGTTGACTATCTCACAATAAAGGAAAGTCATATCCTGAAGCAGGTTGAAAGAAACAGAAAATAGCCGACTCTTTACAGAATTGGTTCAATACTGTTTTTTAGAACGAGGCACCCTGTTAGAGATTCCTCCCTTCGGTACCAATGACAGATTTACACAATTAATACCGAAGGGAGTATCTATAGCAAAATTATTATTGACAGATGAAAAATTTCCTTGAATAGCTAAAGCCCAATGTCTACTATGTTTTACTAACTCCAGGCTTAAGAGCTTGTGTAAAAATTGTTTTTAAAAAGGGTTCTTTGAAATATTGTTAAAATGGAAATTCAAATCACAAATATACATTTATTAATGTTTTGATAAGTATATTTTGGTTAGTGAATAAGAAAGGGGGAGTTTTACCCCCAATTCTGTACTTTTAATAGCAATAAGTCTATAGATTCGAGGTTTATGAGCCGTTTAAGGTTATAGCAGGTGGCGTACAAATCCATTTCGACTTGTACTTTTTCTTTACCTCGAAGTAGTAATGGAATTTGTCCCATCCAATATTTTATTGTTCCGAAGGGATGTTCAACGTAGTTTTTCCGTAGCTTAATCAACTTTTTGAATTCTTTTGTTTTAAGTTTTTGTTTGTACTTAACTAGCCATTCATCATTTAATCGTCTGTAAATTATTCTGCCGATTTTGGATTTTGTGCAAGAAGTTTTCAAAGGACAGGCATTACAGTTTTTGCCCTGATATTTGTTATGTAGCTTATTCCGGTTGATTACATTTTTTTGTTTTAAAGTTAACAATTGCCCTTGCGAGCAACGATAACAATCGTTCTTTTTGTCATACTCAAATGTGATCCTTGCATCAATTTGTTTTTGGTCGGGAGCTTGTTCAGGAAAAGGAACAATACATCGTGTTCCATTTTCTTCTAATGATTGAATTTGATCTTCGTTGGCATAACCTTTGTCAGCAAGAGTCGTTTTAGGTATAATATCAAGTTGTTCTTTGAGTGCATTTATATTTGATTCCAAACTGTGATAATCATTGGGCTGATCTGTAACATCCATTTGGGCGATCATGTGGTTTTTTGTATCAATAGTAGATTGCACGTTGTATGCCGGATAAAAGCCTTCTTTGCTTTTCATTATTTTAGCTTCAGGATCGGAGGGTGCAATAGATTCACGACCTAACTTTTCGAGCAGTTGTTTTTGTTGTTCCAACTCTTGAACCTGTTCTTGCAATTTGGCTATTTTTTCAAGCAAAGCTGGTTCTACTCCTAATTCATCAGACAGTTCTGACAATTGTTCTTCAACAGTTTCGACCTTGTCATTTTCTTGCAATTGCGTAAGGTATTTTTCCAACTGCGTTTCCAGTTGTTCCATACGACGAGTAATGAATGGCAAAGAAACCGTATTCTTGCTTGCATAGGCTTTTACTTTTGTACCGTCGGTTACAACCTGACTCCCGGAAATATAACCTTCCGAAACAAGAAACTTTCGAAAAGAAATTGTTACTTGACGAATAGATTCTTTGTTATCTTTACGAAAATCAGATATGGTTTTATGATCAGGTTGAAGGTTGCCCAATAACCAAATCAGTTCCATATTCCGGTAGGTTTCTCTTTCTAACTTGCGGGAAGAACTTATTGAATTCAAGTAACCGTAAATATACAGTTTAAGAAGAGTGGTAAACTGATAAGCAGACCGGCCAACTTCCGCATTTCCTTTGCTTGTATGCAATTCCGGCTGAATTTGGACAATTTTATCCACAAAGGCATCAATAAATCGCACGCAGTTATCTAATGAAACGTAGTCGTCAATTACTGACGGCATCATTAACTGAACTCTCGAATTTGGTTGTATATAGCTCATAATATCGTTCTTATGTGCCATAAAATTACTCATTTATTCCATTTGTACAATATTTTAAAGAACTTTTTTTTATTTTAATTTTTACACAACCTCTTAAGCCTGGAGCTATAAATCGGAACTAACTCAAGGACTTTAGTCCGGATACTTTTACCGGACAACAGCATATCAAATAAAAAAAGTTTAAATTTTTTATTGGAAATGTTAATTATTTAAAAAAAGTGCTTAATTTTGTCCTACAAACCTTTAAATCATTAACCATGAACGACAAACAGACAAATAAACTGACGATGTTCGAAGAGGTAAATGATACCTTGGACACCAATGCCGACATCGTAATAAAAGTAAAACCTGCTCAGGATGGACATGCTTTTCTTAAAACCAAAATTGTTGAAATACATACACAGCATGAGATTCAGCAAAAAATAACCACCGGTATTACCGACGATAAGGAACAAACCCGTAGCGAGTACGAGGAATCAATTTTGAAAGTTGGCGGCGGATTGATGGCTCATGCAGCCACCACCGACAATAAAGAACTATATGCAATGACAGATATCTCCGGCTACAAACTTATCCGTATGCGCGAAGAAAAGTTGTATGATTATGGCAAAACCATATACGACCTGGCATTGCCGCTACAACCTCAACTGGCAGAACTGATGGTAAGCAGCGAAGATGTTGCCTTGCTGAACACTAAACGTGAAGCCTTTGGCCTGCTAATGCCTAAAAAACGGACGGCTATAGGAGTTGCTTCGGCAGCCACCAACCATCTTGACGAACTGATACGCGAAACCAATATTTTTCTGTACAAAAAACTCGACAAGATTATGTTCTTGTTCCGCAGTACCTATCCCGATTTTTACAAACAATACAAGAGCGCCCGCATGATCATCGACCGGGGGCATGGTAAAAAAGGAAAAACCCAGATCTCGGGTAAGGTCAGCGATTTTGAAACCGAAAAACCCTTAGCCGGTGTAAAGGTGTATTTAAACGATGAAGCAACAACGACTGCCGTAACCGATGCTGCCGGAAGTTACCTGCTTGGAATTGCTGCAGCCGGAACCTATACCATAAAAGCCGAACTGGCAGGCTACGATACCTATAACGAAGAATTTGAAATCGAAAACCTTGAAAGTATTGAATTGGATATAGAGATGGAAAAGGGGGAATAAGCAATTACGATTGACGAATGACGAATGACGATTGGTTACGGGTAGTTGGAATTCCACCAGGCTGAGTTGATTTTAAAACATAATGGCCAACGGTTTCGATAAAATAAAAGTTCGTTGGATAATTTGGATATTTAAAATGTTTTTATATTTGTGGACGGAAAGTAATAAAAATTAGGAAATAATTGCCAGATGGGGTTATGCAAATGTTACAGGCAAGGCGTAAAAAGACGCCCACAACATTTTGACAAGACATAAAAAAGATTATGGAACTTGCAACACGATTATATAGTTTTTCAGGACTTTTAAAAGAGCAAATTTATGCTTCTAATATTAAGAGTCCGTCTGATGCAAGAAAATTAGGTCCTTTTGTCGACACAGATAAATTCCCAGTTACTTGGGTAAATTGGTCAAAGCCGAGAGTTGGAACATTTAAAAAGACGCCTCCATATTTTAGACATTATCCTCAAGGAAGAATAAAAAAAGAAAGGCTAAAAATTATACTTGATGAAGAAATAAAGGAAAGACAAACATTTCGAGAAAGCAAAGTACATAATCAAGCTAAAATTGCATTAGCAAATTATCTAACACAAGAACTGCAATGCAATTCTAAAATTGAATGGGCATATAAGGATAATAGAATTTCAGAATATTCTTTGACTGGTGATTTACTTTCAGAAGTTGTGGATATTAAAACAGAATATTATTATCGCACTCCCTTTGACACTGAATACAAATTTGACATAGTATTATTGGGCAAAAAACTCAATAAAGGCCCAATAATTCTTGGAGCAATCGAAATAGAAAAAGAAAATAAATTTGGATTATTAAAATGCCTTCTATGCAAATCCCTCGGCTTTCCTTTAATATCAATCAATATTGAAAATCTTCAGATTTCAGACATTGACGAAAAATGGTGTAAAGAAGCAATCAGAGAAACAACGGAATCTTCAGAGGACAGTCTGCGTAGAAATTATATCTATATTCATAATTTTCTCTATCCTGTTTTTATAAATCTTCCTCAAAGTATAAGAAATGACACAAAGCATCAATATATAGTATTTGTTGCTGAGGAAAAATTTGACAGCCTTTATAAGCATTTGGAAGGTTATAAAAAACTACTTGGTTTTGTAGACAACAAGTCCATTCATATTCACAAAGTTTGTATTAACGAAAAAGAACCATCAAGTTTGACAATGTTTAAAAATGAAGGTTCTATTGCGGGTTCTGACTGGAAAGATTATAATCCTTCAAAATACATAAGAATAACTCTCGATGTTCCAACCATAAAAAAGGGGAATATCTATTTATATCATCTTGTAATATCTCGTTTACTTAACTCCCATTATCAAACATTGACTGGGTACAAATATGCCAAGGGATTAATTAATAAATCAATAGAAGAACCAGTTTGGTCGAAAATTGAATTATCTAAAAAGAGTAAAAGAATAATACCAAAGCAGATGTCCGAACCAATAAAACCTATGCTAGACCTTTTACAAATGCATGGTATGCTGGACAAAATTATCAGTATACATTAAAGTGAAAATTTTTAAAATCAGGACAATCAATATAACACAAATCGCCCGGCTTAGCGGTAAAACATTTATCCCCGAGACTGCTCATCAGGTAATCGAAAAATTTCCCGACGATAATAAATCAGCCTGACTTGCTGATTTTAAATAATCGTTCAAAACTGATAATTTCAATCTTTTTCCCGCTCACCTTGATGATGCCGTCGGAATCGAAATTATGCAGGGTATAAATCACATTTTCCTTGGAACAGCCGGCAAATTCAGCAATTTCCTGCCGGGATAGGGATAATACAAATTGGTTGCTCTGATAAATATCTTTCGACAGGTAAATTA
>Ga0268263_1001377_pt1 | contig 21823 bp, 25 predicted proteins | sample Biomet5_FD_190358 | JGI IMG/M metagenome (GOLD analysis project Ga0268263, IMG submission 190358) | Microbial communities from bioreactor (seeded with sewage sludge) at LBNL, California, USA - Biofuel metagenome 5 (SPAdes) (version 4) | ecosystem: Engineered > Bioreactor > Anaerobic >... | reverse complement strand
ATTACAACTTCAAAGGAGGTTTGCTCATGAAAGTTGAGCCGATCATCAACATGAAAGACATCAAGAGCATCAAAAAGCTCCTGGTGGATCAACCGCGAAATCGGCTCCTGTTCGTCATGGGGATCAACTCAGGTCTCCGTGTCCAGGACATTCTGTCCCTCAAGGTTTCAGACGTCAAAGATTGCAAGATCGGCGACCGCGTCTGCCTCAAGGAAAAGAAAACCGGCAAGGAAAACGTCTTCATCATGAACAAGGAGATCAAGACCGCTCTCGACGAGCATTTTGCCACTTCGGAGCTGGAGGATCACCACTTCCTGTTTAAAAGCAGGAAAGGCAAGAATTATCCGCTGACCACCTACGCCGTGACCATGATGGTGCAACGGTGGTGCGACGCGATCAACCTGTCAGGCAACTACGGGGCGCACACCCTTCGGAAAACCTGGTGCTATCACCAGCGCAAGACCTTCGGTGTGTCCTGGGAAATCCTGGCCAAAAGGCTGAACCATAGTACGCCTTCGATAACGAGGCGGTACATCGGAGTCCAAATGGAAGAGGTTGAGGAAATCTTGCTTCATACGATTTAGCTTCTTCACAGAAGGGGCGATCTGCCCTTTCTTTCAGATTCACTAACAGCATCTGGCTCCTCGAATCGAACAGTTCCTGCAACTGGTTTCGATTCTCGCAGTTCGTTTCACATCACACAATTCAAATTGCACGTGGAGGTGCTTATGAGCGTTTACCAACGAAGTGAACGATGGATGGTTTATTACCATGACGACCTCGGCAAGCGTCATGACAAGTCCTTTGGACGCGGCGAGCTTGGAAGAGCCAAGGCCGAAGCCTTTGAACAGGCGGTCCAGGAGGCCAATGAAAAATTGCTGCCGATTCCTGACCCGGAAACGGTGACGTCGGGAATCCTGGTCGCTGCCAAAGCTGCCGGGGCGGGTACAGAAGCCACTGCTCCACCTGCCAACCAGGTCATCGAAAAGGAGCCTTCCGGCATCACCCTGGCCGAGCTTGGGAAGAAGTACCTGGATCACATGCGAGCATCCGGCCGGACCGAGAAGCACATTCGAAACATCGAGCGCCTGCTCGACAACCAGTTTGTACCCGTCATCGGTGACAAGCCAGTCGACGCCCTGACCTACCAGGGGGACATGGTCCCGTTCATTCTGCACTTCAAAGGTGTCAGCGAGGCCACCGGCAAAGCGCGGTCCCAGTACACGGTCAACAAGTACTGCGACTACCTGAGCTTCATCTTCAACTTCGGTATGGAGAACGGCTTCACCAGCGTCAACCCGCTGAAGAACTGGAAAAAGCCCAAGGTCCAGCCCTGGGATTTGCGCCTGACCCTGGACGACGCGCGGAAGATCATGGAGCACGCCGAACCCCACCTCAAATGGGCCATGGAGGTCTGCTTCAACCTGGGCACTCGTCCTGGGGAGTCCGAACTCCTGTCCTTGAAGTGGGATGACGTCGACTTCGTTGCCGGTACCGTCAGGATTTATGCCAGCAAGACCAAGACCTATCGGACGGTCCCGATCAACCCTGACTTCCTGAAGCGCATGGCGGACGAGAAGAAGGAATCGGTGTCCGGGTATGTCATCGAGTACATGGGGCGAGGGCTCACCACGATTCGGAAGTCCTTCAAAAATGCTTGTCAGCGAGCCGGGATCACCTACCCAACCCGGATGTACGACCTGCGGCACCTGTTTGCGACCACCTTGCTTAACAAGGGCGCTGACTTGGCCGCCGTGTCGAAGATGATGGGGCATTCGACCGTGAAGCTGACGGCGGATACCTACTACCACTATATGGAGGGCGAGAAGGAAAGAGCTGTTCGGTTATTGCCGGATTTAGCGGTTGCGTAAGGGGCGAAGGCGGGATTCCTGAGCAGAGGTTTTCCGCCTTCTTTATTTGAATAACAATCAACTATTATTCAAGAAAGGTCAGATTATGGGAACGATTCACAACATGGAAGATCACATAAAAAAGGACTTCTTCAAATGTGATTACACAAAATCAAAGAGAATAGCCAAGGAAGATATAAAGCTTCTCACCATGCTAGATAAAATCATAACCAATGCCAGTGAGTTCAACGAATGCTGGTTTAACATCAATTACGACATAAACATTTTACGAGAAGCACTAGCCGAAAGGCTCAGATCAAAATAAAAACATTCGGTCCAGTCATTGAGCACAGGATGGATTCCTATCGACGAGGAGTCTCGCCTTCTTTGATTGCCAACGAACAATCTAAAAGGACGTTAGATATGCCAACAAGCCTATGCCTAGTTTGTCATTTTAAAAATACGTGCAATAAAAAGCAAGATAATGCCGAAAAATGTACAAACCAATTAATCATCAAGAAAATGCTTCACTGTTTATCGATGAGCTTAGATGACGCTAAATCTCAAGATATTGAAGACGAAGAGATAAATATTCTTGACGAACTTTTAGCAAAATAACACAGGGAGAAAGCTATGAATGACACAATCAAAAAGAAATGCTTGATCTGCAACGAGGAGTTTTCAGTATCGCGGGATCAAGCCTGGAAATTCCTCTGCCCTACCCATACCCAGGAATTCTATATCCCACTTCGCAGGAACCATTCTTTCCAAAGCGCGTTGCAACTCATCGAACTCGCCATTCTTCTCGATGATATTGAAATGCTTCGGGATAACTTCAAGAAGAAGTTGACGGAGAAGCTGAAGGCGAGCGGTGGGTTCAGAAGCGTCGTCGGGACCGGTGCGTGGCAGAAGCTGAAGGAGACGACAGCGGAGTAGCGGGGAAGGAAATTATTTTGAAGTATTTCAAAATTGTAAATTGATATTGTAAAGCGATAAAAGCCAAACTATAGAAATTAACAGAAGATATTAAAATTAACTACGGATAATATGTTGCGTTGCTTACTAAATGCAAGGAATTCTAAAAATGTTTGACTTGAATGGTATAATTAGTAATACAGTTTTTACGATAGCTGGGGCATTCATTGGAACTTATTTGAGCTATCTACGTGAACCTGATCATCTCCCGGTATGGATTACATGCCTCATATCAAGTAAAAAAATCGATGGCGAATGGTACTGTTTGTGGAAGTCAGATAAAATGGATACAAATTTTTGGGTGTGTGATAAGGTTAAAATAAAGCAAGTGTTTGGAAAGGTTTTGATAGATGTTATAGAACCAGGAGATGAATTTGATTGGAAAGCAATTTGCAGTATTGATAAAGACTATCTTATCGGGACGTGGCATTCAAAAAATAAAGGATCACACGCTAGGGGGACTATAATGTTAAAAATTAGTCCACAAGGAAATTGCTTGGCTGGTTATGCAATAGGTTCCGCAGAAAATGATAAGATATTCCCACAAAATTCTGTCTTTGCGAGGACGAAAGAAGATGTATTGAAAAAGAAAAAATCATTTTTAAAATTGCTATAAACGTATAGCGGAAATTCTTTCGCGGGTAGAAGAATTAAGGCCTTCTTCTCATTGATACATCTACAAAAAATCACAGATTTGAATTTTAAAGTATGGTAGACAAGGAGCTGTACATGCCCACCGAGAAGTTAACAGCTGAAGACCCAACTAGCCGTCAAGGGGCACCTCAACAATTTGCTGATCACATTCGGAAAACAGATGTGGAGACTGTGGTCAAGGAAGACGCTGAATTCACAAGGATGGCCCCTAAGCCTCAAGCACACAGTGCAGAACAGATTAAACCGGAGGAGCGCCCTTTTGGAGGTTTTTCATGGTTGGGAGTACCCTATACGGCAATAGATCTTCGGTTTGCAAGTGAAAATCTGTACCGTGTTTATTCCCATGATGCTGCAAATGATAGTGAAATAATGAAATATGTGCTTGACCAAAATGAACGAGTCGTTAGTCGATGTGGTATGTTAATTAGTTTTTCTGGAACATTGATCGCGATCCTACTTTTCATCGCAAATCGTCCAGAGATGTTGCCATATATATGGCAACAAGTAATGTTTTATTGTATAATGAGTACATGGTCATTGTCGACCATAGCATTGTTATGGAGCTTAAAACATACATTCCCACCAACATGGGAATTCCATAAAAAATATGACTTTATGCTCACATCAGAGCTATTTCTCCGGCGCATGGGGCTTTATAATATTACTTTAGCAGTAACAATTGTGTCATTTTTGATGCTTTTAGTCGTGCTTTCTCCAATAAGTGCTACAATTTCAGACAAACTATTCCACTAACAAAAATTCTAATGTTTCAACGAGTTTGTGGAACATCTGACAGAGTCAGTTTTGATCATTGAATCTAGGCAATTTCGAAAACAATATAAGTGTTAAAGAAGAGCATGTTTTGGCGAGGAGTAAGGAATAATCCGGGCCGCAGAAAGTTACTTAGTAAATAAAATTTGTTTTCCCTGGATTGTATAAGAGTAAACTTGCCTAAATGGGATCTATGGGGGGAGGGGGAAGGCGATTCCCCACATCAACAATTAACGTTTGTAATATCCTAAAATAACATAGCAATTTTTAAAACCCTAGGACCAGGCATGTAAAGAAAGAAGTGGCACTACCGCCCAAGGCCACGAGTTTCTGGCACATTGAGAACGCGAGAGCCAACCAGGGTGGCAACTATGTCGGAGTCAAGCCACAATCACTGCCACAGTCACGCCAACGGCGGACCAACGACGGACCAACGTCCGATTCTCAGGCTAATAAAAAGAAGAAGACCCCGTTGGCACTTCGCCAACAGGATCACTTTCTGATAGGGGCTTTTGGAAGGATTTTAGGGGGTTAAATCACGCTTGTGGTGTGTCAAGCAAGCGCTCTCCCCCTGAGCTACGGTCCTATAAACAGAATCAGGGAACAGGCTAAATGCCCCAAACTCGTCCCGAAGTCAACCCCAAAATTTCCGTTCCCCAGAAAAAGTTGGGTGCCAAGGGCGTTGGCTCCGTTGGCGTTTCGTTGGCTCGGCGGATGTACGGTTTCGATACGGGGAGGTCAAGGGGTTTGTTGGGATTTTTTCACGGAGGGAGGAGAAACGGGGATTGATCGGGGACAATCAATAGATCATTTGAAAAATCAATGTATTAATGAATCATTGCGTGAAATTAATATTCAAATTGACTTTTCAACACTGTAAACATAAACAATAAACAATAGAATGTTACACCTCACAAAAAAAATTCACCGCCGGACCCTTTATGAACAGAAGCGTTGAGAGTCAACAGGAACCTTTGTATTCATTTCCTTATTTTAGAACTAATGTATTTGATGAATGGTATAATTTCATGGAAAGCAAAAAAATTTTTTCAAACTACATTACTCACCACACCAACCATTTTTATGCTTTTTTCAATAGCATTAATTTGGGAAGCATCACGCTGAGTGGCATTGGTAATAAATCTAAATTTTATCACACATATGAGTATAACGAAAATAATGGTTTGATAATTATACAGCTTTCAGGAAATTCAATAGCCTCTCACTGTGGAGTAAAATTTCATTCAAAAGACTACAAGGCAAGGACTTTCACACCAAGCACCTTGCCATATTATTTTCAATCGACATTTCCAATTTCGATATTTATTTCTTTTCCTAATTCAATATTAACGAAAACATTTCATCATTTATTTGGCGACTACAAGAGCTCAGTTCAAATTAAAAATAGTCCATACAATGGCCACCTTAACGAATACCTAAAGGCAACCATAATAAACATAGCAAATATTTTAAACAACTACCCAGGCGTTACTAATGCACCGCTCATTATAGCTCAATATGAACAACTAATATATACAACAATATTGCATTGCTGCCCTAACACCGCTGGAAATTTATCAGATTACCATTTCCCTCCCTCATCTTCTAAGATCGTCAGAACTGTGGAAGAATACATTGAAGCTAACATTGATCAGCCTCTTCGTTTAGAGGATTTAGTTTCACTCACAGGCTTAAGCATACGTACTATTCAGGAAACATTCAAAAAACACCGCGGATATACCCCCTCTCAATTTCTGAGAGAGCAGCGCCTGCTCTTGGCGCACAAAATTCTTCAAGAAAGTCCCCCGGACTCCTCAATTTTATCCATCGCCCTGTCCTGCGGATTCGCTACCCATGCCCACTTCAGCGAATGCTATAAGAAACGATTCGGCGTAACCCCGCTGGAATCGCAGAAAAAATCTCGCTTTTAAGTAAAATTCTCCCTCTTCCCCTTCCTTGCGTCTTTTCGACAAAATTTTCACCTTTTCGGAAGACGGAATTTATTCCGTGTTGTAGAAATCAAGGTAGCATCACTATTCTCGAATTTGGTGGCTTGAGCTCTCGCTCAAAATTCTCATCGTCCTATTCTTACCTTTCGCCTAGAATGTCTCGCTAAAAAACATGGAGGCGTTTATGCAGTGGTTTTATAATTTGCGTGTTGGCAAAAAACTTATTCTGGCGTTCCTCTTTATGGCTTTTTTAACTGGAATTGTTGGTTGTATCGGTATTATAAATATGGCAAAGATTCATGAAATGGCAGTATCGATGTACACTAAGGAATTATTGGGAGTAGCAGCAGCTAAAGACGCTAATACGAGTCTCGTCAACATTGATCGCGCCTCAAAGAACATGTTGCTTGCCTCAACCCCAGAAGCACGGACAAAATATGTTGAACGCATTGAAAAATACAAAAACGAATATCAGGAGCAAATCGCTAAAGCCAAACCACTTTTTTATACAGAGAAAGGGAAAGAAGCAATTTCTCGGATTACTCGACTTTGGGAGGATATGCTACCAGTCCTGGGCAAAGTCGTTGAACTGAATAAAAACGAAGAATTGGCAGCCAAGAAAGATTCCGTAACGCTGTCAATGGGACTTGCCAGGGAGAAAATTGACGCTGTGGACCTTGCCCTCGACGACCTTGGTCGGATCAAGGAAGAGAACGCTCGACACTTTTCCGACATGACTTTGGAAATATTTCAAACGAACCGGATGCTCCTGGTCGCCATAGTTGCTGGCAGCATGGTGCTTGGTGTTGTCCTGGGTTTGTTCATTTCCCGGGCAATTGCGCGGCCATTAACTACCGGTATGGAATTCGCAAAGGCATTAGCCGTGGGCGATACAAGCAAAAAACTGGAAATTCATCGAGCTGATGAAGTTGGCCAAGTCTGCGATGCTTTACGTTCTGTGGCAAAGGCCGAGGCAGATGTTGCCACCAATGTGTCACGTATGGCCCTAGGCGACTTGGCTGTGACCATCACGCCACGTTCCGACGCCGATGTTCTACTGCACTCCCTGAGCGGTTTGCTCCAGGCAGACAAGACCGTCGCTCAAGCTGCCCAGCTGATGGCCACCGGCGATCTACGGGTGGAAATCACCCCCCGTTCCGAGCAGGATGCTCTGATGCGCGCCCTGGTCTCTTTGCTCGAAGCTGATCGCAAAGTCGCCACCCTGGCCGAGAAAATGGCTTCAGGGGAACTACGTTTGGACGTACAGATGCGTTCGGAAAACGACGGACTCATGCATTCCCTGCGCGACATGGTAGGCAAGCTGACCGACATCGTCCAGGAAGTGCAGTCCGGAACCGAAAACATGGCCTCGGGCTCCGAACAACTCTCCGCTTCGTCTCAATCCCTGTCCCAGGGCGCTACGGAGCAGGCTTCAGCCGTGGAGGAATCCTCCTCGTCCATGGAGCAGATGAGTTCGGCCATCAACCAAAATGCCGACAATGCCCGTCAGACTGAATCCCTGGCCCGCAAGGCAGCGGAAGATGCCCGGGAATCGGGTGCAGCCATGAACCAGACGGTAGCCGCCATGCGGGAAATTGCCTCCAAGATATCCATCATCGAGGAAATTGCCCGTCAGACCGATTTATTGGCATTAAATGCTGCCATTGAAGCGGCCCGGGCCGGTGAACATGGCCGAGGATTCGCTGTAGTGGCCTCGGAGGTTCGCAAGCTGGCGGAACGTAGTCAGGCCGCCGCTGGTGAGATCAACACCCTGTCCGCCTCCAGTCTGGACGTGGCCGAACGAGCGGGAGTCCTGCTCGACAAGCTTGTCCCTGACATCCTCAAGACTTCCGAGTTGGTCCAGGAAATAGCTGCCTCTTCAGCCGAACAGGGTTCCGGAGCTACCCAGGTCAACCGGGCTTTACAGCAGCTTGATCAGGTAATCCAACAAAACGCCTCGGCTTCCGAAGAATTGGCCTCCACTGCCGAGGAACTCTCCTCTCAGGCGGAGCAGTTGCAAGCAACAATGGGCTATTTTCAGGTCGAGGGGTGCTCCAAGTCACCCAAGATGCTCCCCCATCCTCGAATTCAGGCCCAAAAGACGGTTGTCAGAACTGGGAAGCCCAGAACAGCGTCCAAAGTCAGCACCCCAAATGCCGTAATCGCTCTTGGCGACGATAAACACGATGCCGATTTTGAACGGTTCTAAAGAGTGCCAGCCAGGAGGTGCCATGATGCAAGATTCCGATGCCAACGACTCCAGACGCTATCTGACACTGACACTCGGAAAAGAATCCTTTGCCATAAGCATTGATGTTGTCAGGGAAATCCTTGATTATACGGATATTACCCGGATTCCCCAAGCTCCGCCGTTCATGCGTGGCGTGGTCAACGTCCGAGGGGCGGCCGTACCTGTGGTGGATCTGGCACACAAACTGGGACTGGGTGAAGTGAAGCGAACTATCCACACCCGCATCGTTATCATGGAAGTGATCCGCGACGTCGTCCCCTCTGTCATGGGTGCCTTGGCCGATTCTGTCCGGGAGGTCCTGGAACTGAACGCCGGGGATATTGCCCCACCACCACTCATGGGTGCTCAGGGGAAAGTCGATTACCTCCGAGGTATCGGCAACCATGACGGACGGTTCATCCTGGTCCTGGACGTGAACCAGATTTTTGCCACGGACGAGTTGATCGATATGGCCGGCTTGCTGACGTCTACATCACCTGATGCTGGGGCACTGATTTCGCTGTGAATAAGCCGGGAGGCGGATATGAGCCTGGATCAGGCGGCGCGGACCTTCAGGGAAGAGGCCCTGGAGTTGCTTGGCGAGGTGGAAGAAATCCTCCTCGCCCTGGAGGATCACCCGGAGGACTCCGGGCAGGTGGCCAAGCTCTTTCGGGCCATGCACACCATCAAAGGCTCGGGGGCCATGTTCGGATTCAACGAGGTGGCCCGGTTCACCCACGAGGTGGAAACCACCCTGGACATGGTGCGAGATGGTCGGTTGCCTTTTTCCCGTGACCTAGCAAGCCTGATACTGATGTCCCGGGACCACATCCTGCGTCTACTCGGCGATGCCGACGGCAACCCACTGCTCATAGGGGAGTCGGACAAGCTCATTGGCAGGTTGCAGGAGACCACGGGGCAGGTCGGAGAGATGGCACCGGCCTCCTGCTCCGAAAACGAGCCGGGAATTGGTACAGATCATCCACACGGGGCTGACTCGCCCCCCTTTACTTGGTGGATTCGCTACCGGCCGCATCCGGATTCCTTCCTTACCGGCACCGATCCCTTATCCATGGTGGTCGAGCTTACTGCAATGGGACCACACAGGGTTGTCGTCCATCATGAGGCAGTGCCGGATTTGACCTCCCTGGCTCCCGAGGCTGTGGCGATATGGTGGGATGTCCTGCTTATAAGTGAGGCTAGCGAGGCGGACGTTCGTGGCGTGTTTCTGTTCGTGGAGGAAGACCATGAGGTGCATGTGACCCGCCTCGCAGCCGCAGCCCTGCGACAACATGATTTGGATGTGTTTGACCGATGTTTGGCGTCTTCCAGTTGGGAAGATACCGAAAAGCTCGAACAGGAAATGGCGTGTCATATCGCCGACGCGCTTTCCCACCGCACGCGTCCTTCTCTATGCCCTGCCAAGGTGGAGAAGACGGAACCGGCGGTAGTGGCTACAACCATCCGTGTGGAATCGTCCCGTCTGGACCGATTGGTGGATTTCGTTGGAGAAATGGTCATTATCCAATCCCGGCTCCAGCAGACGGCTTTGACCCGTGACGATTCCCTGATCCGCACCATCGCCGAGGAGCTGGATCGGGTGGTGAGCAAAATGCGTGACGAGACCTTGCGCATCCGCATGGTGCCTATAGGCGGGATGTTCGGAACGTTACGCCGGTTGGTACGCGATCTGGCCCGGGACCTTGGCAAACAGGCGGAATTCGTTGCTGAGGGTGGAGAGACAGAGCTGGATAAAAACGTCATTGACCAACTCAAGGATCCCTTGGTCCATATTCTGCGGAACTGCGTAGACCACGGGCTGGAATCTCCAGAGACACGTTTAGCCGCAGGCAAGCCAGTTCAGGGCACGGTACGGATAGAGGCCTCCCATGTCAGTGGCGAGGTGCACATTGAGATCAATGATGACGGAGGAGGGGTAAATCTGGAACGTGTCCGGGCCAAGGCCGAAGAAAAAGGACTGCTTGTGCCTGGAGAGCCGGCTGATGACCGACGAATACTGGACTGTCTGTTCGCACCCGGTTTCTCCACGGCAAGTCAGGTGAGCAACGTCTCAGGCCGGGGCGTCGGGTTGGATGTGGTCAAGGTCAGTATCGAGGGACTGCGAGGCCGGGTACGTCTGGAATCGACTCCTGGAGCAGGGACACGAATCACCATGCGTTTGCCCCTGACCTTGGCCATCATAGATGGCATGCAGGTCCGAGTCGGACACGAACGCTATATCATTCCCCTAACAGCAGTCCGGGCATGTCAGGAGCGACAATGTCAGGGCGAAGCCGTGCCTGTAGACACTATGTCATGGCAGGGACAAATGACGCCTTGTCTGAGCTTGAGAGCTTTGCTCGGCGTCAGTGGTGAGCGGCCTCATTTCGAGCGAATCATCATTGCCCGTGCTGAGGGAGGGGATATCGGCTTGGCGGTAGATGCTGTAATTGGCGAACACCAGGCTGTTATTAAACGTCTGAGTGATGTTTATCGCAATGTTGACTTTATTTCTGGAACAGCAATCAATGGAGATGGCGGTATTGCCCTCATCCTTGATGTTCCCCGGCTGAGGCGCTACGCCATGGCCCACTATGGAAATAGCGCTGTATCCCAGGGATCAGCCAGCCGATAGCGTTTTTTGGAATTAGTTCTAAAGAATATTGCCATCACAACCTAAACTCTCCGCCCATTATGTTTAAAATTATCGTCACACCATTGAAAGGTGATGTATTTTATTGCGCAATCAATCTAAACTCTGGGTTGAATTATACTGGCAAACCTGATTTCGCCCTGAACGTTTTGCGTCATAAAGGGCTCTATCTGCATACTTTATTATTTCACTTATGCTTTGATCATTGCGCCAACCACTCACGCCGATACTTATTGTCACTTGCAATGATCCACCATCAACTTCCATTATGTCGGAAAATTCTTGACTCTTAAACGTTCTGCGAGGACCATTGCAGCTTTCTCATCAGTTTCTGGCAATATCACACAAAATTCTTCACCACCAATACGTCCCGCTAAGTCAGTATTACGAATTGTGCCCTTGGAAATTTGTGAAATTTTAACAATAACACGATCACCTGCTTCATGACCATAATTATCATTGACTTGTTTAAAATGATCAATATCAAACATCATTACAGACAAAGGTCGCCCATAACGTTGGCACCGTTGCACCTCGGCATCGGCCAACTCCATGAAATAACGACGATTAAACAAACCACTTAATCCGTCTATTTTGGCCAATTCCGCAAAACTATCTCGTTGTTTTTCTGTCTCTCTCTGTTCTCGAACAGATTTTGGCAACCAACTCATCAGTAGAATAAAGAGTACACCCACACCAGCAACAATATTGAAAATTTTAGGCACCATCAACAACATCGGATGACCCAAGACATCAACTGTCCACTTCCCAAAAAATCCATACACACCGCCAAAGTACATTCAAAAATATACATTTTCTACAATATCGCGCACCGTATCAAGAGCAATAACTGCAAGTAAAATTTTTGTACTTCCTAAAATAATTTGTTCCCGTCTATAATAATAAATAACAACAATAAGAACGAATAGCCACCCAAAGACAATAATCCAATACAAGAGCGTCGTTATTATCGCCACAACTATTTCACTCCTTAGTTATCTCTACTTTCCTACTAAATACAGAAGAAATAACCCATGTATACAATAACTTTTCCAATAAAGACCACGCAACCTCTTCATTGGGCGACGTAGGCCTATCTTCTCAATATTCCTGAAAAACTAGCTGACTAGATTTTTTCCAGTAGAATCTTTCCAGCTTTAGGAGCAGAGAACTTGGACTCTAAAGCATCCTGCCCCCTCAATTCCCCTTCACCTCACCTAACTTGACCTGTTTACAAAGATTTACTGGTGAGCTACTTGTAATCGTCAAATACGATCCAAGAATGACCATCATGGACAAAATGCATCTTTCCTATGTCGCGTGGATAGTGTTTATTTTATCAGCAGCTCTTGAGGTCGGCGGTGACGCCATAATCCGGAAAGGTCTTTTCGGTAAATCTTATTTGCTGATCATCACAGGCTGTCTTATTCTTTCTAGCTATGGACTTCTCGTCAATACCTTGAAATGGGATTTTTCAAAACTTCTTGGGGTTTATGTTTCAGTATTTGCATTGGTCAGTGTTTTATTCGGAAAGATATTTTTCCATGATACTGTCTCTGTTGGCACGATTATCGGCATCGCTTTTATCGTAATCGGTGGACTAGTAATTCATAACTTCGGATGAAATGTATTTGATTTAACAATCAGTATACCGAAAGGAAAGACCCACGTCACCCTCTCTTCACAGGACGACGTGGGCCATAATGCGCAACTATTCCAAAAAATCCAGTTAGCTAACTACTTCTTCTCTAAGACGATCTTCCCCTCTTCCAGGCAGGAGACCTTGAACTCGTCGCCCTGCTTGAAGCCGTAGTTGGCCAGGAGCGTCGGGGACAGACGGAGACCCGTACCAGAAAACTTCACGCTTCCAGATGCCACACGAGCATCCATCCCTTCGATCTTGTAGAACTTCTCATCCAGCGTCATCAGCTTCGTGAGATGGTTTTTCAGGGTGGTCTTGGGAATATCGAAGGCATCCATAATTTGCTGAGCGGTTTTTCCTTCGGTGATCATGGTGCGAAGTTTCATCGCGTCAAATTTCGATGCGATAGGCATGGGTGAGTCTCCTTGAGTTTGCGTGTTCGTGATTATCTTCAAAGAGACGTTACCTTAAATTTTCAAGCTGTCAACTTATCGGGTATAATCATAGGTTAAAAGACGTTCATTTTTGATGATTGAAATACCGATTCAACGGTGATTTCTGGTTCTTTTTTTTATCGAGAAAGCTGCCGCTCGTGTCGACAAAACTACCTCGAAAGCATCGTTTTAGCTGGTTCTGGCGCAGAAAACTAAATTTAGCAGCTTCCTGCATTTTTAACATGCTAAAATGACAGTGCTTTCTTTCTGAACTTGTCCAAGCTCCAGTCCCAGGCATGGGCTCCCCGATCTTCCCGGCCCCCCCCTCTACCTCGCGCTACCCTGCCCTCTCCTGGGCGTTCTCCCCTGCCCCCCCCATTGGGCTCCCCCAGCTCCGAACTTCCAGGAAAACCCCGCTCCGACCCAAAGTACTTTTTCCTCAGCCCCAGTTCCAGCTTTTCCCCGGCCCCGTGACCGCACCCCCGGCCCAGGGTATCCTTCTTCCCAAAATTCCTTCTTCACCAGGAACGAAAGGACACCTTATGCCACCACAACACCTCGATAATCTCACTTTGAAGGATGAGATCATCAACGCATTTCGTCCGATTGAGCAGCTTTTCAAGATCATGGACACATCCTGCCCCGACGTCGATGAAACGATTATCCGGTGCTACGCCGAAATCGGACTCGAGCTTACTGGGAACTTCCGTGAGCGGATCGAAAAATTGCTTGGTCGAAACCAGGGTGGTGCTGACAATGGCGAAGGATGACAGCTGGAACGTCGTTTATGCCTATACCAGGGCACAAGCGATTGCTGATGGCGTCTTGGTCGACGTCACCGAAACTGCGAAGGCTATCGGCTTCAAGCTCCACACCGTTGTTACCGATCACCTGTTCCACGGCTATGTCGAAGTCCCTGCCGGACTCGAGGGTGAGGGACAATCTGCCGCCGGCCGCCTTCATGACCTCATGGTTCTGGCGCTGTTCGCTGCCACGAGAGCCGTGAACACGGACAGGGTCACCTTCAAGGTCGACTTTCTGATGGCTCCAGGACGCAAGGAAACCGTCGATGTTGTCGCCCACATCGGCCCCGGTGACCACGGGGAGCCAGTCCTGACCATCATGTTGCCAGAGGATGATTAGGAAATATAACCAGATAACCAGGAGAAAAGTATGTTTTCGTTTCTGTTGGGTGTTGCTTTGGGGACCATTGTCGTTGTCGTCGGTGCGCAGTTGCTGACCATCCATCCCAAGCCGAGTCGGTTGCGGGGAATGAAGTAGTCCTGAAGTTGCCGTACTTCGAAGGAAAGCCCGAGCATGAGCAGCTTGGGCTTTTTCTTTCACGCAGCGATTTCAGACGGAAGCCAGATGAATTAGCTGCGTTTCGATAATACACTCTGACGGGCTCTGGCGAAGGTCTCAATTGCGGCCAAGCTCTCTGAGATAGGCCCGGAACATATCCGCCATGGTTTCGGCGTAGGCTTCGACCTCTTCGGGCGAGCGAGGCGTTTCCGAAAAACGCTTCCCCACCATGCTCAGCGTCGTCATGATCAGGTCGCCGACTCGCGCACGAGTCACTTCCGAGGCATCGGGTAACACCTCTTCCATAAATGGCTTGAGGCTCCCTTCTCCCTTTGACCTCGCTTCCTGCGCTTCGGGGGCGGTACGATACAGTGGGGCGGCGTCATGAAGTGCCACTCGCATCGAGGCTTCCTCGCATTCCGATCGGATGAAGGCGTGGACCAAGATACGCAGTCGTTCGAACGGCGGTTTCCGCACCTCCTCAAGGATACCGCGCAACAAATCTGTCGTCTGCTGCCATTCGTCGCGCTGCAGCCGGAACAGGATCGCCGCCTTGTTCGGGAAATACTGATACAGGGAGCCGATGCTGACACCCGCTTTCTCGGCCACTCGGGCCGTGGTGAAGCGCTGCGCCCCTTCCTGCGCCAAAACCTGAACCGCCGCCTCCAAAATGGCGGTGACGAGCTCTGTCGAACGGGACTGTTTCGGCTGTTTCCGTAGGGAAATCGGAGGCGTTCGGTGACCGGCCATAGGGGACTCCCAATGCGAATTGCGAACCTGAGTAATCCATCGCATTTTTGCCTGGTGCAAATGTGGAGTCAACCTAAAACCGGAGGCTTTTATGACGACCCTGAGCACGGAACCGCTCGCGTCCTTACTGGATCGCTTGTTCAAGGAGGCCGATGTGACTTCGCTGGAGACGAACCCCGCGATGGCCGACCTGTCCGCCAAGGAGCGCGAGCGCCTCATGCGGAGCAAGACCGAGTACCTCGACTTCTATGGACGCCTGAAGGATTTTCCCCTCGCCGTCTCGAGGGAGACAGGCATCCTGCTCTACATGCTGGCACGGGGGGGCAGGGCACGGACGATTGTCGAGTTCGGCACCTCGTTCGGCATCTCCACCCTGCATCTGGCGGCAGCACTGCGGGACAATGGCGGCGGCCGTCTGATCACCAGCGAGTTCGAACCTTCCAAGGTGACGCGGGCAAGGGATAACCTGGCAGCCGGTGGGCTTCTCGACCTCGTGGATATCCGGGAGGGAGACGCGCTGCAGACGTTGCGTGTGGATCTTCCTGAAACAATCGACCTGCTTCTGCTCGACGGGGCCAAGGCGCTTTACCCGGACATTCTGGACTTGCTGGAAAATAGCCTCAGACCGGGAGCGTACATTGTCGCCGACGACGCTGGTCGGAGCCCCGGCTTCTTGGCTCGCGTACGTTCACCTGCAAATGGCTACCTGTCCGTGCCGTTTGGTGGCGACGTGGAGCTTTCCATGCGGCTTGGTTGATATTGCTCAGAACCGTAGTGACGTACGTAACACCTGATGGGTGTCGGTTGCGTAGTCCGAAGTAGTCGGGAAGTTACCAACCTTCGAAGGAAAGCCCGAGCATGAGCAGCTTGGGCTTTTGTTTTCGCACAACGATTTCATACGGGAATGAGATGAATTAGCTGCGTTTCGATTCGAAGAGAAGTGGCGAATGACGACAAGAATCTAACCAGAATGTCCAGCAAGGTGGTAAACTGAAAAGTCTTACCCTGGGATTTTCGGCACTGAGGCTTGGGAAACTGGGGTGAAGTGGTAAACAACGGATCGAACGCGCCGCCCGGCAAAGGGAAAAAAGCGCCGAACGAGGGTGTATTTCATTAAAAACTCATTTTTGTAGGAACCTGCACCCGATCGTCAGCTCTTATCTATTTGATTTAGCTTGTATTTTCTTTGATTAACCCAAGCCTCTCCCTTGCCCAGCCCCCGCACCCACCTCTTCATCATCTTGGCAAGTTGCGCATCTGTTTGCTACCAAAGCAAACATGACGTCCAAACAACGCAACGTTTCGGAAGAGGATATCAATCGCTTAAAAGGAATCGCCTTTTGGTATTGGGAGTATTTGAGGCGAAATCCGTTATATATCCGCTACTGCGATGTCATCAAACGCTACGATGATTACTTTAAGTCTATCGGTGTTTATGACTTTATGCAAACGAAAGAATACTTAGAAGAGATATCTGAATATGTCTCAACGCATGAAGATAGTGAAGACTTAAAATACATGCCTATCCGAAGACGGATTGAACGTGATCACGGAGAAAAAGCAGGGAAAATTTACTTCAAATATGGATTCCTAGGCTATGCTTTTGAGGAGAAATTTGGGCGGATATATAAAGATCCTTCCGAAGGAATCGATACCGAAACGACTCTTGAAGCCGTGATGACCGGCAAGAAAGTCTCGTTTTTAGCAGATAACGCACGCGATATCTCTGCCCTTACTAAACTACACGGAAGTTGGCTCATCAGTGTCGACGACACAACACCAAAATCATATTTCTATGATCTGCCAAGAATCAAAAATATAAAAATCGATCCTGATGGCATTCTACATGATCCTGGGCAAGTTGGCCTAGAAGTGTATGCATTGAATCTTATCACGAAGGCAGTCGAGAGCCTTTTTGAGGAACAAAATATCGATGACAATACCCTACAGTCAATTTATTTGCTAACCATTTCGGGAAAAACTCTCAGAAACGCCGACATATCGAGACTTGCCGCCCTCTGGCTTTGGGATAAGGCCCACGAGAAGGGTAGGCAAAATCCTGCGACATTCAAGGAGGTCTATCCCCTTTTAAAAGCTAAACTTAATGATAAAAAACGCACTATCACCGGAAATTGGGAGCAGCAGGCCCTGAATGCAACTCGGGTCCGCACGCACTATGAGATGACGGACTATTGCATCCGAAATAGAACGATATCATACCTGAATAAATAGTTTTTCCAAAAATCCTTCCCTGCCATTTTCTCTTCCGACTTAATGCAATGCGCCCGGGCGGCCTTTTGGGCCAGACCGTACCCGTCGGCCCGGTGCAAAGCGATTGTCGCCTGCTTCTGGGTCCACGCAAGCAGTAGTAGGAGATAGAAAATGGCTATGGATCCCAAAGATTATGTTGGTCACACCGGCGGAACCGGGGCTCCCGGCAACCCCGGTAGCACGCCCAAACTCACTCTGGTGAAGGGAAGCCGCCAGTCCCCCGAGGAGCTCCACGAACAGGTCCGCAACGAACGGGTCGGCATGTACCTCGGCATCACCGGCGCTGCCGGCCTCCCCGGAGACATCGAGGTCAACGACAAGGGCGAGGTAACGTCCCCGATCACTGACGAGATCGAAGCGGTCTTGAACGACCTGACCCTTAAGAAGATCGACACCATGGGGGCCGATGAGCTCAAGGACCTCATCATCACCAACAACGACGCCATCAACGACGCGCTTTCCGACCTCGATGCCCACAATGGCAATCGTGCCTACACGGTGGGCAAGGCCTTGTTGCGGGTCGAATACATCCAGTCGAGCCGGAACCTGAAAAACGGTTTCGAAAACTGGTGCGATGACAACCTCAACGACACCCGTCTGAAGAAACGCACCCGCCAGAAGTACATGGAGATCGCCCGGATCGCCGACGCGTTGGATTACCTGGTGCTCGGCATCGAGAAGCTGGCAGATCTGGCCCCGACCCTGAAAAGGGAAGACAGCCTCGACCCCGACCATCCGATCCGGTCTTTCGTGGACCGTTACGGTGTCAACCTCCAGGTTTGCGTCGACGTCGAGGAGATGCGGTTCGAAATTGGTCTCGGCATGGACATGGCCAAGCTGGAGCGCAACAGAATCAGCGTGCCGAAGGACTCGGTCCGCAAGTTCCGGGAGTGCGGCTTCGAGGTGACCAAGAAAGACATCGAGGCGATGAAGGCCGCCACCGACTCGGGGGGCGATCCGGCCAAGTACCTCGATCGGGTCATCAAGAACAAGCAACGCCCCAGGGTCGCCGGCACTGATGCCAACAAGCCGCCCAGGAACTTCCAGGAGCAGGCCCAGGAAATCCGCGACACGGTGGCCTCCCTCCTGAAGGCCCCCTCGGTCAGCAAGGACATCCAGATCGACCGGATTGACGCGCTGATCCAGGACCTGGAGGCCCTGAAGCACCGGTTGTCCGGTACCTCCCCCGCCGACACCACGGCGGAAACCGCTGCCAGTGCTCCCCCGGCCCCGCAGCAGGTCCCGTCCACTCCTGATGTGGATGCCGCCTCGAACGAATAGTCCGTCCTGCGCCCCTCGGTCGAAAGGCTGGGGGGCGCTTTTCTTCGGAGGAAATATGCTGCTTCATATCTCGTCGCCGTCGATTGCCCAGGTGCTGGCGTTTCATGACTTGCACCCGGAACTGCCGCTCAACGTGCTGTTGAGCTATGCCCTGGAACTGTCCTTTGACGACTTCCAGGAAGTGCATAGGGACAAAATCGGGAGCCTTATCCTCGACTCCGGTGCCTACACGCTCAACAAGAGCAAATGGGCCACGCGGCCGAAGGATATCCTGACGGCATATGCGAACTTCTGCTCGCTCACGTCGCCGCACTACGACTTCCTCTTCAACCTCGATGAGAACTTCACCCCGCACGGGTTCGACGAGAACATGTACAACCAGCTCGGTCTCGAAGCTGCCGGCCTGACCCCGGTTCCGGTCGTGCATGACCTTTATAATGGCGAGATCGAGCGTCTGCTCGAGTACGGCTACGGCTGCATCGCCATCGGCCAGTGCGAGCATGGGAGAAACTTCCGTCAGCTCGAATCAGCCATGAACCGGCTGCATCCCCATGCGAAAGTCCACCTCTTTGGCGTCACCGAGGTGGGTGTCCTGAAAGACCTGCCGATCTGGAGCTGTGATTCGAGCTCCTGGTCGCAGTACGTCAAGTACGGGCAGGTCATGTGGTGGAACGACGCGAACAAGGATTGGAACCCGTATGATATCCTCTACTTCCCCAAGACCGAGAGCGAGCATGACGCCTCGAAGGGGAAGAACTACTGGGATTACCGGTTCCGGGAGGAGTTCGACGCCTACATCGGCCAGAACCTCGGCATCACCATCGACCACCTGCTTGGCAGTGAAAGAGCGTTCTACCGGTCGCTGGTCAACATCCTCTTCTACAAGGAGATGGAGCTGCGGATCACTGCCTACCACCGGGACGTGAAGGGCTTTGTCTTCCCGGATTAGCGCGAGTTCCCGGATGTCGTGACAAAGGGGTGGTCAGCAATGGCCACCCTTTTTTTGCATCTGGCGCGTTGCGGCAAGGTTCTGTCACCCGTTACGCTTGTTCCCCTGCCGAGCCCCCGGCCATTGCTTCCCCTTATCTTCTTAGACGCCTTCTCCAGAAACAGTATGACGTTCCGCTTTAGCGTCATAGTGTTCACGTGCTTCCTCGATTTGAGGCAGGTGTTTTATCGCCCAAGTGAAGACAGCCTCTAAAGGGACTTGCAGAGTTCGGCCAAGTTCGGTGATTGAATATTCGACGGCAACAGGAGAAGATGCAATAACCCTGCGCATAATCAACCCATTTCTTTCCAGTCGCCTCAAGGCCTGCGTCAACGCCTTATGCGTAATGCCCTCAAGTCTGCGCATGAACTCGTTAAACCTTACAGGCTTCTCTTCCAGAATAGTCAGGATCATCACAGACCACTTGTTTGCAACCTGGTCGAAGAATGACCGCGCGGCGCAGTCCGCGAAAAAAACAGTATCCACTTTCTTTGGCATGGCAATATACTCCAGTATATCTACTTACCTCAAGGTTCGTAATTGACGATATGATTCAAACATATATTTAATGAGCACCAGCTCACTTCATTAACGGTTGCCGGCGTTGATGCCGGCGAGAATGTTTCAAAGGATGCCAACATTGAAAACACAAAACATGCCCATGTCCCGGCGCGGCCTCATGAAGCTGCTAGGCCTGACCACAGCCTCGGCAATTATGGCCAAGCCCCTACGCGGCCTTATGGCGCCGATGGGGTTAGCCGCAGCTGCGACCACTCCAATACAGGCCTTTGCCGCAAGAAAACCAACCGCTAAACTCTTTTACACCGACACCGGGAAAGGCAAAAATATGATGCTGCTCCACGGTTGGGGTTGTGACTCTCATGATTGGAGTTGGCAACTCCCAGCGTTGGAAAGCCGTTATCGCGTTGTGGCCATAGATCTGCGTGGACACGGCAGATCCGAGGTAATGCCGTCTGGAAATTACATGCCAGATGACTATGTCGCAGATATCGAAACGTTCATCGAAACCAGGTTTTCAAGCGAAAAATTTGTGCTGGTGGGGCACTCGATGGGAGGGCAAATCGCCGCCCGCCTAGCGAACAAACGACCGGATCTGATTGAGGGAGTCATCTCGGTTGATGGTTCGCTCGGATTTTCCGACAAACTCGCTCCTATATTTCAAAAGACAGTTGATGATCTGCAACACAGCAATCCAGCCGATGTAGTGTCAGCCTTATTGGTCGGGTTTTACGACAAATCCACAGACCATGCTTTAAAACGATGGCATATAAGACGCCTCCAGGGCACACCGACCTATCCTGTACGTGAATCCTTTGCCCCCTTGTTCTTTGACCCCAATCAAGTTGGACTTGGAAAGCAAAGCGAAGTATTCTGCAAAACCATTCGCATCCCATTCTATCATCTTTGCAGAGATAAAGAGCAAGCCGAACGGATGCATACATGGTTCTCTCATCCGAAATCGAAGGTCGATCTGTGGGAAGCCGCTGGTCACTGGATCATGCAGGATCGGAAGGACGATGTGAATGCGGCGATCATCACCTGGGTCGATGCGCTCTGAGTGACCTGCGTGAGCCTTTTCATATCATCTAGAACTTGAAAAAATGGTTCGCCGACAAGGGGTGGTCAGCGATGGCCACCCCTTTTTGTCTCTGACGCGTGGCGGCGAGGTTCTGACACCCGTCCCCTTTTCACTCTCCTGTCGGGTCGCCGGCCATTTCTTCCCCTTCCCCCGTCGTGACCGGTCCCCTGGGCCAGGGTATCCTTCAGCGTGGCCCCGAATCCGCCCCTTGGAATGGAGTCATTCAGAGGAGGGTGCTTGCCGGAATGCGCGGCCGGGGCGGCAACTGGACTACCGGAAAAAGGCCTGTGCGACATTGAAGAAGAGCCGCAACCGCTCCTCGTCCGCTTCCTCGATCTGCCGGGCCAGGATGCGGCGCAGGTCCTCGGGGGTCAGCTTGAACTCGTCCAGGTTGAAAAGCTCGGCCAGGGGAATGCCGAAAGCAGCCGCCAAGGTTTCGACGCTGGTGAGGGACGGGTTCCGTCGCCCCCGCT
>Ga0268263_1001375_pt1 | contig 21930 bp, 11 predicted proteins | sample Biomet5_FD_190358 | JGI IMG/M metagenome (GOLD analysis project Ga0268263, IMG submission 190358) | Microbial communities from bioreactor (seeded with sewage sludge) at LBNL, California, USA - Biofuel metagenome 5 (SPAdes) (version 4) | ecosystem: Engineered > Bioreactor > Anaerobic >... | reverse complement strand
TATGAATAAAGAGCCTCTGAATAATGTAAAAGTAAGGCAGGCCCTGAATTATGCTCTTGATCGCCAGCAGATTGTGAATACGGCTCTAGAAGGTGTTGGAGGAACTCCTGCAAAGAGCTTTTTCCCATCCGTCATGAACTGGTCAATAAACAATAAAATCGATATGGTTTCCCAGGATGAACAAAAAGCCAAGAGTCTTCTAGCCGAAGCTGGCTTAAAGGACACTAACGGGGACGGCTGGCTGGAATACAATGGTAAACCTTTCGAATTGAGCATAAAGACCTATACTGGTCGCCCTCAGCTTAAACCCGCTGCCGAGGTAATTGGAACCCAGTTTGAGTCAATCGGGATAAAGACAAGTGTCACTGTCCTGGAAAGTGGTGCATTAACGGATGATATGAACAAAGGAGACTACGATCTTGCTCTCTACGCCTGGACAGTAGCCACTACCGGAGACCCGGACTACTTTGTTTCAAAGCATTTTGAGTCTACAGGAGCTGAAGCACAGAAGACAGGTTACTCAAATCCCCAGGTAGATGAATGGATAAAGGCAGGTGAACAGACCATGAACCAGACTCAGAGAAAGGAATATTACGACAAAGTCCAGGAACAGGTACTGGAAGACTGCCCAGAGATATTCGTATTCTATCAGAACTCCATAGTTGGAGCAAACAAGAAAGTCGGAGGGATTAAACAGTTCCCGAATGAGATCTCTTTCCTGACCAAAGACATCTACATCAAACAGTGAACTCGATAAAGTTCAGTGAACTCGATAAAGTCCGGTGAACTCGATAAAGTCCAGTAAACTCGATAAGGTCCAGTAAACTCGATAAGGTCCCGGAGTTTTTTCCGGGGCCTTACAAAAAAATTGGGAACTGAACTGGACACAAAAAAGTCATTTAAAACTACTGGATTATCGAAGAAAACTACTGAGTTATCGAAGAAAACTACTGGATTATCGAAGTGGTAGCTAGATTAATGGAGTCATCGAACACTCAGGAGAAGACTATGGAAGTTTATACTTTCATCAGTTATAGAAGAGAAGTAGAATTAAAAATAAAGCAAACTTTGCAACATAATCGAGAGGACTGATAAGTGATAGAGTTTATAACTCGAAGGCTTTTGCTCCTTCTCCCTGTCCTTTTACTGGTATCTGTGATCAGTTTTTCTATAATCTATATATCTCCAGGGGATACGGCAGAAAATGCTCTGACGAATCCCGGAGGAGGGATAGACCAGAGAGCCGTAGAAGAGTTCAGGGCTAAAACGGGGCTTGATGACCCAATACATATCCAGTATATCCACTGGATGGGTAGAATCATCCACGGAGACCTTGGAAAATCGTACATGACAGGAGAAGATGTCTCGAAGGCAATTTTCAGATGCTTCAAAGTCACCCTGAAACTTGCCGTAATCAGTATGCTGGTGTCTCTAATCATTGCGATCCCACTTGGCATCCTCTCAGCTCTGAAAAAAGGAACAGCTATAGACGATGTCTGCAGATTTTTTGCCCTTGCAGGAGTCTCAATGCCCAATTTCTGGCAGGCATATCTCCTGATTATAGTCTTCGCGCTTACCTTGAAAGTCTTGCCTTCTTCAGGATATGGAGACGGAGGCATTGCTGATATCCTCTTGCCTGCCATTACTCTTGGAACGGGCTATGCAGCTGTAACCATGAGATTGATGAGAGCAAGCATGCTTGACGTGATGCAGCAGGATTATATTCGGGCAGCCAGAGCCAAAGGAGTTCCTGAATACATGATTGTTCTCAAGCATGCTTTGAAGAACTCTCTCATTCCCGTGGTAACGGTTGCAGGGCTGAATTTCGGATATTTATTGAATGGTTCTGTTATAGTTGAGACAATCTTCTCGTGGCCGGGCATAGGAAACCTGATTGTTTCATCCATACTCAGCAAGGATTACCCCATGATACAGGGCTGTGTGCTGTTCATTGCTGTGATATTTGTACTGATCAATTTTGCAGTGGACATGTCATACGCTTACCTTAACCCAAAGATCAGATATGAAACTAAGAATTAAAAACAAAAATCCGGGATTGTTCCTTAGTGCAGGAATTCTTATTTTTTTCATGCTTTCAGCGCTTTTCGCAGGGTATATAGCGCCCCACGATCCCGAAAAAGCGAATCTTGAACTTCGACTTAAAGAGCCTTGCCATGAGTATCCCCTCGGAACCGACCATTTAGGTCGCTGTATATTAAGCCGGATAATTTTTGGCGCAAGAGTATCTTTATCAGTTGGACTCCTGGTAGTAAGCTCCTCCCTGATTTTAGGTCTTACCATTGGCACTCTGTCCGGATATTATGGAGGATGGCTGGATGAGATAGTTATGCGGGTAGTTGACGCCTTTCTGGCTTTTCCCAGCTTGCTGCTGGCTCTCGGAATAGCCGGGCTTTTCGGTGCAGGATTCATGAATCTGGTCATGGCCCTTATAATAGTGGATTGGGCTGGTTATGCCCGCCTGGCCAGAAGCTCTGTCATGGCTGTAAAAGAACAGGACTATATCAAGGCTGCAAAAGGGCTTGGGACAGGGGATATACATGTTATTTTACACCACGTGATCCCAAACGTGATGTCTCCACTCATAGTAATGGCAACCATAGGAATGGGATATGTTATACTGTCTGCAGCAGGACTCAGTTTTCTGGGTTTTGGAGTGCAGCCACCTACTCCGGAATGGGGCTCCATGTTGAATGAAGGAAAAATATACATCCGATCTGCCCCCTACATTATGATCTTTCCCGGACTTGCTATCATGCTTACGGTACTTGCATTCAACTACCTTGGGGACGAATTAAGGGACCTGCTTGACCCAAGAGATACGAAGGACATCGACTGAAGCTTAACCTTCGAAAAAAGAGGGGCATCGACTGAAGGCTTAACCTTCAAAAAAAGAAGGACATCGACTGAAACTGTATATTCGATATTTCTTCAGAGCAACTACCATGAAAAAATACTCATCACTTAACAGCAAGTTTATTTTAAATGCAACCATCAGTGCGGTTGCCGGATACAGGGCAAAATTAAATTGTTTCAGTCGAAATGCGTGCCTGTTCTTAGGATATATTTTCCTCATCTCTTTGAGCCTGGGAATCTACGAGGTAATCTTCAATCTGTACATCTTAAGGCTCGGGTTCAGGGAGGACTTCCTGGGACTCATGCTCTCACTGGTTTCCATATCCACTGGCCTGTTTGCAATCCCTGCGGCCATGTTCTGCGATAGGGCAGGCAGAAAGAACACATTGTTATTGTCCTGCCTTCTTCTCCTGTTTTCCTTTGCAGTCCTGTACACCACTACCTCAACATTCCTGCTGGTTTTTTTCAGCATTCTCTATGGGGTATCCTCATCGCTTAAAATAGTTACAGCATCTACGTTCATGGTTGAAAACTCAACGAGTTATGAAAGGATGCATCTGTTTTCGATGTACTACCTGTTATACACCATCGGTGTCATGATAGGAAACTTTGCGGGTGGCATTCTACCGCAGACCTTCACCAGCTCACTCAAGATTGACCCCACAGGCCCAGCGGCTTACCAGCTCTCACTATATGCATCTTTAGCTGCTGTGTTAATTTCCCTGCTACCTCTTATATTTATAAAAAACAAAAAACCCGCTTTGCCAGGAAAGCCAGCTCTGTTTTCTACCCTTTCTTCTACTTTAAGGTCAAAAACGATCCAAAAATTAGTCCTGGTAAACGGGCTTATAGGTATGGGATGGGGGCTGGCTCTTCCCTATTTTAATGTTTATTTTGACATTGTCCTTGGAGCAAGCTCTAGACAGATAGGCTTCATCTTTTCTCTTTCCCAGGTGGTCATGATGTTCACTTTATTATTTGTCCCTATACTTACCGAATGGTTAGGGAAAGTAAAGGTTGTAGCCCTGGTTCAGCTCTCTTCAATCCCATTTCTTCTGCTTTTTACATCTACCTCCGTACTTACAATAGCTGCTTTCGGATACATCATGAGGTCAGCTATAATGAATATGTCAAATCCTGTATTGAGCAATTTCAATATGGAGGTTGTTAGCGAAGAACAGAGGGCGACCGTGAACAGCCTGATATGGATGAGCTGTTATACATGTGTTGGACTGAGCACCTATGCAGGTGGTTTGATGATGGCTCACAACTACTATAGCCTTCCTTTCCTTCTGACCTGTGTTTTATATGTAATTGCTACTGTACTTTATTATTTGTTCTTTGAGAAGATAGAAAAAGAGCAAAAAAACTTAGAGATATCAGTCTGATTGAAACCGGAGTTTTAAAGTGCCTGAAAATGCTATTTTTTTATTTGAGCATTTGCAAGCTGTAGTGACCCCGACCTTATCGAAGTCAGGAAAAGTTTCCGTAATTGGTGTTCAAAGCTTTACGTAAAATTAATTAACCGAATACAGGTGGAACTGTAGTATCATTTATTAAGCTTCTTTCAAAAGCCGTTTTATTCTTAATCATTGGGAATTTACTCAAATAAGCGGCATCTTTGAGGAAGTATGATCAACAAAATTAACCTACTTTGTTATGGTTTCAATAGCCTCTTTTGTTATGATTTCAACAGCTTCTTTTGTTATGATTTCAACAGCTTCTTTTGTTATGATTTCAACAGCCTCTTTTGTTATGATTTCAACAATCTCATCAAGATTATGCAGGTTTCTACTATGTGAAAATCTATCCTTTATACTTATTATTCCTTATACTATACCAAGATTGTTTAATCTACTTAGAAAATGCTTAGACTTTGGGTCAATTAGAATCAACTGCCTTTTTTGTGTTTCAATCGCAAAGCCTAAAAACTAAGACCTAAGCATGGATATCTTTTAAAGAAGTTATTTAGAGACTAGACAAGACTCTTTTACTTTTTCCGTTATCTGTAACTTTTATTACATGAATTTAAATAATATTAAAGCTTTATTTCATAAATGGGGGAAAGAAAAACCAATTTTTCGAGTGGTGGACGAAAAGAATAGTTTTTCGTAATGGTAGAAAGGAAAGGTTACTTTGACAAAATTACTTTGACAAAATGATAGACGAAAAAGCGCTTAAGAACTGTTTGCAAATTAAAGTATCTCCATTATGTTCCTTTTATGATTCAAAATCTCGTCCTGCAAAGCTTTGAGCTTTAACTCTGGTTAACTTTTATTCGACAAAGTATTAGATTCAGGTTTTACGCAAAAACAAGACGTTTACAGCCATTTCTGAACTGAAATATATAACAGTTAACTCCGATAACTCTGACAAAACTAGAAATCTTATGTAACTAAAGCTATGGAAAAAACTCAAAAAAGCCTCCCAAAATCTGAATGTATGATCTAAAAGCTGCATCTTGCTGTCATGTATACTGTCATGTATAGTTACTCGAATTAGGGTGAAAGCATGAGACTAACAAAATCTATTTGCCCAGAATGCAAAAGAGTAATTGAAGCTTCGATCTTCGAGGAAAATGGGAAAATAATAATGGGAAAAAAATGTCCTGATCACGGGAGTTTCAGGGATGTCTACTGGTCAGATGCTGAACTCTACTGGAAGTTCGAAAAGTATTCATATACAGGAGCAGGGGTTTCAAACTTTAAGAGTTCCGGTTCCTTAAACTGTCCTTTTGGCTGTGGGATCTGCCAGCATCATGAATCGGGAACTTTGCTTGCAAACATAGATGTCACTAATAGATGTAACCTTAAATGCCCTGTCTGTTTTGCAAATGCAAAAGTAAAGGGCTTCGTTTTCGAACCAAGCTTCGAAGAAATCCGAAAGATGATGGAAACACTAAGAAACGAGAAACCTGTGCCCTGCTCTGCCATTCAGTTTTCAGGTGGAGAGCCAACAGTAAGGGATGACCTTCCGGAGATTATTGAACTGGCCCAGGAGTTGGGGTTTGCACATATCCAGCTTGCAAGCAACGGAGTTCGCCTTGCTAATAGTCCTGAATATTGCAAAAGGCTAAAAGATGCAACCTTGCGTACTGTTTATCTCGCTTTTGACGGAATCACTCCAGAGCCTTATTTCGAAACTCGGGGCTTTAACGCTCTGCCTTTGAAGAAAAAAGCTATTGAAAATTGCAGACGTTGCGGGCCTGAGAGTATTGTGCTTGTCCCAACTCTCGCAAAAGGTGTAAATGATTCTCAGATAGGAGGGATCATCCGTTATGCAGCCGAAAATCTTGACATTATAAAAGGAGTGAACTTCCAGCCAATTGCGTTTACAGGAAGAATAAATCAGTCTCAAAGAGAACAGAAGAGAATCACCATACCTGACGTCATAAAGCTTGCGGAAGAACAGACTAATGGAGAGATTCCCTGTAATGCCTGGTACCCGGTATCTTTTGTGGTTCCTCTAAGTCGTTTCCTCTCAGCTATGAGAAAAGTTCCTATTCCGGAGTTGACAGTTCACCCACATTGCGGTGCTGGAACCTACGTTTTCTATGAAGAAGGGCACTTTATCCCAATTACAAGTTTTCTTGATGTGGAAGGTTTTGTTGAATTCCTTGCTGAAGCAGCCTCCGAGATGAATGGAAAAGTTAGCAGAGTTCTAACCCTTGCAAAGATTATCAAGCAAGTGCCAAGGTATATTGACGAGAAGAAAGGACCAAAGTCGATAAATGTAGTCCAGATGATTCTCGGTGTCCTTAAAAAAGGTGATATGGAAAATACATCACGTTTTCACAGAAATACACTATTCCTCGGAACAATGCATTTTCAGGATTTATACAACATAGATCTTGAAAGAATCAAAAAATGCGGAGTACATTATGCCATACCAGATGGTAGAATAATTCCTTTCTGCGCATACAATAACTTCCATAGAGACTCTGTTGAATCAAAGTTCTCGGTGCCTTATATACAGGAACACGAATCTGAACAAGAATAACAGATTTAGTAAGACCAAAACACATTTAGAAATATCAAAAAAGTTTAGTAGTTTTCGGTAATGGAATGATTGTTACTGAGATTACTGAGTGAACTACATCTCCCACCTGCCACTTTCCGTTTTTTGCTGGGAATTGTCAAGGAATGGATCTTCCCGCCCTCTTTGATAAAAAGACTGCTTCTTTTACCTCTCTAATGCTTATTTCTAAAACTCAGAGCTTATCCTAAGTCATTAAGAGCGTGTTTTAATTTAGAATTGGTTATAATATTAGTATTATCAGATATCTAGACTATTCAAATTGTGTATGTGCCCATTGTAATATCTGCAATTCGTCACATATTTTAGGATAGGCTTTAAATCAGGAGGAATGGGGGATAATATGATCTGGAAAGATGAAGGAGAATTATTTGTAAGATGTAAGAAGAATCCGATACTTACAGCTGATTATTGGCCTTATAAAGTCAGCTCTGTATTTAACCCTGCAGCAGTTATGGTTGATAATGCAACTATACTACTGGTACGTGCTGAAGATCACAGAGGTTTTTCTCATCTTACAGTAGCTAGAAGCAAGAATGGAATTGACAGTTGGGAAATTGATCCCAAACCAACCTTTGCCTCGGATCCAACATACTATTCTGAAGAGATATATGGTATTGAAGATCCACGTATAACTTACATTGATGAGATGGGAAAATGGGCTATAGCTTATACGGCTTTTTCGGACTCTGGTCCATTAACGTCGCTTGCCTATACAGAAGATTTCACTAATTTTGAAAGAGTAGGGCCTATCATGCCGCCTGAAAATAAAGATGCTGCTATTTTTCCTACAAGACTTAATGGCAAATGGGCAATGTTACACAGGCCCGTATCTAACATTGTGGGCGCAAAGGCAAATATCTGGATATCTTTTTCGCCTGATATGAAATACTGGGGAGAACATGAGGTTCTTCTGTACGCTCGAGAAGGAGGATGGTGGGATGCCCATAAAATTGGATTAGCCCCTCCGCCAATGAAAACATCTGATGGATGGTTAATTATGTACTATGGGGTACGTCAAACAACATCTAAAAAGAGCTATCGGCTAGGACTTGCTCTTCTTGACCTTGAAGATCCCACAAAAGTACTCCATAGGTCAGAAGGATGGGTTTTCGGGCCTCGTGAAATGTATGAGCGGACTGGAGACGTTAATGATGTTGTTTTCCCGTGTGGATGGATCCTTGTGGGCGATGAACTCCGTATTTATTATGGAAGTGCAGATATGTCTGTAGCAATGGCCAGTGCAAAAATGAGCGACGTTATGCAGTATATCCGTGAATGTCCTGGGATGCAATGTCCTGAATAATACTATATGTAGTTTGAAAAATATTGCATACAGTTTAAAAAAACAGAATACAGGAACAGCTCTATTTTTTTCGTTAGCATTAGCTTGCTGCCTGTAAAATCCATATATCATTCGGAGACGCTGGGCTCACTGCCAAAAATTGCCAGTATAGATGAAATCCAGGGTTTCCGGGTCAATAATAAATTATAAATTATGTCATATATTTTTATTTTTTCTGCTTCTATGTTATAAATGGGAATTTTATCGGGTTTATGATACAGATTTACAACTGCGAAAAATGACAGGTTCAGAGAAGAGGTCCAAAAGAAGAGCTCAATAGGAAAAATAAGCCTGAATTTTGGGCATTTTATATTGGGAAACCACGGATTGGGGGTTTATTTATAGGGGAAAATGTAAAGCTCAAAATCGATGAAATAAAGGATTCGCCTGCTGATGAAGTCCTGAAAAACCTTAATTCAAGTAATAAGGGACTTTCTTCATCGGAAGCTGAAAACCGAATTAAGCAGTATGGTTATAATGAAATTTCCGAAAAGAAGGTCAACCCACTTATAAAATTTTTAAGTTATTTCTGGGGTCCAATTCCCTGGATGATCGAAGTGGCAGCTGCAATTTCAGGCATTATCCATCGATGGGAAGACTTTGTGATCATCTCCTTGCTCCTTATCTTAAACGGGGTTGTAGGGTTCTGGCAGGAAAACAAAGCTGACAATGCGATTGAACTCCTTAAACAGAAAATGGCTCTGAATGCCAGAGTACTCAGAGAAGGGCAATGGACCCAAAAACCTGCACGGGAATTGGTCCCTGGAGACGTTGTCCGTGTACGTTCAGGGGATGTTGTTCCTGCTGACCTTAAACTCCTTGAAGGGGAATATCTGCAGGTAGATGAGTCAGCTCTTACAGGAGAATCCCTGCCTGTAGAGAAAAAATCTGATGGCATTGCCTATTCAGGATCTGTGATCCAGAAAGGTGAAATGAATGCACTTGTTGTGTCTACGGGCATGAATACCTATTTTGGAGAGACAACAAAACTGGTTGCCGAGATTCGGACCAGGAGCCACTTTCAAAAGGCTGTCCTCAAAATCGGAAACTACCTGATTGTCCTTGCAGGCTGTATTGTTGCAATTGTTTTAGTTGTAGAAGAGCTTTTCAGGCACACTCCTTTTCTGGAAACCCTACAGTTTGCGCTTGTGCTGATAGTCGCTGCAATTCCTGCAGCTCTTCCAGCAGTAATGTCCGTTTCAATGGCTGTAGGAGCTACCGAACTTGCAAAAAAAGGGGCTATTGTCAGCAAACTGGTCTCCATAGAAGAAATGGCAGGAATGGACATTCTATGCTCGGATAAAACCGGTACAATTACCCAGAATAAGCTAAAATTATCCGAGTTAGTGCCTTTCGGAAACTTTAAAGAAAACGATCTTCTGATCTATGGATCTCTTGCTTCAAGGGAAGAGGATAATGACCCGATTGATAATGCGATCCTCCAGAAAGCGAAAGATACAGAATCCCTTGAAGACAAAATAAAAACTTATGAAGTCGAGAAATTCACGCCATTTGACCCTGTCATAAAGCACACTGAAGCTATGGTTAAAGGTTCTGAAGGAGAGTTTAAAATTGCCAAAGGCGCTCCCCAGGTTATTCTGGGCATGTCAAGCAATAAAGAAGAAGTAAGGCAGAAGGTAGAAGAAAAAGTAAATTCTATGGCTTCAAAAGGATATCGTGCCCTGGGAGTTTGTGTAGAAGAGGAAGGAAAATACATGTTTGCAGGGCTCTTTGGACTTTATGACCCACCACATGAAGATTCCGCTGAGACAATAAAGACGGCAAACTCTCTTAACGTAGACGTGAAAATGGTTACCGGAGATCACCTTGCCATTGCTAAGGAGATAGCAAGCCAGGTAGGCCTGGGCACAAACATAGTTACAGCTGATGATTTTGTAGAAAAATCCGATTCCGAAGCCCAGGAAATTGTAGAGAAGGCAGATGGGTTTGCCCAGGTTTTTCCCGAACACAAATACAAAATCGTTGAACTCCTTCAGAAAAAAGAACATATTGTTGGCATGACAGGCGATGGAGTTAACGATGTCCCTGCCCTTAAAATGGCTGATGCTGGAATTGCTGTTGCAGGGGCTACAGATGCTGCCAAATCCGCTGCAGACATAGTGTTTACAATCTCAGGGCTCTCGATCATTATTAATGCGATAAAAGAAAGCCGCAAGATATTCCAGAGGATGAAGAGCTATTCCATCTATAGAATAGCTGAAACTGTAAGGGTGATATTTTTTATTGCTACTGCAATAATTGTGTTTAATTTTTATCCCATTACCGCTATAATGATTGTTTTGCTTGCAATTTTCAATGATGCTCCTATAATGGCTATTGCATATGATAACGTGAGATATTCCCAAGTCCCAGAAGAATGGAACATGCGCGAAGTCGTAAGGGTGTCCACCTTTCTGGGAATTATAGGCGTTATTGTTTCATTCGCAATATACTATATTGGAGCCAGGATTCTTTACCTCGATCCAGGTGTACTGCAGTCTTTTATTTTCCTGAAGCTTGCAGTAGCCGGGCACCTGACCATCTTCGTTGCTCGCAACCGGGGGCACTTCTGGTCACCTCCTCCGGGAAAACTTCTTTTTTGGGCTGCAGTGGTTACAAAAGTGCTGGCAACACTCGTTGCAGTGTATGGATTTTATATATCTCCAATCGGATGGAAACTGGCGGGTTTTATCTGGATCTACGCACTGGCGGCTTTTGTCATAACCGATTTTCTGAAAGTTAAGTACTATCAGATAATGGACCGCAGGAGTTAATTTTTTAAAAATATCAGGACTTAAGCACATAAGTATAAAATCAATTACAATAAATACTGTAGTTAAAAAATCATAATTAAAGTAATATTGATTTTTTAGTCTAGCCGCTTAAGTCCTGAATATATGTTATCTTTCTACGTCGTCAATATTTTGGGCAGCCTTGATTAGAAAAATCATGGATTGGGGGTCTATTTATAGGGGAAAATGTAAAGCTCAAAATCAATGAAATAAAGGATTCACCTGCAGATGAAGTTCTGAAAAAATTTGATTCCAGTAATAAGGGACTTTCTTCATCGGAAGCTGAAAACCGTATTAAGCAGTATGGTTATAATGAAATTTCCGAAAAGAAGGTCAACCCACTTATAAAATTTTTAAGTTATTTTTGGGGTCCAATTCCCTGGATGATCGAAGTGGCAGCTGCAATTTCAGGTGTAATCCATCGATGGGAAGACTTTGTGATAATCTCCTTGCTCCTTATCTTAAACGGAGTCGTGGGGTTCTGGCAGGAACATAAGGCTGACAATGCGATTGAGCTCCTTAAACAGAAAATGGCTCTGAATGCCAGAGTACTCAGAGAAGGGCAATGGACCCAAAAACCTGCACGGGAACTTGTTCCGGGAGATGTTGTCCGTGTACGTTCAGGGGATGTTGTGCCTGCTGACCTTAAGCTCATTGAAGGAGAATATCTGCAGGTAGATGAGTCAGCCCTTACAGGAGAATCCCTGCCTGTAGAAAAAAAATCTGATGGCATTGCCTATTCAGGATCTGTGATCCAGAAAGGGGAAATGAATGCACTTGTTGTGGCTACGGGCATGAATACCTATTTTGGAGAGACAACAAAACTGGTAGCCGAGATTCGGACCAGGAGTCATTTTCAAAAAGCTGTTCTCAAAATCGGAAACTACCTGATTGTCCTTGCAGGCTGTATTGTTGCAATTGTTTTAGTTGTAGAAGAGCTTTTCAGGCATACTCCTTTTCTGGAGACACTTCAGTTTGCTCTTGTGCTGATAGTCGCTGCAATTCCTGCAGCTCTTCCAGCAGTAATGTCCGTTTCAATGGCTGTAGGAGCTACCGAACTTGCAAAAAAAGGAGCTATTGTCAGCAAACTGGTCTCCATCGAGGAAATGGCAGGAATGGACATTCTATGTTCGGATAAAACCGGTACAATTACCCAGAACAAACTAAAATTATCCGAGTTAGTGCCTTTCGGAGACTTCAAAGAAAACGACCTTCTTATCTACGGCTCACTGTCTTCAAGGGAAGAGGATAATGACCCTATTGACAATGCAATCCTCCAGAAAGCAAAAGAAACGGAATCCCTTGAAGACAAAATAAAAACTTATGAAGTCATGAAATTCACGCCATTTGACCCTGTCATAAAGCACACTGAAGCTATGGTTAAAGGGTCTGAAGGAGAGTTTAAAGTTGCCAAAGGCGCTCCCCAGGTTATTCTGGGCATGTCAAGCAATAAAGAAGAAATAAGGCAGAAAGTAGAAGAAAAAGTAAATTCTATGGCTTCAAAAGGATATCGTGCTCTGGGAGTTTGTGTGGAAGAGGAAGGAAAATACAGGTTTGTAGGGCTTTTTGGACTTTATGACCCGCCGCATGAAGATTCTGCTGAGACAATAAAAACAGCAAACTCCCTTAACGTAGATGTGAAAATGGTAACTGGAGACCACGTTGCCATTGCTAAAGAGATAGCAAGCCAGGTAGGCCTGGGCACGGACATAGTTACAGCTGATGATTTTGTAGAAAAATCCGATTCTGAAGCCCAGGAAATTGTAGAGAAGGCAGACGGATTTGCTCAGGTTTTTCCCGAGCACAAATACAGGATCGTTGAACTCCTTCAGAAAAAAGAACATATTGTTGGCATGACAGGTGATGGAGTTAACGATGTCCCTGCCCTTAAAATGGCTGATGCTGGAATTGCTGTTGCAGGGGCTACAGATGCTGCCAAATCCGCTGCAGACATAGTGTTTACAATTTCAGGTCTCTCGACCATTATTAATGCAATAAAGGAAAGCCGCAAGATATTCCAGAGGATGAAGAGCTACGCCATCTATAGAATAGCTGAAACTGTAAGAGTGCTATTTTTTATTGCTACTGCAATAATTGTGTTTAATTTTTATCCTGTAACCGCTATAATGATTGTTTTGCTTGCTATTCTCAATGATGCTCCTATAATGGCTATTGCATATGATAACGTAAGATATTCCCAAATCCCAGAAAAATGGAACATGCGCGAAGTCCTGAGAATGTCCACTTTTCTGGGAATCATAGGTGTGTTTTTTTCTTTTGTAATATATTATATAGGAGCCAGGATTCTTTACCTCGATCCAGGTGTACTACAATCTTTTATTTTCCTGAAGCTTGCAATAGCCGGGCACCTGACCATCTTCGTTGCTCGCAACCGGGGGCACTTCTGGTCACCCCCTCCGGGAAAGATCCTTTTTTGGGCTGCAGTGATTACAAAAATACTGGCAACATTAGTTGCAGTGTATGGATTTTATATATCTCCAATTGGATGGAAACTGGCGGGTTTTATCTGGATCTACGCACTGGCGGCTTTTGTTATAACCGATTTTATGAAAGTGAAGCTTTATGAGATAATGGACCGTAGAAGGTGATTTTTAAAAGACAAAGTAATATAAGTGAAATACATGCTTCTTCGGTTAAGAGCCCATCCGAAAAGTCAGTAATGCGTGTTGAAAAATCACAATCAAGCTATAATGTCCGAGTATCCGTTCCGGTTTTACATAGCCTCTTGTTAAAGTTACAGCAGGCAACCACTTTACAGCAGGTAACCACTTTTCGGATAAACTCTTAATCCAAAGCTAACATTGACCGAATCAAGCATCAAAGAATCCCGGTTACTGACTGCAGCCATATTTATATATAAAAGATATTATATTTATCTGTATGAGGGTTATCAGGAGACTGAATATTTTTATTTTACTCATTTTGATCCTTTTTATCGCATATATCCGATACCTGACTAACTTCTACATCTTCGAGGATCGGGCTCTCTTGGATGCTCTTCTTATCTCTTTGATTGTGATTTTTCTGGCCTATATAATAAATTCCATTACCGGAAATCTTATTCTTAGAAAAGTATCGACTGCCAGAGACAGATACACTCTGAGGAAAACTGCATCTATCCTTATCACAGTACTTGCTTTTGCTGCACTTTTTGCGATCTGGTTCAAGAGAACTAGCACCCTGCTTATTGCCTATGGGATTCTCAGCGCAGGAGTTGCAATTGCACTTCAAGACCTTTTACGCAACATAGCCGGAGGAATTCTCCTCATTTTGTATCACCCTTTTAAAGCAGGAGATCGGATTCAAGTTGAAGATAACGTAGGCGATGTTCTTGACATAGGGAGCATAAGCACCACAATAATGGAAATCAGGGAATGGGTGGATGCAGATCAATATACTGGCAGAATTCTCCATATCCCTAACAGCTTTGCTCTCAATAAGACGATAAAAAACTATACCAGGGATTACTCCTTTATCTGGGATGAAGTTCGGTTTCTACTTATTTATGGGAGCAACTGGAAAAAAGCTGAGGGGATTGTACTCAATGTTGCAGGTTCAATTTTAGGAGAGTTTGAAAACCTGGCACAGAAGGAACTCCGGCAAATGGGACAAAAATATTTTATTACTACATATGATGTACAGACAAAACTCTATATGAAAATGGAGGAAAATTGGATAGAAATGCGGTTAAGATATGTAGTAGAGCCCAGGAAAAGGAGGGCAATCAACCACCTTTTGGTCTCAAATATTCTTGAAGCCCTTGAAAAAGAAAAAGACATAATGGTTGGAACTGCGACAAGTATCGATCTTATGGGTCGATAATTCTCTGGATGTAGCGATTTCTCTGGATGTAGTGATTCAGCCTGAACAAAACAAAAGCAATAGCCATCGTCATTAAGACTCAAAGAAAAAATTTTTGTGAATTCACTCTCTTTTATTTGGAATCTTTAAGACCTTCTGCATTTGACCCCATATTTGACCCTCTATTTTTCCGAGTTGTAGCTTCTGATTCATATTTTTCTTCTATTGAAGGAATATTCAAAATGTGGAGTTGGGGAGCCCTGATCCCCTTCTTCTGGAATTCAATCCAGGCTCTTGTGTGAACATCGGATTCAAACTTGAACTGGTCTCTAAGGTCATTGACATAAGCTTTGGCCCTTAACCTAGTGTAGAATGGAAGAGCTTTATGCAACAGAATAACAGGTATTTCTTTGGAGATATAAACGTATTTAGAGCTCACGACTGCTTCCCATAAAATTCTCATTGCAGTTTCTACATGTGACTCTCCTGCAATATACAGGTCTATTACAACCATCATTTCCGAGACCCCATAATTTGCACTGGCAACGGTTTCTTTGAAAATCAGGCTGTTTGGGGCTGTAACGACATTTGCATCAGGTGTGAACAGTTTCGTTGCTCTTAAACCTATATCAGTGACTTCGCCAAAATAATTCCCAATTGTAATTTTATCCCCTATCTGATAAGGTTTTTCAAATGTAATTACCAGCCCTCCAACAATATCTGAAAAAAGATCTTTAATCCCAAATCCAATGGCTGCACCTAGAAGTCCAGCAAGGAGAAAGATTTCCGGTCCGAAAATTTTGAATATTTCTCTAAAGATGAAATAAAAAGCTATGAGGTAGATTACAAATTTTATGATCGGGATAACTACTTCTACTTTTATTCTGCCAGTATGGCTCAATTTTTCTGAAAGTTTCAATAAGAAAATGGTAATGATCCTGCCAAGAATATATGCAATTAAAAAAATAAGAGCCATAGTTATGAGGGTTTGCGTATCAACCGACTTGAGAATTTCTAATAGTTGCTCCCTGCTTGTGTTCCCGTCTACCATTTACCACACCAGCCTCAGTTTTTCCATGTATGTAGTAACACTGCTCAGGGCTTCAGGCCTGATACGATAGGAGTCATTTTCATCTTTTAAAATAAGTTCCTGGCTTAAGAGCTGGTAGAGAATTTTGTCCACGCTTACCATGGATCCCATTATTTCGGCGATTTCAGATTTTTTAAGACCTTGATAAGAAAGAATAAGGCTCAAAGTAAAAGCTTCTTCATATTCAAGGTCTACTTCATACGAAAATATGCCTATATTTTTAGGCTTCATCCAGGGGTAGTCAAGCCCAAGCTCCCATATTCTCAAAGCAATTCCAGGATTACCTTTTGATTCCAGGTAAAGTTTTTCAAATACCTGATCCTCAGCAGCTTCGATTTTTTGTTTTTTCAGAAGGCGATTCCTGAGATAGAAGATATTTATTTTAGGGACTGGAATAAAAATTTTTTTGCCTAATGAAGCTAGCTCTAAAGGATATTTTATTATATAGAAGAAAGGTTCTTCTTTGGATTCTTCGTCTTTAGCAAATTTTATCTCATTTTTTTCATATCTTTTGAGAATAAAAAATCTGAGATTTTCCTTTTCAAAAGCAGGAATGAAGATCTGTACCGGAAAGAATTTCACAAGCCCGAAAGCTTCATTTAAGTATTTCCAGGAATAAATGTTCCAGGTAGTGACAAATATCCTGTTCTGAGAGCTAATCATATCCAAAAACTCATAAAAGATGTCAAAACCACCTGGTTTTCTCATATACAGGAAATGACAGTTATCAAAGATTACTACTTTTTTTGTGTCATCCGGGAGGGAAATTTCGTTTTTATCCTGGACAATTTTAGAAAAAGTGATTTTTGTTGCCCTGTTTAAATTTATTCTCTCAATTTCACTGCTCAGGGTAGTTTTTCCTCTAAGAGGTTCGGCGACAATGGCTATATTCAGCTTTTTTCCCGTATCAAAATCAGCAATTGTTTCCTGGATTTTCTCGATCTCTTTCTTCAATCCGAGAACTTCCCCAAAGTCCTTTTTCCCAGAATTACTATGCTGAATACCCACCATATTTCCCATATTATATTTCGGTTATTGCACTTAATAGAGATCTATAATATTTTTTCAAAAAGATCATGGTAAGTTATTTCCAGAGATAAAATCTTCAAAGTATCGGCTGTTGTAAGAGGCATGGTTGAGTTCCGTGACGTAGAAATAAGTGAAGTTTGACAAAAGGTGAGGGTGAACCTCAAGTTTCCGAAAGAGTCTAGAATATCATTCTTCCAGCCCTTAAATTATCTACGAAGATAATAGTTTTCTATCCTTTTCCTGATAAATTGCGTTTATCAATATGAAGAATAGCGTAGATGGAAACCGAAAAAAATGTTTTTTGTCTGAAAAAGATTTTCGGTACAAAAGATAGACAGTTTGCAAAGAGATACATGTCTGCAAGAGCTATAGATATAATAAATTAGAATTTTATTTATTATGGAAGGAAAGGGGGCATGTTATAAGTATCTACTTTATTCAAAACTCGACGGGAACGGAAGAAGTAAAAGGAATCTCCTTACCTGAACTATTCCAGAAACTTTCGTCTAGTGAAAAAGGGCTCACGGATTCAGAAGCAAAAGAACGACTTCAACTATATGGGTCTAATGAAATAGTTGAAAAGAAAATCAGCCCTGTTGTTAAATTTTTAAGTTATTTTTGGGGTCCAATTCCCTGGATGATCGAGATTGCAGCAATACTCTCAGGAATCCTCCATCGGTGGGAAGATTTCACAATTATATTTGCATTGTTAATGTTAAATGTAACAGTAGGTTTTTGGCAGGAATACAAAGCCGATAACGCTATTGAATTATTGAAACAGAAACTGGCTCTGAAAGCACGGGTACTTCGGGACAGCAAATGGCTTGAAGTCCCAGCTCTTGAAATAGTACCTGGAGATGTTATTCGCCTCCGTCTTGGGGATATTTTTCCTGCGGATGTTAAACTCATAAATGGAGATTATCTGCTGGTAGATGAGTCTGCATTAACAGGGGAATCTCTCCCTGTGGAAAAGCATGTTCTTGATGTAGGATACTCTGGTTCTGTTATTCGACAAGGAGAGATGGATGCACTGGTAGTTGGCACCGGAATGAGCACATATTTTGGCAAAACTGCAAAGCTTGTAGAAGAAGCAAAAACCCAGAGTCATTTTCAGAAGGCTGTCATCAAGATCGGTGATTATCTGATAGCTTTTGCTCTTATGCTCATAGCTCTTGTATTCATTGTAATACTTTTTCGTCATGAAAGCGTGCTGGAATTTTTCCAGTTCGCTCTCGTACTTCTTGTAGCAGCTATACCAGCAGCTTTGCCTGCTGTTCTTTCAGTGAGCATGGCAGTAGGAGCGATATCCCTGTCCAAAGAGGGAGCCATCGTTAGTAAGCTTGCTGCTGTTGAAGAAATGGCTGGAATGGATATTCTCTGTTCAGATAAAACCGGGACCATCACTAAAAACGAACTGGCTCTTACCGAAATAAGCCCATTCGATGATTTCTCAGAACAGGATGTGCTTTTGTTTGCCAGCCTTGCATCTAGAGAAGAGGATAAAGATCCAATTGATAACGCAATTATTGCCAGAGCCAGGAATATCAAAGACTTTTCAAAGTTACTCGACCGCTACAAGATAATTGCATTCAAGCCATTTGATCCAGTTTCAAAAAGGACAGAAGCCACAGTAAAGGATACCGATGGCAACAGGTTCGCAGTAACAAAAGGAGCACCTCAAGTTATTTCGTCTCTTGCAAACAGTAATAAAATTTCTGAGACCAGGCTTGATGAATACATTAACAAATTTGCTGCCAAAAGATATAGGGCTCTAGGGGTTGCAAGAACCGATTCTCAGGGAAAATGGCATTTTGCCGGCCTTATGGCTCTCTACGATCCTCCTCGTGAGGATTCGGCAGAAACCATCAAGACTGCACAGTCCATGGGTATTGATGTAAAAATGATTACTGGTGATCATCTTGCTATCGCTAAGGAGATTTCCAGACAGGTAAACCTGAATCCGGAAATCATGCTTGCTACATCGTTCATAAACTTGCCTGATAAGGAAGCTGAGGAAATTGTCGAAAATGCTAATGGTTTTGCTCAGGTATTCCCGGAACATAAATACCATATCGTAGAACTACTGCAATATAGAGGTCATATTATAGGTATGACTGGAGACGGGGTAAATGATGCGCCTGCCCTGAAAAAAGCTGATGCAGGAATCGCTGTTGCCGGTTCTACGGATGCAGCCAAATCTGCTGCGGATATAGTATTAACGGAATCAGGATTATCTACTATTATTAACGCAGTTAAGGAAAGCCGTAAGATATTCCAGAGGATGAATAATTATGCCCTTTATCGTATTGCTGAAACAATTCGCGTGTTGCTTTTCATTACTCTTTCCATTCTCTTTTTCAGTTTTTATCCGGTTACTCCTCTAATGATAGTTCTGCTGGCACTTCTTAATGATGCACCAATCATTACCATTGCTTATGATAATGTTAAATATTCTAATCTGCCGGAAAAATGGGGTATGAGAACTTTATTAAGTATGGCTACTATACTTGGAATTATTGGAGTTGCTACGTCATTTGGAATTCTGTATATAGGCCTTAACATTTTTCATCTAACTCGTGAAGTACTTCAGTCCTTTATATACCTGAAGCTTTCCGTAGCAGGCCACTTGACCATATTTGTAGCAAGAACAAAAGGACATTTCTGGTCTGTAAAACCTGCAAAAATCTTATTCGTGGCTATCATAGTTACACAAATGATTGCTACTCTAATCACCATTTATGGGTTCTTGCTTCCGGCAATGGGCTGGAACCTGGCACTTTTCGTCTGGGGGTATGCTTTGACCGCCTTTGTCATAACAGACTTTCTAAAAGTCTACATTTATAAGTTGCTTGACCACGTAGTATAACTTTTATAAACGCTGTCAGTTTATACTACTAATCTAAAAATCTAAAGTCCTTCTTTGTTTACCTTTTGAGGATTATTTTGACTTTCCAGTTGTTTTTTAGCTTTAGGAATACTTCTTTGCAATTTTTAAAAGCTTCCCGTGTTAGTATGTTTGGAGATTCTCAGTGTTAGTAGGCTGTTTTTCATTCGATTGATATTTTAAATGTAGGATTTATGCACTGAGGACGAAACTAAGTTTCCAGATTCTCCCAACTGGAACCTTCCAACTGGAACCTTCCAACTGGAACCTTCCAACTGGAACCTTCCAACTGGAACCTTTCTGATCAATGAAAAGTTTGACGCCAATGATTTTTGAATCAACTATCATTAATGGCATCAGCTTTCAGGTGCACACGAATGGCGTTGAGCTTGTTAAAACGCGCTGTCAAAAAAAATCATCTAATCAGTAATAAGTAACGTTATCGGCTTTACATAAAAGGTCTCATTCATCATTATCCTCCAGTTCCTGTAGTATTTCACGATGCTCCTTAGCTACCCAATACCATGCATTTAAACAGCCGATAAACAGACCGATAATTAGCATTGTGAGCGTCCAGGAAAAGCTCTTTGGATAGTGTTTATCCAGCCATAGACCAAGTGCCACACCAATTAGCGTTGGAACTGCTACCGACCAGCCTATGAGCCCCATCATACCAAAACCAAGCCAAATAGTCCTGTCCACATGACGTTGTGCCCTGAGCTTGCGTTCAGCTTTTGTCTGAATCTGACGGGCCCAAATAGATCGCATCACATTACGTTGTGTCCTAAGTTTGCGTGCAGTTTTTGTTATATCCTTATGGGCTGAAGGTGATTCATATTTCAAGGATTTCTTTGTTGATCTGCCAGCTATTCCATTCAGTCACCTAATGTATAATGGTACAATGCTACATAGATCTAAGAAATTATTATTTAAAATATATATAATAAGATTTAATAAATATATGATGTAGTTTTAGAGCTTGATTAATCAGGAGGCAATTGAAGCACTGAAAACTAAAAAATATGTAAGCAGTAAGTCTTTTAGGCAGTGTGCCGATTAGCATGAAAATGCTGCCATCTGCAATCACTTTCACTGGTTGTGTATGTTATTCAAAGAATCTCATGTTTGTTTTCTATAAAATCATAAATCTCAAAAAGTTGATAGTTTAAAAATCCAATATTGAAGAATGGAATTATACTCCATTGGTCATCGGTTAAGGAATTTCCTTGCCTGAAAGCTATCGATTTTGCATTAGAAGCCGGCCTTAAATTTTGGCCTATTTACGTGAAGTCGATGCCCTGTTCCAGCTTATAACTTACTAAATTATTTGATAACGGTTGAGGAAATTGGTGCAATTTGTCACGATTCCTCACTTAACCGAAGACGCATGAATTATACTCAGTACACAAAAAATGAACGTTGAATTCACAGCAAATTCGCGACGCTGCCTTTCAGTCGTTTTTCCCTGATAGCTGAAAAATATTATCCTGATCTTTCAACAACGCTTACAACTTGATTTCTGGAACGACTTAACTTGGCCAGATAATTGAACTCTTTTGGAGTGAATAATAATTTGGGAAGGCCACTTCTGCGAGGCACAAAGCTATTATAAAACAATCAATATAATTATTTATGATTTAAATCAGAAGCGAAACACTAGTAGGCACAGCACTAAGAAGTCCTTCAGGTTAACCTGCTGTCCAGGCCTAGATTTAGACGCAGAGGGCATAATTCATCGATGTTCTGAGCCTTGCCCATTTCCTGAAGACCCCATATTCATTCCTTAACGTACCAAATGTATCACTCCTTCAACCTCGAACTCCTTCAACCTTGACTTTCTCATGTGAAAAGTTCGATGAGTCAGGAGTTCAGGACTATTATAAATATTGTTTTAGGAGTATCAGGCTTTGTGAACTTTAGATCGATCAAAATTTCGTATCCTCTTCAAATTGAGTGGAAATCTCTCAATTTCCACTCACTGAGCTTTTTTCTCTGATGATTTGAGCCAGAGATGGCATCTCAAATGTACTGCCGACTCTATCATATATGTACTGATATG
>Ga0268263_1001374_pt1 | contig 21935 bp, 14 predicted proteins | sample Biomet5_FD_190358 | JGI IMG/M metagenome (GOLD analysis project Ga0268263, IMG submission 190358) | Microbial communities from bioreactor (seeded with sewage sludge) at LBNL, California, USA - Biofuel metagenome 5 (SPAdes) (version 4) | ecosystem: Engineered > Bioreactor > Anaerobic >... | reverse complement strand
ACCCACAATTCGTCCATCTCAACTTTGGAAATGTTGAGATCTTTCATCAAATCTTCATTTACCTTTTCACATTGTTTGGCTGCGCGTAACAACCATCTACTAATTGTAGCTGGTTGAACTTCCAGTACATCAGAAATGGCTTCTATTGACATTCCTTTGAGAATCATTTTTAAGGCGAATATAACAGTAGATTCATCTTTGCGAATATTATCAAAGAATGTATCAGTTCGATCGTTGAACACTCTGCCGCATTCGCGGCAGATATACTTTCGAACTCTCTTCTTCTTGATTTGATAGGTACCATTGCATATGACATTTCCTTTCCCTGAAATACCATAGAGTTTACAATCCTTGTTAGGACAATAAACATCAGTAAATTTTGGTTTTGCTCCTCGTTTTCCCATTATAAAAATAATACATTAAATGTAATATATAAAATCAACTAAATATAATAGGAGCACCTATTTATTGAGCTTATCCAAAAATAATTTTATAGAAAAGTATTTTGAGTTTTGAGATTAGCTCAATAATGTTATAGCTGGACTTTATAACTAATTAAGGAGATATTGCTGGCTATGGAAAAAGAGAAAAAAGAAGGATGGACTCATCCAGAAGCTGCTGAAAAATATTCCCAGACAGCTGATATAATCATACCTGAAAGGAAAGAAATATTGTCAATTATTTCAAAGGTGGCAATCGAACTAGGGTCAATGAATCCCAAGATAATTGATCTGGGCTGTGGTCTGGGCGATGTGACAGCTGAGATCTTGAAGTTAAAGCCTCAAGCAGATGTTCTCATGATCGACTTCTCTGATGAGATGATAAGGCGAAGCAGCGAAAGGTTCAGGGATAACAAAAACATAACTGTATTCAAACGTGATCTGAATCAAGGAATCCTGGATATAAATGGAGATAGAGGAGGATTTGATGCTGTTGTATCCTGTTTTTCTATTCATCATGTAGAGTTTGAAAACAGAATCAAACTGTATTCCGATATTCGAGAACTTCTAAAAGAGCAGGGTTTATTTATAAACGGAGATCTTTTCAGGGAAGACTCTCCAGCTATTGATCAATGGGAGTTTAATAACAAAATCTCCTCTCTGATGATACAGCTTAAGGAGAAGCTCGGACAGGAATGGACCTTTGAGGAACTGAAGCTTAATCGACTGGAAAACTCCCAGAAAATGGGAGATAAACCTGGAACGCTTTGGGAGACGTTTCACGACATGAAGGCAGCAGGATTTAGACATGTTGATTGCTTATGGAAATCCCGCAACCTCGCCATAATGGCTGCAACCAAATCATGAAAGGAATCTCATTGTGTTTTTTCTATTGGTCCAAGCTGTAGTACAAACCTTACATAAGAAATGTATATAGCTTCTGACCACCTTTTAGGTAGGCACCTGCTTTGCTAGTTCCATATTATGATAAGCTCCACATTAGGTAAGCTCCACATTGTGATAAGCTCCACATTAGGATAACAAGAGTAATTTTTTTAACCTTATTGGAGAGCTTTGAGGATTTCATCCGTTTTTCTTACTCTGCCGATTCTTTTGAATATGAAATTCACAGCTGCATTGTGTTGTTCCTCAGACCTGGAGGCCATAGCGTCTTCAGCAAAAATTTGTTGAAATCCATACTCGTAGGCAAAACGCGCTGTGCTCTCAACGCCATAATCAGTCGAAATTCCACAAAGTACAATCGTGTTCATTCCACGCCGCCGTAGCTGGAGTTCCAGATCAGTCCCATAAAATGCTCCCCACTGCCTTTTGACTATAACAATATCTTTTGAGGTAGGTGACATTTCAGGCACAAATTCAGACCAGTCAGGAGACGGGGCTGAAGAACTCGAGAATGACTCGTCGCTTAAGACCTTGAGCATCGTTTCTTTTGTTATAATAACATGCACAAGGAATACGGGCATATTGTTTTTCCGAAATATATTTACGAGCTTTGAGGCATTTTTTATAACTTCCTGTGCAAGATAAGGCTTTGTTGGCTGTGCGACTATTCCCTTCTGTAAGTCTATGACCACAAGAGCTGTTTTGGCTTTATCAATATTTAACTCCTGCATACCATCACCATATCAACACTGGCATTAAGTTATTTATCCGCTCCGTTAGCGAATTATACATCATTTTAGTATCGAAAGGGCACGCTTGTAATGACTAATTAATGAACCCGTCCCAAAACCAATTCTTACTATCAAATTAGTAAAATTTCAAAATTAGATTCATAATCAGAAATTGATTGATTATTCGGGATCCGGGAGTCAGAGAAGTAATTTTGAGTTATGGTATCAGCTCATTGAAAAAAAGAAAACTATATGAAAAAACTTATATAAATCGTTCAAATCTTTCCTTTTTCGCCTTACAGATAGGACAGACACCAGGCGGTTCGTCCATGGCACAGAGATATCCGCAAACCTTACATCTCCACACCGGTTTTGAAAGTTTCCCTGTAAATTCCATAGTTTCTATCATCTCGGCTCTTTTCTTTTCTTCGGCTCTTTCGGCGTCCCTCTGTTCTTTAGGAGGGCGTCTTTCAGGAATCGATTCTACGCTTCTTTCTCCCCGTATAACCTCATCTGAAACGTAAAGTGCACAGTAACAGGCTCCGTAATCATTCAGGTCAGGATCTCTATAGTAGCAGGGACAGACAATATCCAGATCCTCTTCCAGGTTGTTGGCAGAAAGCCGGCATGGACAGGACCAGTAGCCGTACCGTCTCTCGTTTGCAAGCAGCCCCCATACAAGATCTTTTGTGAACTCAACGTCAGGGTTGAGGTGATATCCCGACTTTTCAACCTGGTCATTCAAACGCCTGTAGACTTTGTCCACCAGTTCTTCAGTTATGTCTTCTTCAGTGGCTTCCTCTTCTTTCAGCCTAATTCCCCCTTAAACAAAAATTTTTGAGAAAAAGTTTTATCGAAAACTTTTTCAAAAAAAGTTTTTATCAAAAACGAATTATTTCCTACAAAACCTTCAGTCTGATTTATCCCTGAAATCCAAGGGCTTCACGGATTTCTTTTTCTCTAAAACCCACGATCGCTTTTTCCCCATTTATAACAGTTGTCGGGAAAGAAGTTGAAGGATTGAAGTGCCTTACTTCCTCAACAGCCTGGTTTTCTTCTTCTCCTTCAAGCCTGTCCACGTATATAAAATCGAAGTCCACACCAAGATCGGTAAGCAGTTTCTTTGTCCTTTTACACCATACACAGGTGCTAAGCCCATACATTACAACCTTACCTCTGTCAATTCCAGAAATGTGATCTCCTTTATCTTTATCCAGATTAGATACATCCATTCGGTAAAACCCCCGGCCACGATAAAGTTACGGCAGTACGCCTATGAGTACTTTACCTTGAAGCGCGCTTTATCTGAGCCTGCCGGCAGATTGAAGATCTGGCAGGCTGTAAGTATTATAAATTGCTTATAAGAAAATATAAACTAAAGTATATAAGTTTAGACATAGCAATAGAAAAGGCCAGTAAATAATCAGATAAAAAATTTGAAGAATTTCATATTTTTTCCCAGCATTTAGCATAGTTCCCGGCACAGTTCCAGCCAAAAGATTCAAAATATTATAGAGTTAAAGGAATAGGCAGTGTCTCAAATTTGCTGTAAATTTGAAGTCAAGTTCTTGCGTACCATGAAGAAAATTGATCTCACGATACGGAATTTTCTACCCAGCAACTTCCTGGAGATTTGCGTTTTATCCCAATATTATTTTGCTTTTTTAATTTTTGTATTTCAATTACATATCGTATACAGTTGGCTCACTATTTCACTCCAACTTTGAACTTGTTTCATTTTACACGATTATTCTGCAATACCAAAATGAGATTGGAACTTACTCAACGTTTAACTTTTTTCAACGTTTAACTTTTTGCGCCGTCTGCTGTTGTATCGTGTATTGAACTTTCAAATGGTTTTGAATCTGCGAGATTATTTCAGGATAAAACAGAAGAAACCGTTGAGACGGTTGATCAGGCCGACTAAGACGTTTTGATGGGTTTTCAATCAACCTTTTTTGAAAAGGGTTTTGGAACAGCCGTTGCGCTGTTTGATCACGCAGACTATGTTGTTACTGGAGTTTTCGCTCAAGCTTTTTTTGAAAAGGCTTGCAGGCAAGCAGTTTTTTTGAAAAAGCTTGTGGGGAAAACTATTAAAAATCAGGGAATCAACTAAGACAGAAGGGTAATGAAAATGTTGTACCGAAAAGTGCCACAGAATGGAGATGAACTTTCAATACTGGGATTCGGATGCATGCGCCTTCCAGTGAAAGAAGACGGTAGTATAAACGGGGAAAGGGCTACCCGGCAAGTTAGATACGCGATAGATCACGGAGTAAACTATGTCGACACGGCCTGGCCTTATCACATGGGAGAAAGCGAGCCTTTCCTTGGGCGAGCCCTTGCAGATGGATATCGAGAAAAGGTCAGGCTTGCTACGAAACTACCATCCTGGCTTGTTGAAAGTCGGGAAGATATAGATAAATTACTGAATACTCAGTTAAAGAGACTCAATACGGACCATATAGATTATTATCTGCTCCATGGCCTGGCAGGAGAAGTATGGGATAAACTTGAGCTTCTTGGTGTGATTGATTTTCTTAATAAGGCAAAGGACGACGGGCGAATTACCAACGCAGGTTTTTCTTTTCATGGGTCAATTGTGGACTTTAAGCGGATTGTTGACGCTTATCCCTGGACTTTCTGCCAGATCCAGTACAACTTTATGGACGAAAGGAATCAGGCAGGAATTGAAGGGCTTAAATATGCAGCCTCGAAGGGACTGGGTGTAATTGTTATGGAACCTCTTCTCGGAGGCAATCTGGCTAGCCCGGTACCTGCTGAAGTGAAAGATATCTGGGATGAGGCCGAAACGAAACGTACACCTGCAGAGTGGGCTCTTCGCTGGGTGTGGAACCATCCAGAAGTTACGGTTGTACTCTCAGGCATGAATGAGGAATCCCATATAGAAGAAAACCTGAAAATCGCATCTGAAGCCTATCCGAACTCCCTGACTGACGCCGAAATGCAGCTTATTAACAGAGTTGAGCAAAAGTACCGTCAACTCATGAAAATTGGTTGTACTGGCTGTCGGTACTGCATGCCCTGCCCTTCAGGAGTAAATATCCCTGAATGCTTTGAAATTTACAATAACCTTCATATGTTCGGTAATGTAGAGGGTGCCAGGTTTACTTATGCGGTCAGGATGAGCGGCGTATTTACAAACACTGAACCCGAAGGATTTGCTTCCCAGTGCATTGAGTGTGGTCAATGTATGGAAAAATGTCCCCAAAGTCTAAAAATACCTGATCTGCTTAAAGCTGTAGCAGAAGAACTGGAAGGAACTGACCTGGAGCAAAGAATGGCCATGGCTAAAAAACTCTTTAAGAAAGAGTAATTAAAAAACAATTCACAAACTGGTTAATATACTATTACCTGTTCAGCATTGTCGCCCTGACAACCTTTGACCTTGTAACTCCCCGGTTTAACCTGGGCACTGCGGCTGGACAGGGCTTTTATTACGTAACTATCACTAACCCTCTTAAAAGAAGCTCTTGAATTCCTGAAGGTTACACTGCATTGTCCCACGATCGTCAGATATCAGAAATATAAATTCAGGAAGATTTCCAGAAGGAAGAAAGCAAATCCTATATGGAGAGTGTTTTATCCTTATGAATAGTCTAATTTTTAAGTTGAATTCATGAATTTTTTTTTACCTGAGCTCAATAAAATGTCTGGATCAATAATTTTTGTTTTTAAGTAATTTAGATACTTTATTCCTTTAATAAAGTTATGACAACGTATAATTACGTTAATGACATCATTTTAAAGGTAGAGAAAAAATTGGGAGTAAGGGGGGAAAAGTGGATACTTTACAGAAGAATTCCAGAAAACGGGGACGAGCTTTCAATACTGGGTTTTGGGTGCATGCGCCTCCCCATAAAAGATGGCAAGCTTGATAAGGAAAAGGCAAAACGCCAGGTATACTATGCAATCGACCACGGGGTAAACTACATCGATACGGCCTGGACATATCATATGGGAGAAAATGAATCATTTCTTGGGTCCATTCTTACAGATGAATACAGGAAAAAGATTAAACTTGCTACAAAACTCCCCTCGTGGATAATAAAAAGCAGGATAGATATGGATAGAATCCTGAATGCCCAGCTTGAGAGGCTCAGGACAGATCATATTGATTATTATCTTGTGCACTCACTTATTGGGACTTTGTGGGATAGGCTGGAAAATCTCGGCGTAACCGATTTCCTTGACAGTGCAAAGGCCAACGGACGTATTAATAATGCAGGTTTCTCCTTCCATGGATCAATTGAGGATTTTAAGCGAATTCTGGACGCGTACCCCTGGACTTTCTGCCAGATTCAGTATAACTTCCTGGATCGAAAAAATCAGGCCGGGATTGAAGGGCTTAAATATGCCGCTTCAAAAGGTCTGGGTATCATTGTCATGGAGCCCCTGCGCGGAGGTAAACTTACAAGGCTGATACCTCAAGAAATAAAACAGATCTGGAAGGAAGCCCCTATGAACCGTACGCCAGCCGAATGGGGTCTTCGCTGGGTGTGGAACCACCCCGAAGTAACGGTTGTACTTTCTGGCATGAACGAGGACTCGCAGGTTGAAGAGAACCTGAAAATTGCAGCCGAAGCTTACCCAAACTCCTTGACAGAAGCAGAATTGCTTCTTGTTGACAGAGTTGAGCAGGAGTACCGCAAGCTTATGAATACAGGATGTACAGGCTGTAGATATTGTTTACCCTGTCCTTCTGGCGTGGATATTCCTGGATGCTTTGAAATCTATGATAACGTATATCTTTCGGGCGATGAAGCCGAAGGCAAACTAATGTACGCAGCAAAACCAGGAGGAATAATAAGAGATGGCGTCCTTGGTTACGCTTCACAGTGTGTCCAGTGCGGACAATGCGTTGAAAAATGCCCGCAGCATCTGGACATACCTGCTTTACTTAAGATCATTACAGAAAAATTTGAAGGCTCGGATCTGGAAACCTGGAAAAAGGCTGCAAGAGAAAAGTTCAGAAAAGATTAGGGGTTGAAAGTTCTTTAAAGCTAGAACCCCACCCAAAAAAACCTCTGCACTACCAGGATGGCTCACAACTTCCACGAAATCTCCGTTTTATAGGTCCCGAAGCCAGCTAAGGGATATTAATGACCCTGCGCGCTTCCGATGTAATAACTTTTTTATGTTTGCACCTTAATCGAGCCCACATACACAGGTTTTACATTAACAGGTATTGCATTATTCACTATATCTTTCTATTTGAGTCTGTCTAGTATTTTTTATGATTTTTAATAAGTATATTAAGTATATCCGGTATCATTGCAAGGAGAGTTTGGTTTCAAACGATAATCGTGTATACTCTGGTTTACAAAGAGAGGATCTGCATAGATATCTGTACTTGATGTGCAGTTTTGGTAGTTACCTGCAGAGTTATTGTACAAACAGTTATTTTCCAGCACAAAGGTGTACGTTTCAGGAAGATAATTGATTACTGCATATCCCGTTCCCTCAGGGTCTTTTTTACGCTTCTGGGTATTTACGATTATGTTGTTACGAACAATTGTTGTGTGTCCTGTGCCTGTGGATGAAAGACTGGGACGAACTTCAGAGGTCGGATAGATGGGGGTCTCTGTAGGAAGCATATGAATAATTGCCGCATGATATACCCCGTCAAAGGTATTGTTTTCAATTAGAGTATCGTAAAACCCACTTGTTATTATGCCTCCTGCAAGGTCAATATTTGGGTTTGTGCTAGTATTATAAAAGACATTGTGAAAAATGTGGACATTCTGGGCTTCTTCCTTAGGATAAGAATCTAACCAACCTATTAACCAGATTCCAGGCCCGTAAGTGTCATGGATAGTATTGTTATATATCTCTACGTCGTTAACGACACCTGTTGTCTTCTCAACCAGAATGCCAGAACCACCTGCACTCCAGTGATAAAAGGAGTCGATTACATTATCATGAAACTTTACATGATTTGAATTTAAAACTCTAAGACCGCAATCAGTCCTGATGGTTATGTTATTGTTCCAGGCCTCTAAATTCTGACAACCTTCTGCAAAAAGAGCATTATGACCCGTTTTATATATGGTGTTATTGTAAAATTGAACATCGTAACTGCGCTCTACTTTCAATCCTTCTCCATGTCCATCATGCATGTACATATCATGAACTTGGATGTCCGTGGAATTGCAGAAGTGGATCATATTGTAAAATCCGTACCCATTCTCTTTATCTAGATTATTGTCATGGTTTCCGTTGATTTCAAATCCTTTTATAGTTACTCCATGTATTTCGTTGCTGTCCATCTGCGTTATAAGTGGTTTATCAACTGGCCAGCTCGCATTGTCTATAAGTTTAATTACGGCTGTAGGATCGCCTTCCACGGTCGTGTTATTTCCAATAAAAATACTATCTGAGATAACGTATGTATATGGGCCTTTTAAATGAACAGTTGTAAACTGCGGATTTTCCGCAACATATTTAAGAGCTTGATTTATCTCTACCTGATCATTACTTCCATTACAGTTGAAGTCTCCACTTCCATCCCCAGCTACATACACCGTCTTATTCTGTATGAGGTTACCATAGCATAGATTATCTAAATATAATGGATTGTATGTGGTATTATTTTCCGCCATTATAGCCGTACTATTTTGTTCATTTTGTTCAGTAACTGCAGATGTCGTAGATGAAAAGAGAATTAGGAATAAAATCAGAGTTGACGACATTAAGTTTACTGAAAAATACTTATCCACCCGTTTCATTATTATATGCCCTTATCATTTATTCTTTATTAAAAAATGTTAATATTATTTTGGAAAATTATATAGTTAAACTTTTCCATTAAAACATGATATTTTAAAATTAATATAATTTTGGAGTATTTATAGTATTGTTTTAAATTTGATGTAAAATAGAAGTTAACTTTTTGTATACTGAAGGATAAGCAGGTCTTTTGATATTGAATTCTCCAAACAATAACTTTTGAAATTTATAATTTTTCAGAAAAGTTGGCACATTATGAAATGGCACACTACTGAGTTCTTTATGGTGACTTTTCAGAAAATTCGACACATTATGAAATGACACACTACTGAATTCTTTATAGTGGCAAAAGGCCCAGTCCTTCTAAAGTGCAACTCTGGCTGTCCTCCAGACGCTAAATTAGTGTTTTTATCTAGAAATTACCCCTCTTGAGCGAACGAAGTAAGCGAAAAGGGCACCGTCCTCCCGAGACGGGACTCGGGTGAAGAGACGCGGGTGACGGAACTCGGGTGACAAGGCGCAATTCGGGCGTAGAACCCTTAAAATAATGTAAACGCTTAAAACAGAAGGGTAATAGAAATGCTGTACCGAAAAGTGCCAAAGAACGGAGATGAACTTTCTATACTTGGGTTTGGGTGCATGCGCCTTGCAGTCAGGGACGGAAAGATAGATGAAGAAAGAGCTACCCGGCAAGTTAGATACGCAATCGACCAGGGAGTAAACTATATCGACACGGCCTGGCCGTATCATATGGGAGAAAGCGAGCCTTTCCTTGGCCGGGCCCTTGCAGATGGATACCGAGAAAAAATTAAACTTGCTACAAAACTTCCATCCTGGACAATAAAGAGCAGAGAGGATATGGACAGTATCCTGAATGCCCAGCTTGAAAGGCTGAAGACTGACCATATTGATTATTACCTTGTGCACGGACTTGTAGGGCTTTTATGGGACAAAATGGAAAAGCTTGAAGTGCTGGATTTTCTTGACAGGGCAAAAGCTGACGGCCGAATTATAAATGCAGGTTTTTCTTTCCATGGGACTGTTGATGATTTCAAACGAATCGTGGATGCGTATCCCTGGACTTTCTGCCAGATCCAGTATAACTTCCTGGATGAAAAGAACCAAGCAGGAACGGAAGGGCTTGAGTATGCTGCTTCAAAAGACCTGGGTATTATTATCATGGAACCCCTGCGCGGAGGAAAGCTGACAAATCCTGTACCTTCTGAAGTTCAGGAGATCTGGAATGAAGCTCCTTTAAAGCGCACTCCTGCAGAATGGGCCCTTCGCTGGATCTGGAACCGGCCCGAGGTTACGGTTGTACTCTCAGGAATGAATGAAGAATCCCATATTGAAGAAAACCTGAAGATCGCAGATGAAGCCTACCCAAATTCTCTGACTGACGCCGAACTGCAGCTTGTAAAAAAAGTGGAACAAAAATACAGGAAACTTATGAAAACCGGCTGTACGGGCTGTAGATATTGTTTACCCTGCCCTTCAGGCGTGGACATTCCTGGCTGTTTTGAGATCTACGATAACTTTTACTTGTCAGGCAATGAAAAAGAAGCAAAGCTTATGTATGCGGCAAAACCCGGAGGAATTATAAGAGGTGATGTCCCCGGTTATGCCTCCCAGTGCGTCCAGTGTGGACAATGCGTTGAAAAATGCCCACAACACCTGGATATTCCTTCCCTGCTCGAAGCCGTGAAGGAAAAATTTGAGGGAAAAGATCTAAGAGGATGGAAAATTTTCGCGAAAAAGACGTTTAGGAAGGAATAAATAAGAATTTGAAATGCATAATTTTTGTTACTTTTAGTTACTTTACTTTTTAGTTTCTTATATTGCTTTTTCGTTTAACACTCCTTCCCTATCGAAAAAGCTTTTCCAAGCTTACACCCGATGCCGTAATAATCTCTACTTCCCGGGTTATATATAACAGGCTTGATTTTCTCAATATCAGGATTTCCTTTTTCGTCGAGTACGGATTCATCTGCCTTGATGTCCAGGATTTCTCCTACAAACATGGTATGAAGCCCTATCTCAAAGTTATGCAGAAGTTTGCACTCAAGAACAACCGGAAACTCACCCACATAAGGGGCAGGTACAAGCTCACTTCTTACCGGTGTAAGACAGGTGGCCTCAAACTTATCCTCATCCCTTCCACTTGCGATTCCAAAGTGATCGGCCTGTTTTACATAAGCTTCTGATGGGATACTGACCGTAAATGCTTTGTTTTCCATGATCCCGGCATAGGTATAAGTCGCTTTTCTTAAGGATACGCTGACACATGGAGGGTTCGAACAGCAGATTCCTCCCCAGGCTACAGTCATGGCATTTGGCTTTCCATTCATGTCATAGGTACCGACAACCCAGGTTGGAGTCGGAAATGAGAGTGGTTTTGCTCCTATTGATTGTTTCATGTTTTTACTTTTCTTTTCGATAATACAAAATGCTTTCGTGACCTATCATCCTGTATTTTTATTACTCTGAACGCTTTCTGGAAAAATTCAAATACTTTTCTTATATCTGCAACAGTATGCCATTTTTAAGCACTTATTTCCATACCCCACTTTTCATAATGATTTCATCTGTACTTATACACGGAACTTATCTGTACTTATATACGGAACTTATCTGTACTCTATAAATGGAGATCGTCTGTACTTAAATTCATATAAAGTCTGTCTTCTTTACTGTTTCTAAAGATTTTTTTTTCTCTCCAGGATCTGAAAGACAGTTTTTCAACGGAAGATTGCTGCACCAATTCCAATAATTTCCGGTTTTTTTCTCCGGGCATCTGACAGCCCCAAAAAACCGGTATTCAGTTGAAAATTATTTAGTATTTTATATAGTTGCCGTTAAATAATATGCGAGCCATAGGATACATACAGGAGTATTAAATTCATTACTCACCTTTCCGGGCGAAATTGCTACAAGGGGCTTTCCGGTCAGGGAAAAATTGTGGGGGTTCAAGGTTGAAATATATAAACAAATATGGTAAGCTATTGCTCAGTGCATATGTCATGAAGAAAATGAAGTCAGTCAAATCTCCAGGGAAAAAGGGAATATTACGTAAATATGCTAAGCTGGCCCTTGGCGCATATCTTCTGAATAAACTCCGGTCAGAGAGACTTGAAAAGGAAATAGAAGCCGAATTAGAGCCGGAAGAAATAATGCTTAGTGAAGCAGAAGAAGCTGAAAAAGGTAAGGGGAGACCTTTAATGACAATGGGTAAAATAATTCTTGGTGTTATTGCAGGCGCAACACTTTTATACGCTGTTAAAAGACGTGCTGCTAAAAAAAGAGGTCATAAAATCGAAGTGGAATGAGCCTGGAGGAGGGTAGACCTGCATAAAATAAGTAAATGGTGTAAAGTCCTTCTGGGTGTGCTTGCAGGAGCTGCCATTATACATGCCGCGAAAAAACATATGTCCTTCAACAGTTTCCTTCCAGAAGCTCTAAAATCGTTTTCCACTCCTTTTAAGCACAAACAGATTCCTCCGAAGGTAAAATCCATCTATCCTGACAGGCAGACATTTGCTTTCAGGCATGACCACCCTATCTGGGTCGAGTTTGATAAGCCTATGAACAATGCAACCATTACGAAAGAAACCGTAATAGTTAGAAGTTCTGTATCAAAAGAGCCTGTGGATGGCTTACTGGACACAGGATCCAGAATGCTTATGTTCCGTCCCTATGGCAAATACCCTATGGACGAATCAGGTGCCGAAATAACAATTACTCTACTTGGGAGCGAAACCGGATCAGGATTCATAATGGATGAGCGCGGTATTGCTCTGGATGGGAACGAAGACGGAAAGCCTGGCGGAAACTATGAATATACTTACAGGATTCTAAGATAAAATCGAAGTATAGTATAAAACGGGATACCTTCTGAAATAAGCTAATTTTTAACTTATTTCAGGCTATTTCTTTTTATTTTTTAACTTTCCAACTTTTCAATTTTTTACTTTTTTTACAGGGTAGCAAAAATTCTGTAAATTCCTATTGCCTATGTGTTTCTTATACATTTTTTACATTTTCTGTCTGGTAATCGAAGAAAAAACCTGCATTCCCATATTCTGTGGAATTACTGAGTTTAGAAAAGCAACAGTTTCAATTTGTTAAACTTGTTTCACAGTTCATTCAATTCGGTGAGCTCATTGTAAGTTTTGCATAAATATTAAATAGATTACTTTCATATTTTATGAATAAATAAGTAAAAATATAGGAGACAGATGTTTTTCAATTTAAGAACGTATTGGTTTTTATGAGAATATTATGAGGATATCCACACAAAACAACGAAGAGCCAAGCTGCTATGGTTTATTAACAATTATTGCCCCCCATTTATTTCTATTTTTTTATTTAGGGTATCAAAAAACTCCACTTTTTAATATATGGCCAGTAAATTTCGGGAATTTTGTGGTTGGAACAATTTTAGTAATTGTTTTTGGAGGATTCTTAATGACACTGCCTGATAACGGAAAATTTTGTTATTTTTTAATACTAAACCGTTAATAGGAGGACTTTTATGAAAATTCAATTGACAAATAGAACTCATGCAAGCGAAATAAAACCTGCAAGACCAAAAAGTGAGCGTTTTTTTGCCTGCTTGCTATTAACACTTCTTCTTTTTGGTTTACTAACTTCTCCAGCAATAGCTAAGACTGACTGGGATATTTCTCCCTCACATCCGAATGTTGGAGATACTTTGAAACTAACAGGCACAGCTTCTCCGGAAGAGGAGCTCGGAGCTGATATTTCATTTAAAAAAGAGCTCCCTGTTACCGAGGGCAGGTATCAGTATTTACTTGAAGAAATAAAGATCCCGTACGGTAAAAATAACCTCTTTACTGTCACAGGTGAGGGAGTGGAGAACCTTGACGTAAGCGTAAAGAAACTGATCTGGATCAACCTATCTTCTGACGCATCCGGCGGAACTGCAACCATTTCTCAAGGACATGTCCCGCCTTTAACTTACAAAGTTCTTATTAGTGGCGATGCCCTGAGTACTTTGAGTAAAGACTCTTCCGTAAAACTTACAGTTACGGCATCTCAGACTATAACAGCTGACTCAAACGGAAATTTCGAATTTGATTATGACACTTCTGCATTGCCCGCAGGCAAATATGTAGTAACGATAGGGAATAAGGCAAAAACAATCGAACTTGGATCTGGAAATCAAAATGCGCCTGGTATCAGCAGCATCTCACCTTCAAAAGGACCAAGTGGTGAACTGGTAACTATAACAGGAACAGGTTTTAATGGAGCAACAGGCGTCTATTTTGGAGAGAAAAAAGCCAGATATTACACTATTCAAAGTAATACCAAGATTATTGTAACTGTCCCGGATGGAAGCGGAACCCTTAAAGTCAGAGTAAGTTCTAAAAATGGATGGAGCAATAGTGTATCATATACCTATACTTCACCAACAATCAGTAGTATCTCACCTTCAAAAGGACCAAGTGGTGAACTGATAACTATAACAGGAACAGGTTTTAATGGAGCAACAGGCGTCTATTTTGGAGAGAAAAAAGCCAGATATTACACTATTCAAAGTAATACCAAGATTATTGTAACTGTCCCGGATGGAAGCGGAACCCTTAAAGTCAGAGTAAGTTCTAAAAATGGATGGAGCAATAGTGTATCATATACCTATACTTCACCAACAATCAGTAGTATCTCACCTTCAAAAGGACCAAGTGGTGAACTGATAACTATAACAGGAACAGGTTTTAATGGAGCAACAGGCGTCTATTTTGGAGAGAAAAAAGCCAGATATTACACTATTCAAAGTAATACCAAGATTATTGTAACTGTCCCGGATGGAAGCGGAACCCTTAAAGTCAGAGTAAGTTCTAAAAATGGATGGAGCAATAGTGTATCATATACCTATACTTCACCAACAATCAGTAGTATCTCACCTTCAAAAGGACCAAGTGGTGAACTGATAACTATAACAGGAACAGGTTTTAATGGAGCAACAGGCGTCTATTTTGGAGAGAAAAAAGCCAGATATTACACTATTCAAAGTAATACCAAGATTATTGTAACTGTCCCGGATGGAAGCGGAACCCTTAAAGTCAGAGTAAGTTCTAAAAATGGATGGAGCAATAGTGTATCATATACCTATACTTCACCAACAATCAGTAGTATCTCACCTTCAAAAGGACCAAGTGGTGAACTGATAACTATAACAGGAACAGGTTTTAATGGAGCAACAGGCGTCTATTTTGGAGAGAAAAAAGCCAGATATTACACTATTCAAAGTAGTACCAAGATTATTGTAACTGTCCCGGATGGAAGCGGAACCCTTAAAGTCAGAGTAAGTTCTAAAAATGGATGGAGCAATAGTGTATCATATACCTATACTTCACCGACAATCGGTTAAAACGACGTAGTTTTCAAAGCTACAAATGTCAATTTAACAGTCTGGTATTATAGATATTAGCAAACTGGCTCTTCATCATTCCTGATGGATAGGATAATTTTCAATTCAAGACCGCATTGGTTTTTATAAGAATATCCATACAAAACAACGAAGGGCCCCAAAAACTATGCATAATATGCAGAGTCCGAATGTCGAATGAGAAAGAGCGAGTAATCGCTCTTCCTCTTCTAAGAACCGGACGTGCACCTTTCAATGCATCCGACTCAAGCGTTCTAAAACTTTTTCTGTATCAGGCAGCAGGTTTTTTTTCAAATGGAGTGACATTTCCGGAAACTTTATTTATTTTGACGTTCACGGAAGTAGTCAGAGTCAAGAAACGGATTCATTTGTAATTTTAAAGAAATATGTCTACAGATTCTGGTTTTGGATAAAAGCAACAGACTGTTTCTTTCTGTTATGAAGTTCCATCTTCGTGTAGCATTTCGCTTCCAATATTTGCTGATAATCAAAATATCAATTAATTAATGAGGGAGCACTCTTTTATTTCTTTTTATTTAATTTTAGTTTACAGTTTTTAGTCTTCCTTTTCACCATATCCTCCCCCGCCTGGCGTCTCGATTACAAAAAGCTCTCCTGACTTCAGCTTAACTTCGGCCTGGCCTCCAATTTCAAGAACACTGTCGTCCCTGCGTACAATTGCGTTTCTTCCGCATTTTGCAGGCATTCCTCCTTTGAGCCCGAAAGGCGGAAATTTCCTGTGGCTTGAAAGAATGGCAGCATTCATATCTTTCAGGAACCTGAGCTTTCGGACAACCCCGTTTCCCCCTCTGAATTTGCCGTCTCCGCCACTTCCTTCCCGGATGGAAAATTCTTCAAGCAAAACCGGGAACCTCGTTTCAAGAATTTCAGGGTCGGTGATCCTGGAGTTGGTCATATGCGTGTGCACAGCATCTGTTCCTGAAAAACCCGGGCCTGCCCCTGAACCTCCGCAAATAGTCTCATAATACTGGAAATCGGAGTTTCCAAAGGTAAAATTGTTCATAGTACCCTGGGAAGCCGCAAGCGTGCCAAGAGCTCCGAACAGGGAATCAACAATGTACTGCGAAGTTTCAACGTTTCCTGCAACAACAGCAGCAGGCGGTTCTGGCTTAAGCAGGGAACCCTCAGGAATAATAATTTCAAGCGGTCTCAGGCAGCCTGCGTTTAGGGGAATATCGCTTTTTACAAGCGTCCTGAAGGCATAAAGTACAGCAGCTATGCAAACCGATTCGGGAGCATTGAAATTATTTGAAAGCTGTGGAGAAGTACCTGTAAAATCAATTATGGCACTCCGGTTTTTGCGGTCAATTGTAACCTTCACTTTAATTACGTTCCCGTCATCGAGTGCATAAGTAAATTCCCCGTCTGCAAGTCTGTCAATAACCCTTCTGACCTCTTCCTCGGCATTGTCCTGCACATGTCCCATGTAAGCTTCAACCGTTTCAAGGGAAAATTCTTCAACCATCCTGTGCAGTTCGGATAAGCCTTTTTCATTTGCTGCGACCTGTGCTCGGATATCGGCAAGATTCTGGTCAGGGTTTCTTGCAGGGTATTTTCCCGAGCCCAGCCACGCTTTTAGCCTTTCTTCACAGAAATGGCCCTGTTCTACGATTTTCATACCCTCACTCAACACCCCTTCTTCAGCAATTGTCCTGCTGTTCGGAGGCATAGACCCTGGGCTGATCCCTCCAACATCGGCATGATGACCTCTTGAAGCCAGATAAAACAGTATTTCCCCGGAATTTCCAAACATTGGAGTAACAACCGTGATATCAGGGAGATGCGTTCCTCCGTGGTACGGGGAGTTGATCAAATATACATCCCCTGCATGCATCTCCTGCAACTGCGTCCTAATAAGGGCTTTTACACACTCTCCCATGGAGCCCAGATGCACAGGGATATGAGGAGCATTTGATACCAGGTTCCCCTGATTGTCAAAAAGTGCACAGGAGAAATCCAGTCTCTCCTTTATGTTTACCGAATGGGCCGTGTTCTGCAAGGTAAAACCCATCTGCTCGGCAACTGACATGAATCTGTTGTTGAAAATCTCGAGCATTACAGGATCAACATCAGTTCCTATGGCTGTATGGGTTGGGAGTGGAATTTCGCGTTTAAGGAAAAGGTGGTTGCGTTCAGTAATCGTGCCTTCCCAGCCGGGTTCGAGCACAATTGTTGTGTTTTTTTCTATGAGCACTGCCGGGCCATTTACATGGGTTCCGGGCTTGAGCTCGTCCCTCTGAAAAACCGGAGTATCATGAAACTCACCATTGCTGTACATCCGCATTGTAGCGACAGGAGAGAAAACAGGATTCTCTTCCTTTTCCAGCACAGGGTCCAGAACCCTCTCATTAATTCCGATGGTCTCTACGGAAACTGCTTCAACAACCATGGCTTTGACTTCCATTACAAACCCGAAGCGCTTCCTGTGGGCTTCCTCAAAACCAGTCCTGAGACCAGCCGTATCCGCAAAATCGATGACAAGCTGCGTATCCGAACCTGCATAACGCATATGCACCTTATAAAGTGCAGTAATTTTGGCTTCCTGCACACCCTGTTCGAGCAGGAGCAGGCGACCTTCATGCTCAAGCCCGGAAAATACCGTTTTCAAACTCTCTACCAGTGTGTTAGAGAGTTCACTGCCAATATAGCGCTCTTTTATAAGCCTCTGATCTGCAAGTCCCATGCCATATGCCGAAAGCACACCTGCATACGGATGAATAAAAATGCTTTTGATTCCAAGGCTGTCTGCAACTCTGCAGGCGTGCTGGGCAGCAGCTCCTCCGAAGCAGCAGAGGGTATATTCTTTTATGTTGTATCCCCTCTGGACCGAGATTTTCTTGATAGCATTTGCCATATTCTCGACTGCAACCGAAAGGAAGCCTTCGGCCACCTGCTCAGGTGTCCGGATATTGCCTTCGGTTTTGCCTTCGGTTTTGCCTTCGGTTTTGCCTTCGGTTTTGCCTTCGGTTTTGCCTTCGGTTTTGCCTTCGGTTTTGCCTTCGGTTTTGCCTTTGTCTGAAACCTTTTCTGCAAGCTCTTCGAATTTCCTGCGCACAAGTTTGGAGTCAAGGGGCTGGTCAGCATTGGGCCCAAAGATTCTGGGGAAAAACTCAGGCTGTAGTTTTCCAAGCATGACATTACAGTCAGTAACCGTAAGAGGCCCTCCTTTTCGATAACACGCCGGCCCAGGGTCCGAACCTGCCGAATCCGGACCTACCCTGAACCTGCCTCCCTCGTAGTGAAGTATGGAACCCCCGCCTGCTGCAACCGTATGGATACGCATCATGGGCGAACGCAGGCGCACTCCTGCAATCTCGGTTTCAAGGCTTCGCTCATATTCCCCGCTGTACTGGGCTACATCCGTAGATGTGCCACCCATATCGAAAGTGATTATTTTTCTTGCCCCTGCCATTTCCGAGGTTGCAACTGCTCCAACGATCCCACCGGCAGGACCGGACAGGATACAGTCCTTGCCCTGAAAAGTTTCCGCATCCGTAAGCCCTCCGCTGGACTGCATGAACATAAGCCTGGGACTTCTTTTAGCTTCATTCTCTTTTCCATCTTCGCTATTTTTTTCTTTTCTATCCCCACTTTTCGCGCTATCATTTTCTGCCCTCTCCCCGTTTTCTTTTTCCCCTTTTCCTTCTTCCAGGGATTCCTGTACCATATTAACGTACCTGCGGAGTACAGGAGAGAGATATGCATCTACTACGGTTGTTTCCCCTCTACTTACGAGTTTAATTAACGGGCTTGCCTGATGGGAGAGGGACACCTGCGTAAAACCGCTTTCTCTGGCAAGCCTGCCAAGCTTGAGTTCATGCTCAGGATACCTGTACGCATGCATAAGTATGATTGCAGCCGAGCGGATCCCGGCTTTGAAAGCTGCTTCAAGTGCTTTTTTTGCGTTTTCGAGGTCAAGGGGCACAAGTTCGTTTCCATCGGCTCCGACCCTTCCGGAAACCTCGATAATCCTTTCATAAAGCTGTTCCGGAAGTTCGATCTTCTGAGAAAAAATATCCGGACGGTTCTGGTATCCGATTCTTAAAGCGTCCCCGAACCCCCTGTTTATAACAAGCACAGTCCGTTCCCCTTTTCGTTCAAGAAGAGCATTTGTGCCGACTGTTGTTCCCATTTTAACGGATTCTATGATTTCAGCGGGTAGAGGTGCGTTTCCGGGCAGCCCGATAATTTGACGGATACCGTGCATAGCTGCATCTTTATAATGACACGGATCGTCGGAAAGAAGTTTATGTGTGATCAGTTTTCCATCAGGGCTGCGGGCTACGATATCAGTAAACGTGCCTCCACGGTCTATCCAGAACTGCCATCCGGCTTTGGGGGACATGAAGAGAATAATTGTATAAGTTGTATTAATTGTTAATCGGGGTTTGAGGTTTCAGCTAGATTTTCATGAAAGCTATAACATATTTTCAAAATTATTGTGAGAAATTATATCTTGATATTAGTATTCGAATAAAAAGAAAAAGCTTTTGGAGTTGAAATGTTAAGAAAAAGAAACTAAATTGAAAAATTTCCCATAGCTAATACGTAAATGAGGTAGATCAATGACGAATGAAAGGGTGATGCAGCTTATTAGAGAAGCTTATAAAAAAAACCTTACAGAACTTGATTTATCTGGGAACAAACTGACACAACTGCCACCAGAAATTAAAGAACTAAAAAATCTCACAACTCTTTACTTATCTTTTAATCAGCTGACACAACTGCCACCCGAAATTACAGAACTTAAAAACCTCACAACACTTATCTTATTCGAGAACCAGCTGACACAAATACCACCAGAAATTGCAGAACTTAAAAACCTCACAAGACTTGTATTGTCTGGGAACCAGCTGACACAATTACCACCAGAAATTACAGAACTTAAAAATCTCACAACACTTGACTTATCTGGAAACCCGCAGATAAAACTATCACCAGAAATTACAGAACTTAAAAGCCTCACAGAACTTTATTTAACTGGGAACGAGCTGACACAAATACCACCAGAAATTTTAGAACTTAAAAACCTCACAGCACTTAACTTATCTTTTAATCAGCTGACAGAACTACCACCAGAAATTACAGAACTTAAAAGCCTCACAACACTTATCATATCTTATAATCAGCTGACACAATTACCACCAGAAATTACAGAACTTAAAAACCTCACAATACTTGTACTGAATGGGAACCAGCTGACACAATTACCACCAGAAATTACAGAACTTAAAAACCTCACAATACTTGTATTGTCTGAAAACCAGCTGACACAATTACCACCAGAAATTCTAGAACTTAAAAACCTCACAAGACTTCACTTGTCAGGAAATAAATTAACACAGTTGCCGTCTGAGATAAAAGAACTAAAGAACCTTACAGAACTTGAATTATCTAGGAACAAGCTAATACAATTACCCATCGAAATTACTGAATTGACAAAAATTTCAAAACTCACTTTATCAGAAAATCCTTTAATTTCACCTACTCCTGAAATCGCTTCAATGGGTGTAGAAGCCGTATATAGCTATCTTAAACAGCCGAAAACTACCGAAAATAATGAGGCTAAATTAATACTGGTTGGCAATGGGGAAGTTGGAAAAACATGTCTCGCTAACAGATTAATTACGGATAAATTTGAGGAAGATAAGATCACTGAAGGAATTAATATATCTGAGTGGATCACTTTCTCACCAGACTCTGGAGACAGTAAAATCAAACTAAATATATGGGATTTCGGAGGACAGGAAATCTATCACTCAACTCACCAATTCTTTCTAACGGAACGCTCGATCTATCTACTTGTATGGAATGCACGGAAAAAAACAACGGAGTATAATAATGATATATATTATTGGTTGCATACGATTGAAGCTTTTGGAAAAGATAGCCCAATAATCCTTGTAATGAGCAAAATGAATGAAAGCGATGAAGATCTTAACATGAAAGATTTAAGGAACAAATTCTCTCAAATAAAAGGTGATCTAATAAAAATTGATAGTAAAGATGGTAGAGGAATCTCGGTCTTAAAAGAGAAAATTCGTGAAACTGCTTGGAACCTTCCTTTAATGAGAAGTCCGTGGGTAGATTCTTGGTATAGAGTAAGAAAAAAGCTTGAAAAACTAAATAAAAACTGTATTGCATACGATGAGTTTTATAAATTATGTGTTTCGGAAGGGTTAGATGATGAAAACATCTGTATATTAGATAAAAATCTTCATGAGCTTGGAGTAACTCTTCATTTTAAAGATAGAATTGCACTAAAGAATATAGTGATATTAAAACCTGAATGGGCAACAGGATCATTTTATAAAATTTTATCTTCTAAGTCTGTTCTTTATAACGAAGGTATATTGCCACAGAGCGAATTAAGTCAAATATGGGATGAAGAAATTTATCCACAAGAGACTTACCCACAGCTTATTGAGTTAATGAATAAATTTGAGCTTGCATACCAACTGCCAGATAAAACCAGTTATCTCATTGCCGAATTGTTACCTAAAAATGAACCCGATAATTTTGAGTGGGATGCAAAAGATGATCTTTGCTTCTATTGTAACTATTCAGGTAGCCTTGTTAAGGCTACACAATTTTTCCTCGTTTAGAGGAAAAATTGGATATAAAATGAACCATTTTCTTCCTTGATGAAACGTGAAGAGATTCTTGCTTTGTGTGCTTCAA
>Ga0268263_1001369_pt1 | contig 22013 bp, 16 predicted proteins | sample Biomet5_FD_190358 | JGI IMG/M metagenome (GOLD analysis project Ga0268263, IMG submission 190358) | Microbial communities from bioreactor (seeded with sewage sludge) at LBNL, California, USA - Biofuel metagenome 5 (SPAdes) (version 4) | ecosystem: Engineered > Bioreactor > Anaerobic >... | reverse complement strand
TATTTTTTTACAGAAATATTATTTGACTTGATGAAGTTATCTGTTATTTGTTTCATTAAACTAAATTTATAAAGGAAAATTATACTTCACGGTTGACGTGAAAAGGAAATGTGACAAAGTCAAGTTAAATAGTGTTTCGTAAACATTTTTAATATTTATTCTATTGTACCTGGTTAACATATGACACAAATCTCGTGATGTATAGATCCGTTTTGCAATAATATTTATATCCGAGATAACGTGTTTTTCAGCAAAAACGCTATTAGTAAAAATACTACGAAAAAAACAAATTACGTTGAATAAGAAAGAGCGATCACTCTCTCTCCCTCTTCTAAGAACCGTACGTGAAAGTTTCCCTTCATACGGCTCAAGCTTTCTATAACCTTTTATGTATCATACAGCAGTTTTTTTAATCAAACGGATTGACCTTTCCTAAAACTCAGTTTGTATTGACGTTCACGGAAATAACTCTTGTCAAGAAACTGATTCATTTTCAGTTTTAAAGGAATATGTCTAAAGATTCTGGTTTTTGATAAAAGCAACAAACCGTTTCTTTCTGTTATGATATTCAACTTTCTGGAAGTGTTTCTTTTCCAGTATTTGTTGACAATCCAATTTTTAGGTTTGTCTGGATGCTTTCTTTTAGCCCATTTCCATAACAGTTCCCAGATTCCATGGTCAAGTGTCTAATATCCGAGGAGACCGCTGAACTGTGATAGTTGGACCAGCCTCTTATTATGGAATTTAGTTTGGCAATTAAGACTTCCTGAGACCAGCTATTCCTTCCGTTATGGTTTGACGGATTGTTTCAGTAAATCTTTTAATGGACTTTTTGGAAGATTTGATCAGAAGCTTACCTTTATACTTGTTGAAATTCCAGCCGAGAAAGTCAAAGCCTTCATCAATGTTTGTGATAAGGTTCATAGCCTAAAGTGGTAGCTCCAACAGGTGCACTTTGTTAAAAGTAGATATTAGCAATCAGCTATTTTTTAGAAAGAATATCCTGTCTGTCATCCAAAACCCGAGTAGGCTCAACTCTTTTCTGGGCAAAGCTTATTTAACAACTCTCATTATATTGCTCTAACTCGTGTTTTCAGCGTATCTACACTATTGTCTAGAAACCAATCTATATACCTTCAGTTCGATTATTAAGATAGTATCCTTTTTAACCAATATCTACAGGAGATGACAGGTATAAAATCAATAATTCTTGCAGGCGGTTCCGGAACACGACTCTGGCCTCTTAGCCGGGAAATGTATCCCAAGCAGTTTTTAAAGTTTGGAAATACGTCTCTTTTTCAGGAAACCGTCCTCCGGTGTCTTGAAGTTTCTGATATTTCCGAAATTTTTGTTGTAACGAATGAATCTCAGAAATTTTTCGTAATCGGACAGATTGAGGAAATCGGTTACTCAATTCCTCCCGAAAATGTCTTAATCGAGCCTGAAGGCAAGAATACTCTCCCTGCGATCTTCTTCGGCATGAGAGAAATTGTAAAAAAATATGGGCGTTCTGTAGTAGGAATTTTTTCTTCGGATCATGTCCTTGATAAAGTTGCAATGCAGACAATTTCTTCGGCTGAATATCTTGCTTCTGATTATCTGGTTACTTTCGGGGTTGTTCCTGTTTTTCCTCACACAGGATATGGTTATATTAAACCCTCAGAAGCCTGTGGACCAGGTTACAGGGTTTCGGAATTCAGAGAAAAACCAGATCGGAAAACTGCAGAGAAGTATATTCAGGAAGGGTGTCTCTGGAACAGTGGGATGTTCCTTTTCGATACCGAGCTTTTCTTTGACGAAGTTAAAAAATATGCACCTTCTGTTTTCGCCTGTTTTGAAAACGGAAATGATATTAATGAGATTTATGCATGTGTGGACAATATTTCCGTTGACTATGGAATAATGGAAAAATCCGATAGGGTCGCAGTTGTAAAACTTGAGCAGAAATGGAGTGATCTGGGAAATTTTGCAGCAATTTATGACGAGTTTGAAAAGGACGCTGTAGGAAATGTAGTCCACGAATGTGATCCTCTAATGCTGAACTCCGATGGAAATCTTGTATATTCAAGTTGCGGTAAGCTTGTCTCACTCATTGATATTAAAGACATGGTTATTGTTGATACCAGTGATGCTCTATTAGTCTGCCCTAAATCCAGCAGCCAGAAGGTTAAGGATATTGTCTCAACTCTTAAAGACCGGAATGATGAAAGGGCATATATAGGTCAAACTGTTTACAGGCCCTGGGGCTCGTATACCTTACTTGAAACTTCTCCGGAGCACAAGATTAAAAATATAACAGTACTTCCTGCCCATAAGTTAAGCCTCCAGCTACACTACCATCGTAGTGAGCACTGGGTGGTTGTTAAAGGTATGGCCTGTGTGGAAGTGAGCGGGCAGCAGTTTTTCCTGAGACCTGGCGAGAGTACTTTTATCAGCGCAGGAGAAAAACATAGATTGTCCAATCCGGGAAAAATTCCGCTTGAGATTATTGAAGTGCAGCTAGGGGAACTTGTAGACGAAGCGGACATTGTCAGGTTTGATGATGTTTATGGGAGGAGCTGAGGAAACTCTCAGTTGGATAAGAAGTTATTATATAATCCCAAATCTGTGAGTACGGGAACATTGGGAAAAATCATATATGTATTAACAACAGTAAAAAGAAATGTTTGAAGGTTCCAGGAATATAATTAAAACATAAACGATGTTTTAGACCGTGCTCAAGATAACTGCTATTTTCTCGAATATCCTAAAAATAGATCCTATTCAACGCCAGAGCATAATTTCATTGTTCTGGCAGATCTCATTCACAGCCATAGGCTTCTTGAGCACCATGTACTTTGCACATACGGTAGGTGCTTCAATTCTCGGTTCATACTTCCTGTTTTTAGCATACTATGGAATTTTTAGCATGGTTACTGATGGGGGGTTTGGTGGAGCTGTAATTAAGCGTATTAGCGAAGGTGAAGAGCCTAATACATATTTTAGCGCGTATTTTATACTCCGACTAATATTCACGATAACTGGAATACTGATTTTGCTAGTGTTTAAAGACTACTTTGTGGATCTTAATAATTCAGGCATATTTGCCTGGATGTTGTTATTATTATTCATTTCAGCGATTGCAGGATCAATCTCAAGTGGGGTTGCCGGCAAAGGCAAGATGGGAATACGCAACACCTGTGAGGGAATCAGCAATATTTCACGTGTAATGATTCAGATCCCGGCAATATATCTTGGATATGAAACCGCAGGTCTGGTTGGGGGAATGGTAGCTGGTGTGATCTTAGCAGCAATAATTGAATTCCGTTTTTTTGACTTGCATTTAGTACGCTTCAAATGGAAACATATAAAGAGTTTATTTGTATTTTCGTTCTGGCTATTTTTAACGTCTAGTGGAGTACTTGTATTTTCACAGGCAGATACTATCTTCATAGGTTACTTTATGAACGTTGAAAATGTAGGAATTTATAGAGTAATACTCCAGTTCACAGGAATTGCCACATTTAGCTCAAATGCTCTGAGAATGACGCTCTGGCCCAGAGTCAGCCAATGGGGTAAAGCCAAAGAGCTCTATCTTGTTGAAGAGTCACTGTCCCGTGCGATCAGCTACTCATTGGTACTGGCAATTCCAGTACTCGTGGGTGGTATATTGCTGGGGGATCGTCTTCTATATTCATTTTACGGTGCAGACTTTGCCCAGGGCTATTATGTATTGATAATATTACTTGCTGTACAGGTTGTCAATGTATTCCAGTACTTTTTCACGATGTATCTGGATGCTCTGAATCATCCTCAAGAATCATTTAAGGTCACGGCAGTTGGTGTTGGAGCAAACATTGCATTGAACATAATACTTATCCCGCTCATAGGTATAAACGGAGCAGCAATAGCGACGCTGGTAACAATGACTTTGAATGCCTTACTCGCCTGGCGTGCTTTATCCAGGTATATGACAATAAGACTGGAGCGCCAAAGTCTGTCTTACATTATGATATCTTCGATTGTAATGGGGGTGATTGTTGGTGTATATCGTTTGTTTGTGCCACTTTCCAATGTATGGATTACGATACTGGCGGTTGCTATCGGCGGAATGACATACGGTTTTTTAATATTAAAATTTGATAAAAAAGTGTACACTGAAATGAAAGATATCATAGAGAAGGTCGGAATAGGTTTTGTTTGGCCAGGCTGGTTGTGAATTAGTACTTATATTCCCAAATTTGACAGAAGCATACATATTATAATGTATAAATTGGCTTTAAGCTTCTGTTTTCTTCATACAATTCAAATTTATCTTTTGTGTTTATTGATTTTTGACATATTTCATTTTACCAAAAAGTAATGTGTTAATGAAATGTGTTTTTTGTAAGAAAATACTGTATTAATTAACAGAATCTGTCAAATTAGGGTTAAAAAGAATTTCACCTTTTGCGGTACTTTTCTGAAATTTACAAACTCCTGATATCTAATTCCGATTTTATTGAATCTTACTCATTGGTCATCGGTTAAAGAATTTTCTTGCCTGAAAGCTATCGATTTTGCATTAGAAGTCTGACTTAAATTTTAGCCTATTTACATGAAATCGATACCTTGTTCCAGTTCATAATTATTAAAATATTTGGTAAATGTTGAGGAAATTAACGCAATTTGTCACAATTCCTCACTTAACCGAAGACGCATGGAATCTTCCTCAGTTTCCTGACTGGAAGCTAATTTCTCTGCAGGGTAACTTTTCAGGACTTCTTCTTCATCGGACTTTACCATCATCTTTACCAGTTCTTCCAGTCTGACTTTTGGTTTCCAGCCAAGTTTTCTTCTGGCTTTTGATGAATCGCCAATCAAAATTTCTACTTCAGTGGGTCTATAATACTCAGGATCTACTTCAACTAAGACTTTATTTGTAATGGCATCGATTCCAACTTCTTCTTCTCTTTTTCCCTGCCAGATTATATCGATTCCGAGTTCTTTGAATACCAGTTCAGTAAATTCCCGGACTGAGTGAGTTTTTCCTGTTGCTATAACGTAATCGTCGGGTTTTTCTTGCTGAAGCATCAGCCACATGGCTTCTACATAGTCTTTTGCAAAGCCCCAATCTCTTTTTGAATCAAGGTTTCCAAGGTAAAGCCTATCCTGCATGCCGTATTTTATCTTTGTAGCCGCCATTGTGATTTTTCTTGTCACAAAAGTTTCGCCACGGATTGGAGATTCATGGTTGAACAAAATACCGTTACATGCAAAAATACCATAGGCTTCCCGGTAGTTGACCGTAATCCAGTATGCGTACAGTTTGGCTGCTGCATACGGGCTTCTTGGGTAAAAAGGAGTGGTTTCTTTCTGGGGGATCTCCTGAACTTTTCCATAGAGTTCACTGGTAGAAGCCTGGTAAAATTTTGTTTTATTTTCAAGACCCAGGATGCGGATAGCCTCTAGCAGCCTGAGAGTTCCTGTGGCGTCAGAATTGGCCGTATATTCTGGAGTTTCGAAAGAAACCTGAACGTGGCTCTGGGCCGCAAGATTGTATATTTCATCAGGCTGAACTTCCTGAATTATGCGGATCAGATTGGTAGAATCTGTCAAATCCCCATAATGCATGAAAAAATTAACATTTCTCTCATGGGGATCTTTGTAAAGATGATCAATTCTTGCCGTGTTAAAAGAAGAAGACCTCCGTTTTATACCATGCACGACGTATCCTTTTTCAAGTAAAAATTCGGCAAGATAAGCGCCATCCTGACCTGTAATTCCAGTTATTAATGCAACTTTAGGCAACTTTTCCACTCCGTTATGTTTTTATGTCACATGATATCCTAAATAATATTAAAATCGAAATTTTTTACTAAGATAATTGGTTCATTTTTAATCTTATAAACTTGGACAACCCGAAATTTAGCAGGAATATATTTCCTTTAACCGTATTCCCTATATGACAGATTATTATACTATACTACTCTAAATTCTGTAATTCATTTTTAAATTTATTAAATTTTTTAATAAATTGTATCCAAATTCTAGGTAGTCCCTCAATAATCAGTTGATATTTTTCAGAATATTCACACATTCGCTTTTCGTTCTCATTTTCTGCTTTATGTGCACTCAATTTCCTGTAAGCAGGTAAGCTTAGAAAACAGAGGCAACTGAGCAAAAATACTCAAGCATAAAATATCAACCATCTACCAATGCACGACCAAATTCTACTATATTAATAAATATTTCTTACTTACAAAGGAGGTAATACATTCGTTATTTATTTTAGTTTGATCATTTCTATTCTTTTACCGTAGGACTTACGCGGTTGAACTGAGAAATCAATAGCATTTCAAAAAATTGCCGAAGATTCATATACTCACCTCAACATATACTTAATACAGTTTGATATTATTTAAAACAACCACACAATTTATATATATTTTTAAATATATAATATTGCAGATTGTAAAAATACACTATTAATGAAAAATCGACTTTGTAAATTGGGTTTACTAACCAAAGTAAAAAATATAAACAGATCTCAATAAAGTCGTCTTTACAAGATTCAAATATTTAATTTAAAATATTGGAAAAAGTTCCAACTATTCCATATTGAGAATGTTATGACTATTTATTGGCAATAAGCTGATTCGAAAACGGTTGTAATAAACTGTTCTAAAAGCTCAAGGTAGATAACCCTCATAAACTGAGCAATGACCCAATACAACAACTTTAATCAATATTAAATAAAGATATATAGCTTGACTATGTCACATTACATGGTAAAGCGTCATCATTAGATCTCATATGCCACAGATATCATTCGTAGTGAAATCGATAACATCGATTGGAGTAACTGTCTAATCTGACAAAGTCAAGGTAGAAAGCCAGGGAATAGCTCTTGCGGAAATGTGGTCTGCCGACTTACCCACGTTTGTGTTTGAAGATAATGTGAACACTGGATACAATATACCAACAAGTCCATACCTTTCCGAAGCTACTGGTGCATTCTTTAAAGATCTAGACGATTTTAACTTGAAATTCAGTATGTTTAATGAAGGGAACCTAAAGTTTTCTCCTCGTGAATGGGTTTTGAACAACATGACTGATACAGTTTGTGCGGAAAAATTAATGTTCGAAATTTCAAGCTATAATAAATAAGGGGATAGTATTATTTATGTCTTTTATTGTAAAAGTTAAACAGAATAAGTTGGTCCAAAAAACATATTTTATGTGTCTATTTCCAAAATTATACGCTAAGTACTTAAAAGATTACTATAAGTTCAAGATCTCAACATCTAATACGAAGAGATTCGATGTACTCTTGCAAGATAATTGTCCTTGCCTTTATGATAACACAATAAAAACCAACTTCGATGCACACTACATCTATCATCCAGCTTGGGCAGCTAGGATTCTTGCAAAGACAAGACCTTCTTATCACACTGATATATCTTCAACATTGAACTTTTGTACAATTGCCTCTGCTTTTATTCCTATAAAATTTTATGACTATAGGCCTGCAGATCTATTTTTATCAAATTTATCGTCTAAATCTGCAGATCTATTATCTCTTCCCTTTGAATCAGGCAGTATTAAATCTCTGTCCTGTATGCATACCGTTGAACATATAGGTCTTGGAAGGTATGGTGACCCACTTGATCCAGATGGGGATCTCAAAGCAATTGCCGAACTTAAACGAGTACTCGCATTTGGAGGAAATTTGTTATTTGTTGTTCCAATAGGGGGTAAACCCAAAATAATGTTCAATGCTCATAGAATATATTCTTATAGACAGATAATTGAGTATTTTAACGACTTAGAGCTGATTGAGTTTGCATTGATACCTGATTATCCTTCATCAGATGGGATTATACTTGACGCAACTAAAGAAATGGCAGATAAATGTACATATGGATGTGGGTGTTTTTGGTTCATGAAAAAATGAGGTTCTTCGTTATTTTTGTGGGTTAAAAATTATTATCAATAAAAAATGACTGTGTCAAATAGACAAATATTGAAATCGAGTTTGATTTTTTCCACAAACATTTTTCAAAAAATTATGTATTGATGCACCACTAGAATCTGATTTATAACTGCTTACTCAAAATAACGAAGAGCGCAACAAATTAAAAATAAAAACATTTATAATGTTAGTGGCCGTATATAATTAATCAAATTGTGAGGTTTAACTGCAAGAAACAGTAATAATATTTTAATGTCTTCGGATTTTGCATATCGGTTCTTGAGTTTTGAGGCTGTGATGATTATATATGGAATTCAAAATTAGATTCATATACAAAAAAAGAGAAAGATTCAGAGATAAATGTTTGAATGAGATGTAGGATAGCTGAATAACACCAATATTAGAGAAGAACAAGCTTTTTAATGATGACTAATGAAATAATTTTTTGGTTATTTAGGGCACTTTATGGATTATATCATTCAGTACGGATTTAATTTTTAAAACTATGTAAAATTGCCAACCCATTTAAAAACGAAAAATTAACGTCAATCAATCGGAAATGTGAGTTTCCAAAATTTGCTATTAAATCTTAAATGAAATGCTAGCGAATATCGTTTTTTAGACTGAATTATCCATTATAGAGGAAATATGATAATTGTTAAATTGATTGGTGGTCTTGGTAACCAAATGTTCCAATATGCAGTTGGAAGATGTTTGGCACATAAGTGTAAAACTGAATTAAAACTTGATATTCAAGGTTTTAATAGTTACAAACTTAGAAATTATGACCTTAACCATTTTAATATTGTTGAGAATTTTGTTACATTCACAGACTTGGCTCAAGTATCTTTTGATTCAGATAGATTTATTGTAAAATTATTAAATAATATTGTAAGTCATATTCCTTCTGTAAAACCGATAGAGTGCATAAAAGAAGAAAAACTTAGTTTTCAACAGAAAATTCTTGGCTTGTCAGGTAACGTTTATCTTGATGGCTATTGGCAAAATGAAAGATATTTTTTGGAAATTAAGGATATCATCATAAAAGAGTTCAGTATTGTAAGTTCACTCAGTTCGATGAGCCAGGATATTGAAGAACAAGTTAAGGATTGTGAATCTGTGAGTATTCACGTTCGGAGGGGAGATTATGTGTCTGACCCAAAAACTAATAGTTTTCATGGAACGTGTGGACTGGAATATTATTATAAGGCCATAAATATGATTTATAAAACTGTTGATAATCCTCACTTTTTTATCTTTTCGGACGATCCTGAATGGGCATCTTGTAACATTCAACCCAAAGAACCTACCACTTATATCAGACATAATAATTCCTCAAAAGATTACGAAGATATGTACCTTATGAGTATGTGTAAACATCATATTATTGCGAATAGCTCCTTTAGCTGGTGGGGAGCTTGGTTATCTTCATATAAAAAGAAAATAGTAGTTGCTCCAAAGCGCTGGTTCTTTGATGAAAAAGCCAATGGTGAATATGAATTGCCAGAAGGCTGGGTGAGATTATAAGATGCCAAAGGTAACTGTATTGATGGCTACGTTTAACGCAGAGAGATATCTTCGAGAAGCTGTAGAAAGCATCTTGAACCAGACATTCAAAGATTTTGAATTTCTCATCGTATATGATCAATCATCCGATAAAACATTGGAAATTCTACAGAGCTACACCGATCCTAGACTCAAAGTAGTTGTGAACGAAGAAAGACTTGGGTTAATCAAGTCTTTGAATAAGGGTTTAGATCTCTCTACAGGTGAGTTTATTGCAAGGATGGATTCTGATGATATCTCACACCCGGAAAGATTGGAAACTGAAGTGAAGTTACTTAATAGTTATCCTTGGCTTTATGTTGTTTGTAGTTGGATTAATGTGATGGATAAAACTAGACATGTTATTGATCATCGAACAGATGCACTCTCGCCTGAAGATATATACTATACCTTGAATTTCAGAAATTGCATCGCAAACGGCACTTCTATGTTCCGAAAAAGTGTATTAGAAACCGTTGGGAATTACGATGAAATAAACGTTGCTGAAGATTATTACTTTTGGTACAAAATTTCCAAGAAATTTCCGATCTATAAAATAGACAAGCCTCTCTATATATGGCGAACACACGATGCATCATTTAGCTTTGTGAATTTCGACAAACAGAAAGAAGCTGTATACAAAATATTCCGAGATAATTTTACGCAACTGCTTGGCAGAGACATTGAGGATAAATTAACTAGGCTTATGTGGGATAATTTCTGCAACACTCATTACGCTGATCTCAATAATTATTCACGTCAAGAATTGCTAACTATAGCAAAACTAATACGAAAACTGAATGCTGCAATTATGGATAACGCTCCTCCTGATTTAAGTAAACGCTCCATAAATGAACTAGGTAATGAAAAGTACATTCGATATCTGGCTGTAACAGGAAGAAAAATAGGGGTGCTCAAAACACTAGAGTTAATTAAAGAGATTAATGAAAATAATTTAGATAAAATCGCAATAATCAGGAGGTTGGCGGGTAATCTTATAAAACACAGAAAAAACACTACAAGAAATTATTAACGAATGTTCTACGGCTAAATTCCATAAAGAAACAAGGTATCATATATGTCGATCTGACTCCGAAGTTTCTAAGTAAAAAGACAACGTGATTTTTAGTATAATAGTAGGTCTGTTTCAAGCGCCCGGATTGCCTGCAACCGCCTGTACTAACTTTATTGTGATCTGCTACTGCAGCCGGTTGGAAGTAAAACTTAAATCCCATGTTAATGAGTCGCATGTTAAGATCGCTTTCTTCGCGGCAGTAATTGCCCTTATAGGCTTTTTCCTCATACCCACCGATATCCCTTAACTGATCTACTGGATACAAACAACAGGCGTGCCCCATCTCTACCTCTAAAACACTTCCAGAATCCTGTCCATAATTGTTGAAAATTTCGCCAGTCAATTTATTTACATAAAAGGGAACACTGCGCCTGACAGCTTCCTTATCTGGATCTGTGCTTTCTATCAGTCTTGGAACAATAACAATATTCTGCGTATCTAATGAATCGTAAGTGCTGACAAGTTTCTCTAGACAATCTTGATGCAGAACCAGATCGTCTTCAATGAAGAACACTAGTTGGCCTTTAACTACGGATAGAGCCGCATTTCTATTGCGTGGGAGTCCTAGATTATGTTCATGTATTAAACCATTTATCCTGTAATCACGGTTCACGTAATGTTTTATGACTTCTCTTGTATTATCAGTTGAGAAATCATCTGAAATCAAAAGTTCCCAGTTGGTATATGTCTGATTCAAAACTGAATCAATACAAGCTCCAAGAACAGATGCTCTATTATATGTCGGTAAAATTATTGATACTAGAGGTCTTTTGTTCATGAATTATCCACCTCTTCTTAACTAAAATTCTTTCAACAGTACTAAAAAATACTGCATACAAATATTTATAACTTCCGACTTTTTGAAAAATTAAACAATTGAAAAAAAGTTGCATATATCTTTAAGGAATTATACCGACATTTATCTCAATCTTCACGATACAAATAGAAGGCCAGCATTATACGTATGACTCTGATTCATTATTGTGATGAAACAGTTACTGGTGTGTGAGTGCGGAAAGCATTTTGAAAAACATGCAAAGTATTATAGTAGGTGTTCCGAGTTTGTTTTATAAAATATATGAAGAAATAAATAGATAGAACAAACTGTATAATTCTAAATTTCATCCTTTTTAACCAATATCTACAGGAGATGACAGGTATAAAATCAATAATTCTTGCAGGCGGTTCCGGAACACGCCTCTGGCCTCTTAGCCGGGAAATGTATCCCAAGCAATTTTTAAAGTTTGGAAATACGTCTCTTTTTCAGGAAACCGTCCTCCGGTGTCTTGAAATTTCTGATATTTCCGAAATTTTCGTTGTAACGAATGAAGCTCAAAAGTTTTTTGTAATCGGACAGATTGAGGAAATAGGGTACTCAATCCCTCGAGAGAATGTCTTAATCGAGCCTGAAGGCAAGAATACTCTCCCTGCGATCTTCTTTGGAATGAGAGAAATTGTAAAAAAATATGGGCGTTCTGTAGTAGGGATTTTTTCTTCGGACCATGTCCTTGATAAAGTTGCAATGCAGACAATTTCTTCGGCTGAAGAGCTTGCTTCTGATTATCTGGTTACTTTCGGGGTTGTTCCTGTTTTTCCTCACACTGGATATGGTTATATTAAACCTTCAAAAGCCTGTGGGCCAGGTTACAGGGTTTCGGAATTCCGAGAAAAACCGGATCAGAAAACTGCAGAGAAGTATATTCAGGAAGGGTGTCTCTGGAACAGTGGGATGTTCCTTTTCGATACCGAGCTTTTCTTTGACGAAGTTAAAAAATATGCACCTTCTGTTTTCGCCTGTTTTGAAAACGGAAATGATATTAATGAGATTTATGCATGTGTGGACAATATTTCCGTTGACTATGGAATAATGGAAAAATCCGATAGGGTCGCAGTTGTAAAACTTGAGCAGAAATGGAGTGATCTGGGAAATTTTGCAGCAATTTATGACGAGTTTGAAAAGGACGCTGTAGGAAATGTAGTCCACGAATGTGATCCTCTAATGCTGAACTCCGATGGAAATCTTGTATATTCAAGTTGCGGTAAGCTTGTCTCACTCATTGATATTAAAGACATGGTTATTGTTGATACCAGTGATGCTCTATTAGTCTGCCCTAAATCCAGCAGCCAGAAGGTTAAGGATATTGTCTCAACTCTTAAAGACCGGAATGATGAAAGGGCATATATAGGTCAAACTGTTTACAGGCCCTGGGGCTCGTATACCTTACTTGAAACTTCTCCGGAGCACAAGATTAAAAATATAACAGTACTTCCTGCCCATAAGTTAAGCCTCCAGCTACACTACCATCGTAGTGAGCACTGGGTGGTTGTTAAAGGTATGGCCTGTGTGGAAGTGAGCGGGCAGCAGTTTTTCCTGAGACCTGGCGAGAGTACTTTTATCAGCGCAGGAGAAAAACACAGATTGTCCAATCCGGGAAAAATTCCGCTTGAGATTATTGAAGTGCAGCTAGGGGAACTTGTAGACGAAGCGGACATTGTCAGGTTTGATGATGTTTATGGGAGGAGCTGAGAACGGTGAAGGTAATAGACACAAAAATAAGAGATCTCTTTATATTCGAACCTAAAGTATTTGATGATGACCGGGGCTATTTTTTTGAAAGTTATAATAAGAAAACTCTGGATAGTCTTTTAGAAAAAGAATACACTTTTGTCCAGGATAATGAGTCAAAATCGTCTTATGGAGTAATTCGTGGTCTACACTATCAACTGGCTCCTTTCAGTCAGGCAAAACTTATAAGGGTTGTGCAGGGTAAAGTCTACGATGTTGCAGTAGATATAAGGAAGAATTCCCCTACTTTTCTGGATTGGGTTGGGGTTGAACTCTCCGCTGAAAACAAAAGACAGTTTTTAATTCCTAAAGGCTTTGCTCATGGATTTTCTGTACTGAGCGAAACTGCCATCTTTCAATATAAATGTGATGAATACTACCATCCTGAAGCTGAAGCAGGGATTATCTATAATGACTCGTCATTGAATATTGACTGGAAGATAAAAGCTGAGGATATAAAGACCTCCCCGAAGGATCTGTTACTCCCAAAATTAGAAGAAGCTAAAATGAATTTTTAAAACTTGAATTTTTTTCCATCAATAGTAATTTATTGGTATATATTCTATTAAAGTACCAAATATTTATTAACACACCAAGAGGTGACCTGAATGAGACTTCTGGTTACAGGGGGCTGCGGATTCATAGGCAGCAACTTTATTCATTACATGCTCAAAAAGTATCCCAACTACCAAATTGTAAACCTTGACAAGCTAACCTATGCTGGAAATCCAGCCAATCTTAAAGATATTGAAAATAACCCCAATTACTCTTTTATGCAAGGGGATATCTGTGATCCTCAAGTTGTCAATGAAGTAATGAAAGAAGTCGATTGTGTTGTGCATTTTGCAGCTGAAAGTCATGTTGACCGCTCAATTGAGGATGGTTCGGTTTTTGTCAGAACAAATGTGCTCGGAACAAATACCCTTTTGCAAAGCGCACTTGCACACAATATTAAAAAATTTATTCATGTGTCAACTGATGAAGTATACGGAAGTACCATGGAAGGTTCTTTTACTGAAAAGGACAACCTGAACCCTTCAAGCCCTTATTCTTCAAGCAAAGCAGGTTCTGATCTTCTTGCAAAGTCCTACCATACAACCTACGGCCTGCCCGTTTGCATAACTCGATGCACAAATAACTTCGGACCTTATCAGTACCCTGAAAAACTAATTCCATTCTTCATTAGCAGATTGATGGAAGGGAAAAAGGTTCCAGTCTATGGCACTGGCTTGAATATCCGGGACTGGATTTATGTTGAAGACCATTGTTCTGCAGTCGATTTTGTCCTTCACAACGGGAGCAGTGGAGAAATCTACAATATAGATGGTGGAAACGAGCTTACAAACCTTGAAATCACTCATCGTATTCTTAAAATGCTTGGCAAAGATGAATCTTCAATCGAATACGTTGAAGACCGAAAAGGCCACGATTTTCGTTACTCCCTTGACGGCAGTAAACTGGAGAAAATGGGCTGGAAACCAAAATATGATTTTGATAGTGCCCTTGAGCAAACGATCAAGTGGTATGTTGAAAATCGATGGTGGTGGGAACCATTAAAACGCTGATCATTGGTGCCGACGGGATGCTCGGATTCGATCTTTGCAAAGTGTTTCTGGATGCTGTGAAACTGACACACAAAGACATTGACATCACAGACAGAGAGCAGGTACTCGAATCCATACGAAAAATAAACCCGAATCTGGTGATTAATGCAGCAGCCTACACTGATGTTGAAGGTTGTGAAGACCATCAGGAATTTGCATTTAAGGTTAATGGGTATGGGCCTGGATATATCGCTGAAGCCTGCAATGAAATAGGTGCAATCCTTATACACTTTAGCACAGACTACGTATTCAATGGATCAAAAAAAGAGTATCTAGAGTCCGATACTCCTGCTGATCCTATTAATGTATACGGCCGTTCAAAACTTCTTGGTGAACAAAAAATTGCAGAAAACCTGAATGATTATAGAATTATCCGGATTTCCTGGCTTTTTGGTACGCATGGAAAGAACTTTGTAGAAACAATGCTGAGACTATCCGGTGAGATGGCTCAGGTCAAAGTTGTTAATGACCAGTTTGGGAAACCCACCTATACCGTAGATCTCGCTAATAAGATCATGGAAATTGCTGAACTTGAAGCCGGGATATACCATGTGACAAACGAGGGTATATGTTCCTGGTACGAATTTGCATCGGCAGTCATAAGTAATACTATTCCCTGTACAAGTGAGGAATTTCCAATGAAAGCCAGGCGTCCAAAGTATTCGGTTCTTGTAAATACTAAAACCAAACCTATGAGGCACTGGAAAGAGGCACTTAAGGATTATATGAAGGAGAGAAATGTATGAAAGGCGTAATACTCGCAGGCGGTACCGGCAGCAGGCTTTACCCCCTGACTAAAGTTACAAACAAGCACCTGTTGCCTGTCTATGATAAACCAATGATATTTTACCCCATCCAGACTCTCATTAACGCAGGCATTAAAGAAATAATTATAGTATCCGGTCGAGGGCATGCCGGGCATTTTCTTGAACTTCTTGGGTCAGGTGCAGATCATGGAGTACACTTTACCTATGAAATTCAGGAACAGGCCGGAGGTATTGCTCAGGCACTTAGTTTAGCCGAAGATTTTGTTGATGGAGATAGTGTAACTGTCATTCTCGGAGATAATATCTTCCAGGACGATATCAAAGAGGACGTTGCAAACTTTAATGACGGCGCCAGGATTTTCTTAAAAGAAGTGTCTGATGCTCATAGATTTGGAGTAGCAGAGCTGAAAGGTGATAAAGTAATAGGAATCGAGGAAAAACCAAAAGAGCCGAAATCTAATTTTGCAGTTACAGGACTTTATATTTATGACTCAAAGGTTTTTAGTGCAATTAAAACTCTCAAGCCTTCTGGAAGAGGAGAACTGGAGATCACTGATGTAAACAATTATTATATAAACAAAGGGGCAATGAAGTATGGAATCCTTGAAGGTTTTTGGAGCGATGCCGGAACTTTCGAAAGTTTGTTGAGAGCAAGTATAATGGTTAAAAATTCGAAAGGAATAGTATGAAAATTTCTATACTTTCCTATGATTTATCGCATAATTGCCTTGGAAGGGCTCATGTACTTGCAAAAGCGTTGCAACGTTTATATGATGTAGAAATAATAGGTCCTATTTTTGGAGACGGTATATGGGAACCTGTTGCTGGTGATTTCAACTATGTGTCTGTTCCGGGTGGTATGTACCCACGTTTTGCCTCATCAGCCAGGAAAATGCTTGAGCTCATTGACGGTGATGTGATATATGCAGTTAAACCCCGACCTACAAGCTATGGAATTGGATTACTTAAAAAATTATCTTCTAAGTTACCCCTCGTTTTGGATATAGACGATTGGGAAGTTGGTTTTCATCTACAATCAAAATCTCAATTCTTTATAGAATTTTGTTCGTCAATGAGGTCTCCAAATGGACTTGCATATACTTACTTAATGGAAAAATTAGCCTTTTTAGCTGATGATATTACCGTATCCTCAACATTTCTACAAAAAAAATTTGGTGGGGTCATTGTGCCTCATGGACGCGATACTGAGGCTTTTGATCCTCAAAAGTTCAATGGACAGTTTTTTAGAAAAAAATATGGATTTGCCAACGAAAAACTGATTATGTTCTTTGGTACTCCTCGCCCGCATAAGGGAGTAGAAGATATTATTGAAGCTGTAAAAATGATAGAAATAAAGGATTTGAAGGTAGTTATCGTTGGTGCAAATGATGACGAATACTCAAGAAAATTAAAACGATTAGAGACAAATAGCATCCATATTTTTGGAATGCAGCCCTTTTCCAAAATCCCTGAATTTCTTTCGATGGCAGATATGGTGGTGTTACCTCAACATTCAACACCAAGTGCAGTGGGACAGGTGCCTGCTAAAGTTTTTGATGCCATGGCTATGGCAAAACCGATTGTAGCAACTGATGTTTCAGATTTGTCTAAAATATTAGATGGCTGTGGGTTAATTGTTGAACCTGGAAACATAAGAGCTTTGTCTGATAATATCCGTTGGATTTTGGATAATGAAAATGAGGCTCAGATGCTCGGAAATAAAGCAAGGGAAAAATGCATTAAAGAATACAGTTGGACCGCAATGGAAAAAACTTTGAGCGGTATTTTTGATAAATATCAATGAAAATTTTGTATGAAATAAATTTATGTTGAACTAAGAAATTAAGAGCAAAAAGTGACTTTATTTAATTAATAATATTTTTAACAGTTATTACGATTTGATCATACTCCTAAGTGCAGGTTTATAAAGGATCGAATATCTTTACAAGCTTTGCAAAAGTGCTGTCATGTTGGATTTTTTGTGACTTTTTTACATTTCAATACTCAATTGTAGCTCAGAAAAAGTAATCTTATGTAAAAAGATCTAAACTTTTAAAATCTGAAAATATGTTTCTGTCAAAAATAATTATTATTGTTATGTATATCAGTGCAAACATTATGATAGAAATAACCAATGAAATTATTGAAGGACTTGTAAAATAGAGTCCTAAAAGCAGTGTAAATATCGTAGCTACAACTCCAGAAAAAGCAAAGATCCTGATAGTTCTAAACATATCCCAAATATCCAGGTCTATTATTTTGGGTATTAATTTAGTCAGTATATAGAAAATAATTATTTGTGGTAATGTCCCAGCGATACTCACAACAATAATATCACTTTTTTGTATCAAAGGAATCAGAAATATACAAAATAGAATTAGATTTACAAGCGCAGTATTCTCCAAAACCTTTGGATTTCCAGTTGCCTGAAACATTGGTCCGATCGTCCCGTTTAGAGACCTAAACAGTCCGTATATACATAATACTCGCATTGCTGGTACGGCAGGCAGCCATTTGTCTCCAAGCATAACGCTAACAAAATTTGGCGCTATAACAAATATTCCAAGTGCTGCAGGAATTGAGAGCATTGACACATACTGAAGCGTCTTAAGATAAGCGCTTCTTAAAGCACCTCGATCGTCCTGTAATTTCGAGTACAAAGGAAACATAACTCTGCTAACAAGGTTTGTTATCTGTGTAGCTGGGAGATTAGATATTGTATATGCAAGCGTATAAAATCCAAGGGCTTCCATTCCAAGGACCCTCCCTACAATTGCATCATCGACGTTCGTAACAAGAAAAATAATGATGCTTGCACCCATTAAATGCTTTCCATAATCAAACAAAACCTTTGCAATATTTAGATCGAACTTGAATGTAGGCCTCCAGTCTGAAATCAACCATATTAATCCGGCTGTTAGAATTGCAGATACGATCTGTCCATATACTAAGCTCCATACCCCATATCCTTTCATTGCTAACAATATGGCAACAAAGGCATAACCTATAATCGGAACAGTCTCTGGCATTACTTTTTTCTTAAACTCAAGTTCTTTTTCAAGCAACATGGATGGGACTGTTCCAAATGAAGAGATGACAAAGGTCAGTGCAAGAACCTGAACTATTGGTCCAACAGCCGCATTGTTAAAGAACGTGGCAATATAAGGTGCTGAAAAGTATGCTATCAAAAAGAGAGCCAGGGCAAAAAGAGGTAACAAGATAAAAGCAGTGTTTGCCGCAGTGTGATCTGTATCATCTTTTTTGTAGATAAGTGTTGCACCGAAACCAAGATCTTGGAATATTCCCATGCTATTGATGGCTAGTAAACCTATGGCAAGTAAGCCGAAATCTGCCGGTGAAAGGATTCTGGCTAAGACTAATTGAGTTACAAAACTAAGTATTCTGGTGAATATGGTAATTAGAGTTACCCACGCCACAGCGGAGGCAGTTTTTTTTGCTAGTGACATTGTTTCTCCAGTAATGGTTATAAAGAACCTTTCACCAATTACTTATATGATATATAAAATTAATTCCAACTATTACCTCTTAATAAATATGTTACAAATTTAATTACTTAAACATAAAGTCCCTAAGCGTCGCTTCGATGGTGACAGTTAAGGTTCAGTTTATAGTATGGCTAATGATATTTTCTTGTCATAATATATTTATGAGGCAATGCTGATAAGAAAGTTACACTGCTCCATATCTGGATGAGTAAATTTACTCTATAAAATGCCATTGAGTGTCTGGTTGAGCATCCGGAAGTCTGGGTTTCAATGGGACAAGCTGGAAGAGAACATGTGGAACAGGAATACGATTTGGTAGTGCAGGTTGAGAAGTTGGAGAATATATACAATGAATTTAGTGATGTGAAACTACATGCTTAACGAAAAACCGACAGTCAGTGTAATTCTCCCAACTTATAATAGGGCACACTTAGTTGGTAGGGCAATCAAGAGTGTGCTGGATCAGACGTATCAAGACTTTGAAATTATAGTTGTGGATGATGGATCAAGAGATAATACAGAAGAGATAATAAATGGTTTTACTGATACAAGAATTAGATACGTTAAGCATCAGAAAAATAAAGGTGGAAGTGCAGCCCGTAATACCGGAATAAAACTTGCTAAAGGTAAATATATTGCTTTTCAAGATAGCGATGATGAATGGTTGCCAGAGAAATTGGAAAAACAAATGAAAGCTTTCAAGAAAGCTTCAGATGAGGTTGGTGTCGTTTATACAGGATTCCATAGAATTAAAGATGGTATTACTTACTATGTTCCTTCCGACGATATAACCAAAAAAGAGGGAAACATTCACAATACTCTTCTATATGGAAATTTTGTGACAACTCAAGTTGCTGTGGTAAACGCAGAATGTTTTAAAAAAGTAGGAATGTTTGACGAGAGCCTTCCTCGATTACAGGATTGGGAATTATGGATTAGAATTTCAAAATACTATAACTTTAGCTGTATTGATGAGCCATTGGTAAAATCATTTTATCAAGAGGATAGTATCTCTAGTAACTCAGTTGCTTTGCATACTGCATATAAATTAATTTTAAAAAAACATTTCCAAGATTTCACTAAAGATAAAAATATCCTTGCTCACTATTATTTTGTTATGGGTCAGCAGTTATATCTTAATGGAAAAGAGAAAGGCTGGAATACATATTATCTTGATGCAATTAAAGTAAATCCGTATAATATCAGACTTTTAGTAGATATATTCAGGTCATTTTTTGATCATAATTAATATCAGTTCAGCGTATAAAAAACAGTATCAATTGATGTTTTCTAAATTTAAAATGAGAATAACTAGTACCGAGATTCCGAAGTAGGTTCATAAAACTTGACTTTTTAATAGATCCGAAGATCACGAATTTTTTCTAGGAAATAAAGAATTAATTTTGGAATCGAAACACTAGATGACATAATTTATTACTAAGGCCGCAGAGGGTCATGAATATCCCTCCCTTTACAAGCTGTCTGATAATTACTTTCGGTAATAAAGGAATTCCTTCTTTTTTGATTTAAAGGTCTTATTTGCTTTCTTTTTAGCACTTTTTTATTACAACCAATAATTGTTGGATAGCCTGTTTAGGGTTGGATGGCCGTCCATAATTTGATTTACCTTTTTTACTTCAACTTGCGGTTGCAGAAGAAGACATGAGTGAATATGAGCCCATTGACCATCATTAAGTTCTCCAAATTTTTATAATTTTATAAAGTTGGCAGTATTATTATATATAGTATAAATCTACATCATATATTATTGAAAATCGGCTATATTAAAAATCTTTGTATATCGTGGTTGTTGAGATAATGATCTCTGTTGTCTGCGTTTATAATAATGAGAAGATATTTAATAACTTTTTACTCAAAAGTTTGAAGAACCAAAATGCAAAGTTCGAGCTAATCGGGATCGATAACACTTCTAATGAATTCAAATCCGCAGCTGAAGCTCTTAACTACGGTGGGAAAAAAGCCGCGAATAAATATATAATGTTTGCGCATCAGGATGTGAGTTTCCTTACTGATTCCTGGCTTAAAAATGCAGAAAAGCTCCTCGATTCTGTAAGTAATTTAGGAATTGCCGGTGTAGCTGGTATGAGTGAGTCTGGAAGTTCAAACCCGGAGAGAGGAAGAAATATTATAACCCACGGGATACCTCCAAAAGCTTGGCCCTGGGGTAACCGAATACAAAAGCCTGTACCGGTACAAACACTTGACGAATGCCTTGTAATTATTCCAAAACATACTTTTGACGTTCTTAAGTTTGATGAAAAAACATGTGATGGTTGGCACTTATATGCAGTAGATTATTGCCTCAGTGCTAAAGAACAGGGATTTGGAGTTTATGCACTTCCAATGGAAATTTATCACCTATCAAGAGGTGCAAACAATAAAAAGAAATTTCAATCTTTGAGAGGCCCGCTCCCTGATGAATACTATGAAATTTTGGACAAATTAATTAAGAAGTACAGTGATATGTATGCACGAATTTATACAACCTGTGGGGATTGGAGTACTTCATATCCTGCAGTTCTTCAAAGAAGCTATTACATGCAAAGGCTAATTGTACATTTAGATAAAATCTTTAAAAGCAATCCTAAAACTAGTATTAGGCTTAAGTTATGATTCAGGCTTAAGTTAATTTTGTAAAGATTTTCTACTTAAAAGAAAACTTTTTTCACGTTTCATATAACAGAGTTATCTTAAAACTCAGCCTTGCTTCTCCAAACCCCATGCTCGGAGCAATTACGAATAATTAAATAATCAAAGTTGCGCTGGCGCATCCCGCTGTAAGGAGGCTGTCCGACAATTACCTTCGGTAATACATAATTCCTTTTTTTGATTTAAAGGTCTTATTTGCTTTCTTTTTATCACTTTTTTAGTATCCTCTTCAAATTGAGTGGAAATCCCTCAATTTCCACTCGCTGATCTTTTTTCTCTGATGAGTTGGGCCAGAGATGGCATCTCAAATGTACTGCCTACTCTATCACATATGTACTGATATGCAC
>Ga0268263_1001365_pt1 | contig 22041 bp, 14 predicted proteins | sample Biomet5_FD_190358 | JGI IMG/M metagenome (GOLD analysis project Ga0268263, IMG submission 190358) | Microbial communities from bioreactor (seeded with sewage sludge) at LBNL, California, USA - Biofuel metagenome 5 (SPAdes) (version 4) | ecosystem: Engineered > Bioreactor > Anaerobic >... | reverse complement strand
CTACTGCTGATGATTTAAATGAAAATCCTGACGTTATTGATCCTGATGCTACTGCTGATGATTTAAATGAAAATCCTGACGTTATTGATCCTGATGCTACTGCTGATGATTTAAACGATAATTCTGACGTTATTGATCCTGATGCTACTGCTGATGATTTAAACGATAATTCTGACGTTATTGATCCTGACGCTACTGCTGATGATTTAAACGATAATTCTGACGTTATTGATCCTGACGCTACTGCTGATGATTTAAATGAAAATCCTGACGTTATTGATCCTGACGCTACTGCTGATGATTTAAATGAAAATCCTGACGTTATTGATCCTGATGCTACTGCTGATGATTTAAACGATAATTCTGATGTTATTGATCCTGATGCTACTGCTGATGATTTAAATGAAAATCCTGACGTTATTGATCCTGATGCTACTGCTGATGATTTAAATGAAAATCCTGACGTTATTGATCCTGACGCTACTGCTGATGATTTAAATGAAAATCCTGACGTTATTGATCCTGACGCTACTGCTGATGATTTAAACGATAATTCTGACGTTATTGATCCTGATGCTACTGCTGATGATTTAAATGAAAATCCTGACGTTATTGATCCTGATGCTACTGCTGATGATTTAAATGAAAATCCTGACGTTATTGATCCTGATGCTACTGCTGATGATTTAAATGAAAATCCTGACGTTATTGATCCTGATGCTACTGCTGATGATTTAAACGATAATTCTGATGTTATTGATCCTGACGCTACTGCTGATGATTTAAATGAAAATCCTGACGTTATTGATCCTGATGCTACTGCTGATGATTTAAATGAAAATCCTGACGTTATTGATCCTGACGCTACTGCTGATGATTTAAATGAAAATCCTGACGTTATTGATCCTGATGCTACTGCTGATGATTTAAACGAGGATCCTGATGTTATTGATTCTGATGCTACTGCTGATGATTTAAACGATAATTCTGATGTTATTGATTCTGACGCTACTGCTGATGATTTAAACGATAATTCTGATGTTATTGATCCTGACGCTACTGCTGATGATTTAAATGAAAATCCTGATGTTATCGATCCTGATGTTACTGCTGATGATTTAAACGATAATCCTGAAGAAAATAATGAGCTTAATAATGAAGTCGCTGGAAAAAGTAATATCGGTAAAGAATTAGACGCTTATTATAATCAAAATAGAGTGAACAATCCTGAAGGTAAGCCTGAAGGAAATAACGATGACTTAAATCAGGATTCTAACCCTACTGCTGATGATTTAAATGAGAATCCTGAAGAAAATAATGAGCTTAATAATGAAGTCGCTGGAAAAAGTAATATCGGTAAAGAATTAGACGCTTATTATGATCAAAATATGGGGAATAAAGAAACTAAACCTAACACAGAGACTAACCCTACTGCAGTAGAAACTAAAATTAATGAAACCGGTGAAGACAGTAAAGGTAATTCAGGTATAAATAATCCAGAAATTCAACTTAATGATGAACCTATTCCGCTTAACAGTGCTCTTATCGGAAGAGCTGATAAACTTGTTCAAGCTAAAGACTGGATAAAACCGTTAGAGGGTTGGTATGATGTAATCATACATGGAACATCTTCAAGCTTTGAGGTTCTTCATAATGGGGAATGGGTCAAAATCGATCAGCGTAGTCTGGCAACATATATGAAAAAAACTGGATATAATGGTGAACCTGTTCGATTGATGTCATGTGGCACTGGAGGTGGAGTATCTCCAATAGCACAAGATCTTTCTAATAAACTTGGAGTTAAAGTCATGGCTCCAACAGATACCCTCTGGATTCATCCGAATGGAAACATGACAATTGGACAAACTAGTTTAGAGCATACTGGATCATGGAATGAATTCTCCCCGGGGAGCATTTCTGGAAAGCAAACTGAAAACAATATAGATAGTCCAGAACAGCAAGCTGGAAGCAATGAAGTCTCGGGCGATAATCCAAAGAAAAAAACGGAGAATTCAGACGACAAAATAGCTGAAGAAAAGTACGAGAAAATTAGACAGAATAATGTGGATGTAGCTGCTATTTCAAAAAATCTCAGTTTACCACCTGATTTGGTTGAGCGAGTTAAGAACCACCTGTTTGTCGAAGAACACAATTTTTCAGAATCCGAGGGTCGGAACTGCTTCGTTCCAAATAGGTCATATGCTGAATTGTGGCAAAAGGCTGAAGCTGGTAAAGGGAATACTGAGCATCACATGACCGATGAAGATAAGACAAAAATTCTAAATCTTATAACCCATGAGAATGTTGAGGATAAACTTGAAAATGAGTTGAAACTTCAAATGTACGAGGAGCCAGAGGGGGAAGATGGCTCTCGTCTATTTAGAGCCCGCTATGCTCATGACCTTGCTGGTATTGCTGAGTATAATTTTAAACCAGATTTAGTTGAAAAAATGCCTATAGAAGATCGGGATGATCGCTTGCGAATTATGGTTAAGGGGGCTATTGAGGTACGCGGAAGAGAATATTTTACAGAGAATGTACGCGAGAGTATGCACCCTCGAGCAAGAGAGATTTATGAGGAAATAACCGAAAATGAAAAGAAGGCCGATAAATAATTAAGCAAGTGAAAAAAATCTAACATCAGAAATCTGGCTCTATAATTATGTTTACAATGGCGTTAAGGGTTCACCACAGTATAACCTCTGCATACTGAATTGGAGTTCTAAAGAATAATAAGTTTCATAGAGTATTTTGCTGTAGGTACTAAAACTGAAAGTGCTGACTTTTAGAAGTGGATTTTAATTTGGCTTCGATAAGGTGCATGTGGAGGCTTAGGTAAGAGTCAAAATACATAAACTATATTTAAGGCAAACAGCGCCATGCTGCTATGTATGAGCACTGTAAACTGCCCATTTTTTGCCTTAGCATAAAGGCAAAGGGGTAATACTGACCATTTTTTACTTGTATCTAAACACGCTTGTATACTATAAATTTCTAGGTGTAATAATTTTAGAATTTCTCCTGTTGTCCAGTGACCTCGTTATCTCAGCAAAACTAGCAACTTATCTCTTCATTTACTTATCTCTTCATTTGTCTGTAAGTTTATGCCTGTCTCTACCTTTAAAATCCGAAATTAAATAGTTATAACTGCTTTAATTCTGCTATTTAAACAATTAATATTCCTTTCTTTTTATTACTCCTGCTTTTTAATAGTTTTTTATAGAAATAATTGAATAGCTGAATTTTAAAATAAACGTTTCTTATAACTAGTTATCTACATTTAATCTCAATAAAATAGCTATTGGAACAAATAGGCAAGTTTAATAATTATAAATTAAATTATAACTTTGTTAACACTTATAGTTAGAATTGCTTAAAAGTTAATTGCTTTTAGTAAACTAGAAGGATTATTAAAATGGTTGACAGCTATACAGATATACAAACTTATACGACTAAAAGGATATTAATTTTCTCAGCAGTATTTATTTTCTTAGCAACAGCGCTTCTTTTCTCAACTTGAGTTGCACCGTTTGGTGCTATTGTAGTAGTGTAATAGCTTTTGTCAACTATTCTAGACACTCTATAAGCACATAGTCTGTATTTGCAGATGTCCTTTTGCATTGGAAATCACTGAGATACAAGGAGATTAAGAGATGGGCAATAATGACAAGGAAGAACCTCCTACTGATCAAAGAATGGTAGATGATGCGTTTCCTGAAAATATAAAAGACGAAGTTGTCGATACAGTTACAAGCAATGAAGAAATCAAAGAAGAGAAATTGATACTTGATGAATCTCTCAATGGGCCAAATGTCGAAAAGTGTACTGAAGAGGAACTCGGAAAAGCTGAAAGTGTAAGCATCAGTAATGATGATATTTTGCAAAATATTACCGATCTTTCGGCTAAAGTAGACTCCCTTAATCAACTCTTTTCCGAAAAAACACAGTATATGGAACATAAGGGAAAAATTATCGATCAAATGCATAAAGAGCTTCAGAAGTATAAGGATGATATTTACTCACAGGTTCTCAGAGAAGTTATTCTTGACATTATTGAAGTTAGAGATAGTATTTTGAGAATAACCGATTTTTACTTCAAGAAGCCTGAAGGAGAACGGGATATTCCCAACGAAACCTTTGCAGGATATGCTCTTGACATTCAAGATCTATTAGAGAAAAATGGTGTTGAGATATACGAAAGCAGTCCTGGAGATTCTTTTTTGCCGTTGAAACAACGGGCAATTAAAAAAGTGGTTACAGGAAGCAAAGAATTACATGGAAAGGTAGCCGAGTCTCTAAGCTGTGGTTATAGTTATAACGGAAAAACGATTTCTGCAGAAAAAATTGCTTTTTATTATTATGAAGAGCCAGCTGAAATAATGGCTAAGAATGGCACAGGGGTATAAAATGGCTAAATATGTATACGGTATTGACCTTGGTACAACATATTCATGTATAGCTTATGTTGATGAAAGTGGAAGGCCTAACGTTATTAAAAATATGGAAGGAACAAATACCACTCCTTCTGTAGTTAACTTTGCAAGTACGAATCAAGTTGTTGTAGGACAAGCGGCAAAGGAGACTGCCGTTATTGACCCTAAGAATACGGTCTCGCTGGTAAAAACTTTAATGGGAAAAAGCAATTTCGCCATAAGTTATAATGGTGAAGATAAATCTCCTGAAGAAGTATCGGCCTACATATTAAGAAAGCTCACCGGGGATGCGGCAAAGGAAATTGATGAAGAAGTAAAGGATGTAGTGATTACTTGCCCTGCTTATTTTGGTACTGCTGAAAGAATAGCGACAAAGAATGCAGGAGTTATTGCTGGTCTCAATGTGCTGGAGATTATTAGTGAGCCTGTTGCTGCAGCAATTTACTATGGATGCACTAAAGAACTTGAAGAAAAAACGATTCTTGTTTACGATCTGGGTGGGGGGACTTTTGATGTTACTATCATGAGTATTGGCTCAGAAAAAATTGAGATTATATGTTCTGATGGGGACCATGATTTAGGTGGTAAGGATTGGGATGCTGCAACCATGCGTTACCTTGCAGATGAATTTGTTTCTCAAACAGGAAATGACTGTGACTTTGATGAATATGCTCAGCAAGATCTACGTTTGAAAGCTGAAAAAGCAAAACAGCAATTGTCTGCTAGAGAAAAAACTCCTGTGGTGGTTGACGTAGCTGGAAAAAAAGCAAGAATTGATTTCTCAAGAGATAAGTTTGATGAAATTACTTCCGCATTATTAAAATCTACTCTTAATAAAACTGATGCTGCTATTACTGTGGCACAGCAACGCGGCTTTAAAGTGAATGAAATTCTTTTAGTTGGCGGTTCTACGAGAATGCCACAGGTAACCAGAGCACTTGAAGATAAGTATGGTATAAAACCTAAAATTCTTGAACCGGATGAGTCTGTTGCTAAAGGAGCTGCTATTCATGCTGTTAATGTTTACATTAACAAGCAACGAAGTTATTTCAAATGGGGTGAAGACAATAAAGGCGACGTGACTTCGGACTCCGTTTCAGATCCGTCTAATAGTGTTGAACAATTATCTGTTGATCCTAAGATGATGAGCAACGATGGGAAAAAACTTTCGATTGTTGTGGCTACAACTAAAAGTTTTGCTGTAGAAGCAATTGTAAATAAGGATCTAAAATGTTGCAATATGATTCTCAAAAACGACCCTATGCCTGATGGTACCATATCTGTGTCCCAGATATTTGGAACGGGTCGAAAGAATCAGGAAGCAGTTGAAATCGTTGTTTATGAAAGCGACTTTACGGATGAATTTTTTGATATTGATGAAGATTATGCAATTGGTACAGTAATCTTAGAACTGCCGAGCAATCTTCCCAATGGTGCTCCGATTGAGATAACTTTAAGCCTTAATAATGAAGGCATTTTGGAAGTCACTGGTAAAGACGTAACAAGCAATAAAGAGGTTCATGCAACTATGCGGTCAAAATATATCATGAACAGCGAAGCGGTTGAAGAATTGAAAGAAAAATCAAAAAATATGGTTGTTATGTAACTACAGTTCATCGGCATCGGTTAAGGGATTTTTTTTTCTAAAACCATCGGTTTTGTATGAGAAATCCCTTCCACTTTTTATTCATTTTACAAAATCGAACCTCACTCCAATCCCTAATCAACTAAGGCTTTTAAGTAATTGTTGAAGTAGTGAACATGACATATCATGATTCCCACTTAACCGATGACGAACAAACTAGCTTTGCTTTTAACAATACTCGTAAACCGTAACAGATCAACTTAATTTGAAAAAAAAGGGGATAATTTTCAAAGATCACTCAAACAATTAGCGACTATGCTACTGGTTTGAGAGTAATGTAATTATAGATTAAGGGTGACATTCTCATGAACGAGAACTGCTATTTGCTATTAGAGTTGGATTTCGACCCTCCCATAGAGGATCAGTCCATAATAAACCAAAGAATTGAGGAAAAGGCTAGATTTTGGTCTAGTCATTACAATGATTTCAAAAGAGGTACAGAGTACAGACATTATCATCAAATGCTTCCAAAAATAAAAGAAATAATGAGCGACCCCGGCAAGCGTAAAAAGGAAGCTACTTCTGCTCGCAATATTGTATATGCTTTGTTAGATGAGGATCTTAAAATACTTGGCATGAATGGAGAAATTTCCGAAGATGTCGTTGTAAACATTGCAGATAATAAAAAGATGTCTATTAATATAGTTAAAAAAAGAGCTTCTGCTCTTGGGATAAAAATTATCCCGAAGGTTGATTTTCAGAGAACTTATGACAAGTATTATAAAAACAAACCTAAGAATGCTGATGAATTCGAAAGTGTGGTAGTCTATCTCAAGCCGTTTAATAAAGACAATTTGTATGACTTCTTAAATCCTGGTGCTATGCAGAATGTGGACAAACTGCCATGCGATAAGCTCAAACAACTAGCACAGGAAAAAAAGAAAAACGAGTTCTATAAAAATGATACAGCGAGCAGTTCCGGTAAAAAAGTCTGCGAAGCCTGTGAACTGGCTTTTAAGGACGAAAGCCGCAAAATAATTTATGACTATTATTTAGCATGGTGTAAAAGAAGAAGTATTTTAGACTATGCAAAAGAAATATCAAATGTAGCAGGCGGAAATCTGTCTTATGAACAAGGTGATGTTTACATAGGACAGTTAACTGAGTTATTTAAGGATAGAAAATTAGCTGAAAATATTTTTATTGCCTTTTGTAAAGTTGAGAAAATAGCGTATAATCCAGAATTATATAATCCAGATTCGCAGAAAAGAAGAAGAAGCGAGAAAGAAGCTAATAACGAGAAAGCAAGGGAAGAAGCTGAAAAAAAGAAAGCAAGAGAGGAAGCTGAAAAAAAGAAAGCAAGAGAGGAAGCTGAAAAAAAGAAAGCAAGAGAAGAAGCTGAAAAAAAGAAAGCAAGAGAAGAAGCCAAAAAGAAAGAAAGGGAAGAACAAGAGAGGTCACGTAAACAGAAGGAAGAAGCTGAACAGGCTGAAAATAAAGAAAGGGAAGAACAAGAGAGATTACGTGGACAGAAGGATAAACCTGGAAATATAGAAGGATATGATGCACTAAAAAAGTTAGCTATCGGGGCAATTATATGTCTTCTAACACTTGGTGGAATTGCACTGATAAGTGGAACCCATCAAAGTCAGTCTGAAGTTTCAGCACCATATCAAACAGTAGGCGAGAGAGTAGGTGGTACGAATTCAAATATAAATGGTTCAGAACAACCAGTACTCCCCGTTGCCGACTTTTGGTCAGATATAACTTCCGGAGAAGCACCATTAAAGGTACAGTTTTTTGACGAGAGCACCGACTCACCAACCTCCTGGAACTGGGACTTCGGGGATGGAGTTACTTCAACCAAGCAAAATCCAATACACACCTATACAACAGATGGAACTTACACGGTGAAAGAGACTATAACAAATGAAATAGGTGGGGATACAGAAACAAAAGAGAGTTATATCACTGTTACAGCTCCTGCAGAGGCTCTAACTGCTGTTGCTCCAGTTCCTGATTTTTCTGCATCCGTAACTTCAGGAGAAGCACCTCTTACAGTATCTTTTACTGATGAAAGCTCAGGATCTCCTACCGAATGGCAATGGAATTTTGGAGACAGTTATGATATCTTCACCGAGTATAATCCAACGCATACCTATACAAAAGCTGGAACTTATACAGTAACAGAGACTGTAACCAATGAAGCAGGTCAGGATATGGAAACAAAAACAAACTATATCACTGTTACAGCTCCTGCAGAGACTCCAACCGTTGTTGCTCCAGTCCCTGATTTTTCTGCATCCGTAACTTCAGGAGAAGCACCTCTTACAGTATCTTTTACTGATGAAAGCTCAGGATCACCAAATGCATGGCAATGGAATTTTGGAGACAGTTATGATATCTTTACCGAGCATAATCCAACGCATACCTATACAAAAGCCGGAACTTATACAGTAACAGAGACTGTAACCAATGAAGCAGGTAAGGATACGGAAACAAAAACAAATTATATCGCTGTTACAGCTCCTCCCGAGACCCCAACTGTTGCTGTTCCAGTTCCTGATTTTTCTGCATCCGAAACTTCAGGAGAAGCACCTTTGACAGTTACGTTTATTGACGAAAGTACAGGGTCTCCTACTGAATGGAAATGGAACTTTGGAGACGGATCTACGATAATAGACGGAACTACTTCAGCTTATAAGAACCCGACACATACCTATGAAGAAGCTGGAGTTTATGAGGTGAAAGAGACAGCAATTAACTCAGCAGGTAGAAACACAGAGATAAAATCAAGTTATATTACTGTTATAGCCCCTGAAAGTACTGACATTTCACCCCAATCTACAGAAATTGCTCCACCTGATACTGCACCTCAATCTACAGGAACTGCTCCAGTTCCTGATTTTTCTGCATCCGTAACTTCAGGAGAAGCGCCTCTGACAGTTACGTTTACTGACGAAAGTACAGGATCTCCTACTGAATGGAAATGGAACTTTGGAGACGGGTCTACGATAATAGACGGAACTACTTCAGCTTATAAGAACCCGACACATACCTATGAAGAAGCTGGAGTTTATGAGGTGAAAGAGACAGCAATTAACTCAGCAGGTAAGGATACAGAAATAAAAACAGACTATATCACTGTTACCGCTCCTGAAAGTGATAGCATAGCATCCGATGACACAAGCCTTCCCACTGAATCTGAAGTATTAACATTTGTAAATGATTATAAAGGGGGAAGCGACTTTATAGAAACTGTTTCAGGAGATTCGGAATCTTATCATCCTGAGTGGAAATGGGATATATGGCAAGATCAGTATGGAAATATATTGATAAGCTTCTACTACTACCAAAATAATTCCAAAGGATATGAAAGCACCTATTTTGACAGCGAAGGAAACATAATTTCAACAAAGGATTTGGAGTTAACATTGGTGAATAGTTACCCAGGAGCTTAAAGGGATATTCAAAATGAAATATCTCTTTTTACTTTTTTGTCTGTTCAGCAGGACAGCTTCTAGACAGCGTTGACCTACGGTTTCAATTCTTGTTTTAATGGATTTCTTCGGGAATGAGTAAGAACATCATCACAAATAACATCATGCTCAACACTCATCCACAATATCGAACTTATAGGTACGCTCAGTGAGATGGACAGAATTAAAGGGATTCATATTTCTCCGTAAAACCGCAGGTAATCTTCCATTGCCTTTTTCGCCTGAGCAGGATATTCTTTTTTCATATATTCAATGAATTCGTCCCTTGATTGAATTTCCTTCAAAACCTCAAGCATGTGGGCGGCAAATTTTCTTGATTCCATACTTCCTTTTCGGAGTTCAAAAGAAAGGCAGAGAGCCTCTTTAGGAAAATACTTTCTTCTAACCCAGGGAGATACCGAACCAAGGAGCACTCCTTCTTTTAGAATGCTGTAAGCAGGCACCCCTATAAGTTCAAGCCTGTTCTTTCCGGCCAGCTTTTCAATATTTTCGCCGGAATAGGAATGAAGCTCAATGTAAATTTCGGGTTTTAATTCTTCAATCGCCTTGATGATCTTTTTTCCTATTTCGGGATAGTAATCCGGGTTCAGGGTTGAAATATACTTTCCGCAGTCTACAAGTGGGATCAGGGCCAGAGAACCGGTTTTTGGAGGTTTGATTCTCTTAAGGAGTCCAGTTGTATCTTTCCATTCATCTCCGTGAAGGCCTGCAACAAAGAGCCTAACTGGTTTTCCGCGACCGTATATTCTCATCCCGAAATCTGGACACAAATCTGGCCGCGTTTCTATGATTTCGTGCTTGCCGAAAAAAGAATCCTCGGAATTCTCTATTCCGTTAGAGTTCCCTTTTCTGTTGGAATTTTCTATTGTTTCAGAATTCTCTACTCTGTCCATATTCATCTGTTTCGAAGCCTCAGAGCTCTGTTTATTCTGACCGATCTTCTGGCTGATCTTCTGTGAGCGACTCTTTATCTTCGGGCAGAGGCTTTCTCGCGACCACATAAATTTCCTGCTTTTTAGGATTGATAACCTGTTGAATTTCAAGCCCAAGGTTCTCGATTTTACTAAGTATCGGTTTCGGGTTTTTCTTTTTTGGAATTTTTATAACCTGAAGCAGCTTTCCCCCGGGTTTCAGCAGAGGCAACACTCTCGAAAGAGCCTTGATTGAGTCCTCAGGCTCCAGGGTCATATCCGAAAGAATCACATCTACGGGCTCTTCTGAGAGCAAATTCAGAGATATGGTGAAGACATCCCCGAATATTACCTCAACATTTTCCTTTTCATATGCAATTTTTCCAAGTTCGCTCCTGAAGTCCTTGCTGAATTCTATGCCTTTTATATGGCCTACAAATTCGGAAGAAAAAAGAAGAAAGCCGCCTGCGCTGGAGCCAAGGTCAAGAACTTTATCTCCAGGCTTAAGAATCCCGCTTTCCTCCTGAATAAGCTTGAGTTTGAAATAGCCCTGAGGCTGGTCAAGGCCCTCAGTAACTTCGATTATATCATCAGTAGACACGTCTCTGGAGGCTTTTGTTACTGCCGTGCCGTTTACCTTAACATTTCCGGCAAGGATAGCAGTCTTGGCTCGTCCCCTTGATTTAAAATAGCCCATATCTACAAGGTATGCATCCAGTCTCATGGGGCATTGTATCGGCAGAGCCTGTATATATAGATAGTATAGATAGCAAATCGGTGAGTGTTGGAATATTCGATTCTGGGGGATCCTGCCAATTGTCCTGATTTTTAAAAATGAAAAAGTCATTTATGTGTTTGATTATATACAATGTTCAAGAGCAGGGTTCAAAAGCAGGGCACATACAGAGCTTCGAAATTATTTACAGTTTCAGTATCTATTGTAAAGAAATAGATATATTTTTAAACAATAATTTTTTATTTATTTTGTAATTGAGGCTTATATTCAGGTCTTTATTTCAATACAAGGTACTTTTTAAAAAAGGTACTTTTCAAAAAAGGTACTTTTCAACACAAGATATTTCTAACAAATTAAGTGTGTGCATAATGTGCTGTTTATAACATAATAACATATTATTTGTACGAGTTTATTTTATTGAACTTACTTAACTAACCTCTAATGCTTATGCTTCAGGCATGCATCTCCATCCTGCAAATCTGGTGAGATAGTGTATCAAAAAATACTTCAAAAATTTACGTCTCTGTTTCCCCTCTGGGCGGTTCTCTTATCGGCCGTTGCATATGTTTATCCTGAGTACTTTGCTCCCCATCAGGGACTTATCGTACCTTTTCTAAGCCTTATTATGCTTGGGATGGGAATCACCCTCTCGGTGGACAGCTTCCTTGCAGTATTGAAGAGACCTTCAGCAGTCATCCTGGGCACCTTGATGCAGTACACAGTTATGCCACTTGCAGCCTGGATAGTTTGCCTGGTTCTAAAGCTTCCACCTGATCTGGCTGCGGGCGTGATCCTGCTGGGCTGCTGTCCGGGCGGTACGGCTTCGAATGTGATCTCTTATCTGGCAAAAGCCGACGTGGCTCTTTCAATAGTACTTACCTCAGTTTCTACCCTTCTCGCTTTTCTAGCAACGCCTTTCCTTACCTGGGTTCTTATAGGTCAGACCGTGGACGTCGATGTCATGGGTATGCTTGTGAGCGTTGTAAAGGTAGTAATCGTGCCTGTGGTACTTGGGCTTGCAATCAACTACTTCTTTGAAAAAAAGATAAATGCAGTGAAGGATGTCTTTCCGGCAATCTCAGCCGCAGCCATAGTAATTATCATCGCGGTGATTATAGGGACAAACAGTGCGAACCTTGGAAAGAGCGGCCCGCTGGTACTGCTTGCAGTGATCCTGCATAACGGGCTTGGCCTTGCAGGCGGTTATGGGGTTTCAAAGGCCCTGGGGTTCAGTGAAACCGAAGCAAGGACTATTGCAATCGAGGTCGGAATGCAGAATTCCGGCTTGAGCGTCGCTCTTGCGATAAAACATTTCACAGCAACAGCCGCGCTTCCGGGTGCGATATTTAGCATATGGCACAACCTGTCCGGAGCTTTCCTTGCAGGACACTGGTCAAAACATAGTGTATCCGTTCCTGATGAAAGTAAGGTGCCTTCCAAAAAGGGCATCCATAGTAAGAAATTGGGGTGAAATCTGGAGATTTCACAAAAGAGATGTTGGAAAGCAGGAAAAATCTGGAAAATCTATAGAGATCACCGGATTTTTCCTGTATTCATTTAATTATCTCATTTTTATCTATTTCATGGTTTATTTTCTTCTTCTGAATTTCTCTTTTCTCTTTCTTTTTCTCTGCCAATTTATCATATTGAACAATTTTATATTCCTGTTTTATCCTGAAATTACGTTTTTCAGCCTTCCAGTTTCCCAGGCCACTAAATATGGAAAAGTTTTAAAATTTTAGATATAAGTGACTTTTTGTTTCCTATTCAGTTGCAAGCCAGTTGGACGTAGGATTAAAAATCACCAGCTTTAGGACTAGGGTTAGTTTTAGTATCAGTAGTTTAAAATAATTATGGGAATAATTATGTTCTATAACGGGATCAATAGGACTTGTGGACAGCTTGTGGTATGGCAAGATTACAGTTAAAAAGCAGTATCTAAACAGAATTTTGTAGTTAACTTGATCACAACGTCTATTCTGTGTGATTTTGTACTCCAATATGTATCCTATACTTATGTATCCGATACTGTAAGATTAAGGATTTCTTCAACGTTCAAATGTAGGAGTTGAGGGGGCATGAAGAAGAATGGAATAATAAGTCTGTTCACTTTTGGCATCGTACTGGTTAACGCTTTAACGATTGTAGCTTCGGGTTCTTCCGAAACCTTGAGGAGTAACATGAGCACTTCAGAAAAGGAAAAAGCTTTCGACCCCGAAAGTATGAATCTCTCAGTAAAACCTGGAGACGACTTCTATGAATATGCTGAGGGATCCTGGATAAAAAGTCACCCTGTGCCCCCGGACAAATCCCGATACGGGGAGTTTGCAATAGTAGAGGACAGGACTTATGACCGTGTCAAAGGAATTTTGGAGAGTGCAGCCAGCAATACCTCAGCTCCTGATGGAAGCCTCGAGCAGAAGATTGGCAAGTTCTACAGTATGGGAATGGATAATGCCACTCTGGAAAAGCAGCATCTTGACCCAATCAAAGGCGAGCTGAAGATGATAGACAATATCTCCAGTGATTCCGATCTTCAGTCAGTCTCAACACAAATGATGGAGTACGGCCTAGATCCTTTCTTTTCAATGTATGCTGCACCTGACAAGAAGAATAGCAAGATCACGATTGCTACTCTCACTCAGGGAGGGCTAGGCCTTCCGGATAGAGATTTCTATTTCAGACAGGACAATGAATCTATCAAAATCAGAGAACAGTATTTGACTCATGTTACCAGGATGTTTGTCTTCCTCGGAGAGAGTCCAGAGATCGCTGAAAATAATTCCAGAACCGTGATGAGGATAGAGACCAGGCTGGCCAATGCATCCTTTACCAATGTGGAAGACCACGATGAGGTCAAAACGTATAACAAGATGAGCCTTGAGGAGCTTCAGGCCTTTGCACCAGGCATTAACTTGTCCTGCCTTTTTAGCTCTCTGGGTTATCCGGATGTAACCGAGGTCAACGTCAGAAATCCTTCTTTTTTTAAAGGGTTAAGCAGCGCCCTTCAGGACGAGAGCATAGCTGATTGGAAGACTTTCCTGCGCTGGAAGCTGATTTTAGGGACGTCTCCTTACCTGAATTCCGAAGTAGAGGAGGAGCACTTTGATTTTTATGGACGAAAACTCAATGGCCAGCAGGAGATGAAGCCCCGCTGGAAGAGAGTTATTGAAGCGGAAAATGAGGCTATGGGCGAGGCCGTAGGCCGCGTCTATGTGGATAGATATTTTGATCCAGGTTCTAGGGCCAGGATGCAGGAGATGGTATTCAACCTGAAGAAGGCATTTGAAGAGAGAATTCAAAACCTGACATGGATGGAACCTGAAACCAAAAAAGAAGCCCTCACGAAGCTTGAAGTTCTGGATGTACAGGTAGGCTATCCAGATGAATGGCTGAACTATTCAGAGCTTGAAATTAAGAACGATTCATACGTCATGAATGTGCTCAGAGCCTCTAAATTCAAGTTCCATCACGGCCCCAATGGTCTGGATAGAATAGGCCAGCCTGTAAATCGCAAGCTGTGGGAGATGAATCCCCAGGAGACTAACGCCTATGCGGACTACAATAAAATAATTATAGTCTTCCCGGCAGGCATTCTTCAGCCTCCGTTCTTCAATAAGGATGCCGACGACGCTGTTAATTACGGTGCCATAGGTGCTATTATAGGACATGAGATGACTCACCACTTCGACAGCCAGGGCAGAAGGTTCGATGCAAGTGGAAATTTGACGGATTGGTGGACACCAGAAGATGCCGATAACTTCAGCAAAAGCACAGAGGTTCTGGTGGACGAGTATAACAGGTTCGAGGTTCTGCCCGGCCTGTACGTCAATGGGAACCTGACCCTTCCTGAGAACGTAGCAGATTTCGGCGGATTGACCGTGGCCTACCACGCTTATAAGCTCTCATTGAAAGAAGAGCCGGAAATGATTGATGGATTCACTGGAGATCAGAGGTTCTTTTTAAGCTTCACCCAGGTATGGAGGGAATCGGACACAAACGAATCACTGAGGACGTTAGCACTGACTGATACCCACTCACCAGCCAGGTTCAGGATCAATGGAGTGGTTTTCAACGTGCCTGAGTTTTACAGAACGTTCCCGAACGTAACGACCTCGGATAAACTCTACAGATCAGAAAGTGAAAGGCCGGTGATCTGGTAAAGTGGTCACAAGAAGACTTTTCGTTCCTGATGGCGAAATGCAGCACCTATGAACAGTCGTGAACCCTGAACGGATTCCAAAGTATGTCAAAAATGAATTTTTTGAAAATCACGGAAAGTACGGAAGACACGGAAATAAGTAGTAAAGGCGTGTTTCTTCCGTGATTTTCGTGTTTTCCGTGTTGTAATATCCAGAATCCCCTCATCCAGATCATGGTTGCCCACGGTTGAAAAGTCGAGTTCCATCATATTGAGAGCTTTTATTGTTGATTCATCGTGGAACAGGGCTGAGAGAAGCGGGCTGGCACCCATAGAATCTCCTGCTGAGACCACAAATGTATTGGGATTTTCAGAGCTGAGTCCCTTTATGTGGGTGGCCAGGTACTCCATGCCCCCGGAATCTACGCGTATGGGAGCTCCGGTCTCATTATAACCCGTAACCACTTTACCAGTGGACGGTTCAAGCTGTCCGTGGAGGTCATTAACAGCCAGAATCTGGACTTATACTGTATCTTCTAACGTATTTTCTTGCGTATCTTCTAAAGCACCCTTTTCAGACCCTCAGGTCTCCAGGCAGTCCAGTGAGACCAGAGAAACCAGAGAGACCAGAGAGACAAATATCATCAGGCATAACTGAATGGCAAGGTACCTATTGGGTTTATTTGTCAGGCAATTATACTTTTTTAACAATATCTATCTCTCTTTAAGCGCTAAAGTTTGAGTGATCTAAAAACAGTTTCTTATATTTCCTTGCTACAGTTTTTATATAATCAGGACTTGAGTGACTGAACCGCTTAACTACAATTATATCATATTTAATTTGTACCAAAAGTGTTAGGTCCCGAAACTACAAATTTTTGGACATCTTAGTATTTTTAGTATTCTAAAATATTTATATGTACAATTGTTTATATTTTAAAATGTTTATATATGCAATTGTTTATAGGTTAACCTTTGTAAGCCTTCATAGCCAGCTATTTTTTTGACAACCTTTGGAAAAAGAGAATATTTGTTGATAGGGAAGTTCGCATTCAGATTTTCATTAAATGTTCTCCATTTTTTGACATCTGTAAAAAAGACAATGTACGGGTTGAGGGTAATTTACAGGGTATTTTGTAAAATGATTTCTCGAAAGGTTGCTATGATCGATTTCCATATCTTAAAAGATGCAAAAATCAAGTTTGAAGGTTAGAAGAGCAGTAACATTTTAGAAAAAAAGATAGCTATCCTGGTGAATTTCTACAAAAGTCAAAAAATTAAATTTTAATGTGTTTCTGAATTTTCTTCATCCTGTATACCTTAGTCCAGGATGAGTTGAAGATTCCTTTCTGTTTTCAGTTTAAGAGCCTTTTATTGTTAAAACTTATTTTGTCCAAATTCTTTTATTAACCAGTGTAAAGCCAAAATAACTATTATCCCCACCCCCAAGATTTCAGGAACGGAAGAGAGCGAGATGTGAAATGTAAACGAGTTTTCAAACAGTTTTGTCAAGTATTCAATTCCGTTGAAATCCGTCCGATCTCTGGGGAACTTCAATCCGAAGAGAGGCCAGAATAAAGTTCTGGGATTTGTCCACATATAATCTTCCATAAGGTGGAAGAAAGAGCCTGAAGCAAGGCTAAGAACCTTGATATCTTTTTTCTTTTCATATATGTATAAACCTACCAGGAATAGAGAAAGAACGAATAGCAGAGTATGACATATAATACGTCCGTTTGCAAAGGTAGAAGCAAAGATAATCATTCCTACAGGTTTGTCGATTAAGTCGGGCAGGAGAGCTCCAATGGCTAAGTATTTTGGATCTATAATAGTCCTTAGCCGAGGTATTAAAATTCCAAGTCCGAAGAATATTCCCAATGTAACCCCAATATGTCCAAAAAGAAGCATCGCAAATTAACAAGACTTCAGTTATATATAAATATAGTCCACAGTTTTGAAAATTTTTAAAAAGTATTAGTAGTGTCATTTAATTGTAAAGGCTAATCGTTTAGCTGACTTGTATATTTAATATTAAAAAATGTGAATGTCTAAAGACATGATTTACTATTTTTAGCATGAAAATGCTGCCATTTGCAAGCACTTTCATTGGTTGTGCATGTTATTCAAAGAATTTCATGTGTGTTTAGTGAGAACAGGCTCTCTCCTCTGCTGGGTTTCTTTACCTACTCTGAATCACAGTCTGCTGAAACTTCGTTTTCATATTTATAAGAGGCTAAAGATAATGTAAGATTTTATTTGATGTGACTCTGTTCCAAAATCTAGTGATTTTTGCATTTCTTGATTGAAAATCTGAATCCGCAAGAAGAATCCGTTTTTCATCAACATCAATATTCGACGTCTAAAGACCTCAATCCCAAAATTGTATTTCAAGGATTGGGACCAATTACAAAATCTAGTGATTTTTTATTTTATGTTCATCACTGGATTTTGATACTGAGCCTTTGATGTATCTATTTTATTTCATAATATTCACAACTTGTTAAAAAAATTATTTACCCTTTTTGATAGCTTCTCCCCTTACGACAAGTACTTTTTTATTAGATTGTCTAATCACATTTTCAGCTACACTTCCGATCAAAAATCTATGGACTCCAGTTCTTCCTTGTGTACCTATAACGATAAGATCAATGTCGTTTTCTTCTGCAAAATCGACAATTTCTTCTGCAGGGTTTCCTTCAAGAATTACGGATTCGACCTTAACGTTTGCAGCTCTTCCGACATTCTCAACATAACTTGTTGCATCCTTGCCTTCTGCTATGAGCTGGTCTTTAATTGCCTCATTCCATTCTTTATTTCTGGACTGAATTAATGAATCATAACCTCCCAGTTCGATAACATGTACAGCATAAAGCTTTGCCTCGCTTAGTTTTGCAACTTCAACTGCTGTAAAAATTGCTTTTCTTACTCGTTCCGAACCGTCGGTTGCAACCATTATATTCCTGAAAACAGTATTTTTCATGTCAAACTCCCCTTTCCTTTTCGTTCTTTAGCAAATTATAGGACAATGATCACTTATATATCATCAAAGGAAATGAGTATATAAAAGCCAGTTGACTTATTTAATAAATTTATATAAAACTTAGGATCGATAACAAGAAAAATTATGAAACCTGAAATTTTACTGCGGAAAGTGGGTTTCAAATACACTCTCCTGAATTGTAATAATAGGACTCAAGAGATTTAGATTAAATCTCCAGAAGTCTCCAGAGTCCTTAAAAACTTAATCTCCATAGAGACTTTGATCCCCACAACCTTACTTGTTATACAGTCCAATAGCCTTATTCGTCTTTTCAATTGACTTTGCACCGTCGCTTTCAAGTTCCATCATGGCTCTTATAGCATCAACGTTTTCCGGAACTACAATAGATTCTTGATGGACAGCGTGGAAGAAGTAAAGCTCCTTCTCAGTCACCGTAATGGATTCAGGCCAGATACAGAGCTCCCACATATCGTGCCTGGGGCGTCCAATATCCCGCGCAAATTCAATTATTTCAGCTGTTGAAGTAATCCCCTGACCTATTAAACGAATCCTGGACTGGAAACCGAAGATGTTCTTAACGTCTTCTGCAGTGCAATCCTTATTGACTTCCATATTTACAGTATGCACATGCATAAGAGTCGTCGGGACTTTTATAGCTGCAGTCGTTATGTTAATGTGCGGAAGCACACTCCTTACATCCGGTCCGTGATGAGACGGAAGTTTAATCGGGTTAAGTACGATTGCATCAACAGGTCCTTTTTTAATTTCATTTGGGTCGACTGCTCTCCTTGTGAGACTTGCCCTCACCTTATTTACTCCGAATTCCCTGTCTATAGTTGAAATAACCCTGCAAAGTGCTGTAGTATTACATGAGACAACCCTTACCAGGTCGCGGCCTACAGCCTGTTCGTAATTGCTCTCTGCATTAAAGGAAAAACCTGCAAGCGGATGACTCTCGCCCCCCTGCCAGATTGCCTTTATCCCGACTTTCTCGTACATAGGCTTATTTTTTTCCCCAATTCCCCCTGGAGTGCAGTCCACAACCAGGTCAGCTTTTTCTAGCATCTCTTCAATAGTTCCAGCTGCTGGCATTCCTGCTTTCTCAAAAGCTTCAACATTCTCAGCAGGGGCATATATATCATAGCCTAGCCGATGTGCCACTGCTGCCTCATAATTCGGTTTTGTCTTGGAAATTCCGACAACTTCCATGTCGTCCTGAGCCCTAACGGCGTCTGCAACCCTTTTTCCTATAGTTCCGTAACCGTTTACCGCAATTTTTGCTTTAGCCATTGTTATCCTGTCCTTTTAATTTCCATATCTTAGGACTTACACACTTAATGTCCAAAATCAGGCACAATAGATGCGAGGCCAAATTTGCTTCTCAGGCAATCGAAGATTAACAACATCGAGTTCGCAGTTTAACTGCTAAATTCTATGTTCAGTTCAGGAAATTCTAATTAAGATCCTATCTGAAAGATGTTGTGTCATGTTCTGCAACTTATAAAACCGGCATAATGTAATGTAACATACCGCATACTCGATCCTGCAGACAAAGTATAACTTTTCGAGTGGTCGTTTTGATTCTTCGGATAAGCTCTTATTCAAATGCTGTAAACTTTTCTTTCAATGCACCACATATGGGACATACATCGGGTGCATCTCCTTCAAGGGTATATCCACATACCTCGCAAACTTGAATAGGACCTAGTTCTACATCTTTTTCTGAGTTCACCGATTCTAACGCTTTTTCATAAAGCATCTTATGCATTTTTTCAGTACCCCATGACCATTCAAAACTTCTTTGTGCCCCTTTTTCTTTCTGGAATTTTGCTACTTCAATATATGCAGGATACATTTCCTCTATTTCATATGTTTCACCAGCAATGGCCAGTTTAAGGTTTTTCCTGGTATCGCCCGGCCCAAAAACTGCCATACTATTTGCGACAAATCCCCCATCGAGGTGTTTTAACTCCCTATAATGGTCTCCTGCGTGTACATATTCAGCATGAGCGATTGCGCGAAACAACCGAGCTACATTGTTAAGTTTTTCTATCTCGGCTTGATTTGCAAAATGCACATACCTCATATATGCTTGACTTTCTCCACCAAACGCATTGATGAGATTCTGCTGTGTCATCATTCTCATTTAAAGCCCCCCTTTCAATAAGTTTAATAATCTCGTGTCTTTAGGACTTGCATATTTTAGAGTAAAAAAGCATGAGCAAACTGTTGCAATACAATAATTAAAAAATTTTAATGTCTCATGCTATTTTTTTCAGTTTACCGCGTAAGCCCTGGCCATTTGCATTTGGATATAAATAAATAAAATGTCATAGAATACAAAGCCTTTTGCATCAATTAATTGTCTAAAAAGTAAGTACTTAAGGAGTCCTTTGAGAAAATCAAATTGCGTGCGGCCACCCCAACCTAAACAGGCTGTCCGATAATTACCTGTGATATTAAAGTTTCTGTTTTAAATATATTAATTATTATATAATTTTAATATGAATATTTCGATTTATGGCGTTTATCAAATCTTCAAATAATCAAGTTTGAACTTTACCTCCAGATATTCGAGATCTAATTCCTTTGGATCATATCTGCTATCTATGGTCACAGTTTTAAATAATGCGACATTCTATGTGTAAATGTATGTTTTTCCCAAAATTCTTCCAATTCTTCTTTTAATACTTTAATATTTTTGAATGATTTTATTGACGTCAAGTCTTCTCTTGTCACTTTCCAACAGTATTCTGTTGGGTTCCTATCTGGAGTAGCTGGAGGAAAATACATTATTTTCAACCAATGTTTGTTTTTTTGAAAGAATTCCTGTGCCTTTTTTGATCTATGCCATGGGGCTCTGTCCAGTAGAAGAAATATCTTTGATTTGATATCTCTATTAAATTTGAGTAATGATTTTAAGAAAGAATCTGTATTCTGTTTAGTTCCCAAATAATACTAAAAAAGTCGTTATTTTCAGTGTAGAAGCCTCCAATATGGATTTTGGCTTTCGAACCATCTGTATATTTAATAGGTTTTGAGCCTTTAATTGCCTAATACCTTTAATTGCCCAATACCTTTAATTGCCCAACATTTTGATCTCTTTGAATCCACACAAAAACTACTTTCATCATGGGTAACAAACAAATAGTTAGGATTTAGTAATCTTTTTTTAACTTCAGCTATGAATTCTTTTGTAAGCTTCTCGTTTCTCTTTTTTGATCTGGGTCTACATACTGTTATACTTAATCCCAAATTTTTAATAATTTGTCGTATTCTTGATTTGGAATAAGATATGCCAAAATTCTCTTTAACAAATTGAAGCGCATCTTTTGTTTGCCAACCACGAGAATAGCCAACCACGAGAATAGCCATCATCTGTTGGTATTGGTTCGGAAAATGCTATTCCCAAATCAGAAACTTGTTCTGCTGTTAAATAAGACTTTGCTCCTCGACCAGGTTTACATTTAAGGCTGAACAAACCTTCATTTTCAGCTCGTTTTATCCAACGATAACCGTTGAACGATGAATTAAAAGATCTTCTGCAACTTTAGCTACACTCAAACCATTTTTAACCAATAATAAAGCTTGAAGTCTAATTATCTCACATTGGTCATCGGTTAAGCACTAAATTCCTTATCTTGTAGATGTTTTTATCTGATAATACCTTTATAGCTGTATCTCTATGTCTCCTCGTTCCCCACCTACTCTTGAAGACTCTCTTCGGGAAATGT
>Ga0268263_1001358_pt1 | contig 22137 bp, 14 predicted proteins | sample Biomet5_FD_190358 | JGI IMG/M metagenome (GOLD analysis project Ga0268263, IMG submission 190358) | Microbial communities from bioreactor (seeded with sewage sludge) at LBNL, California, USA - Biofuel metagenome 5 (SPAdes) (version 4) | ecosystem: Engineered > Bioreactor > Anaerobic >... | reverse complement strand
AATTTTGATTAATTAGTATTTAGTATAGTAGCGGAGCATATCGATTTTAATTTAAAAAAGTCATGAAATTTATTATAGTATGTAAATTTTTTTCGGTTTTGCCACCAAAAATAAGTGTTTTTCAAGGGTTTTTTAGGTTTTTTAAACAGTAAACAGAGAAAACTGTAATTTTGAGCAGGGAAAAAATGAAAAATCACTAGATTATGGAACTGAGTCATAAAACGTCTACATTTAATAAATAGGGGAGCAGTTCAAAAAACTCATTTCAGACTCAATGAATAAAATTGAAAAAGTAGAAAAAATTATTCCGCATCTGTGTACATCTACGGAATCTGGAATTTATTATCCAAATTTTTATATCACTGTATTAATCAAACTTATAAAAACTTGTAGGACTTCACCAAGCAGCAACATTAAAGTGCAAAAAATTTTTATTATTAAAAAAGCGCAGAGGGTCACGAATACTTCGTCCTTTAGAGGCTGTCCTACAATTACCTTTGGTAGTAAAAGAATTCCTTCTTTTTTGATTTAAAGGTCTTATTTGCTTTCTTTTTATCACTTTTTTAGTACTACCAATAATTGTCGGACAACCTGTTTAGGGAGAGGTGGCCGCCCGCAATTTGATTTTATACAGTTTAACTATTATGAAAATGCTCAAGCACATCAAGCCTATTTAAGAGAGTTACTACTGTTACCATCTTAGAATCTCCTCTAAATATCTGCTCTGTTTCTTCAAAATCGAAATTATAAACCTGCTCTTGTGTTAGGTTTACAATCTTCCTGTTTTTCAGAGCCTCAGTCTGCGCTGAAGTCTTTCAAGTTCTGAATCCTTAATTATGAGTTTTTAACTTGCAATGTTTGATTTAATTTTTCAGAACATATCAGAAGCTCCTCAAACAAAAACATTAAATCTGAAGTTGAGTATGTTTTGGGTTAAGTTAGCGAGCAAAAGACGAGATGAATTACCAATGCCAGTAATTACCTTACAGTACGACGACCTAGAAAAACTCACAGGAACCGATAAGGAAACCATTATAAAAAGAGCGCCCATGATAGGGGCCGATATCGAAAGAGTTGAAGAGGAATCTATAGATATCGAGTTCTTCCCTGACAGGCCTGACCTTTACAGTGTGGAAGGAGCAGCTAGGGCAATGCGGGGTTTCCTGGACCTCGAGACCGGACTTTCAGAGTATGAGGTAAAGCCTCCAAAGGTTTCGATCGCGGTCAGCGAGGAGATCCTTAGAATCAGGCCTTTTCTTGGATGTGCGGTTGTAAGGGGCATAAAATTCACATCTTCGTCCATAAAATCCCTTATGGACCTTCAGGAAGACCTGCATTGGGGGCTTGGAAGAAACAGGAAAAAAGTTTCTATAGGCGTACATGACCTTTCGAACGTTAAGCCGCCTTTCAGGTATATGGCTGTAGACCCGAGTTTCGAGTTCGTGCCACTGGACTACACCGAAAAAATGAGCATGACCGAAATCCTGGAAAAACACCCAAAAGGCACGAGATTTGCACATCTTGTCAGGGGCTTTGAGAAATACCCAATAATCCTGGACTCAAACGATAATGTGCTATCCTTCCCACCTATCATTAACGGGACACTTACAAGTGTGACCGAGAGCACAACCGACCTCTTTATTGATGTCACTGGACTTGGAGAAGCCGTATACACTGCCCTGAATATTGTTGTTACCGCCCTTGCAGAAAGGGGTGGCCAGATCGAATTCGTAAAGGTTATCAGGCCCGACTCCGGAGAACTTATCCTGCCTGACCTTGAACCGAAGACCAGGTTCCTTACAAAGACTGAAGTAAAAGACCTTATGGGTATGGAACTCTCCTTAGAAGAAATCGTTAAACAGCTTGAGAGAATGCGCTTTGGAGCAAAAGCTCTTGACGAAGAAACCATCGAGGTAAAAGTTCCGGCTTACAGAGCCGATATTCTTCATAACTACGACCTTGTAGAAGATATTGCTAAGGGCTATGGATATGAAAATATCAAAGTAAAGATTCCTGAAACTTATACCCCAGGAAAGTCTCACCCGATTTCCCTGCTTCGTGCTCCCGTAAACGAGATAATGGTAGGTCTCGGCTACTATGAGGTCATGCCGTTTACGCTTACCAGCGAAAAAATTAACTTCGAGAACATGCGCAGGCCTAAAACGGATGATGTTACCTATGTGCTTCACCCGATCAGCGAAGACCAGACAATGATCAGGACAACCCTGCTTCCGAACCTCCTTGAGATTCTTGCCTTAAATCAGCACAGGGAATTGCCTCAGAAGATTTTCGAGTTCGGTGAAGTCGTAAATAACGAAATAACCGGCCAGCACGTAGCTGCAGTCTCGATTCATCCGCAGGCTAACTTTACCGAGATCTATGAGGTTGTAGACGCTCTGATGAGGGAAATGATGCTTCCCTACGAGGTAAAAGAGTCCGAAGATCCTGCATTCCTCGAAGGCAGGCGGGCTGATGTTTACGTCAATGGCAAAAAACTCGGAGTCTTTGGAGAATTCCATCCTGAGGTCATAAACAATTTTGCTCTTGGATACGCAGTTGTCGGGTTTGAACTTGACCTCAATGACCTCATTGGTAATATTGGTTAAAAATTAGATTTTAAGTTGAGAAGAGACTCTTCTCTCCTTTTCTTCTCTTCTATTTTCTCTATTTTTCTTTTCTTTCATTTTCCCTCTTATTCTTTTCTTTCATTTTCCCTCTTATTCTTTTCTTTCATTTTCCCTCTTATTCTTTTCTTTCATTTTCCCTCTTATTCTTTCCTTTCATTTTCCCTCTTATTCTTTCCTTTTCTTTTCCCTCTTTTTCTTCTCTCTTCTCTTTTTTCCTTCACTTTTCTTTCAGCATTTTCTCCATTTCGGCTGCGATTTTTCGGACTTCGGAAATCTCTTCAGCCTCAGCTAACCTGTAAGTAAGTTCAAGCAGCTTTTCTTTCAGGGAACCAAGTTCATCAAGAGTAAAGTTAAGCTCTTCAAGAAGGACTCCCAGGTTTTTTATCTCAGTTGTCTCTGAAAATTTATCAGGGCCTGCTTCTATAAGGGAAAGTGTCTCAGGAGAACTGAGGTCAACATCATATTCTTCCTCGAAATCTCCCTTCGGGATTGTTTTAGACCAACTCACACTCCTGATATGTCTGACAAAATCACTAATCTGCCGATACTCATAGTCTCCGGTAACTTTTCCAATCAGCATCTCGTTCCTGGTTTTTAGTGGAACTGCCACAAGGTCTCCTTTCTTTATTTTTGTGATAAAAGAGTAAATTTCTCCGGTCCAGGCAGAACTACGCTCTTCCTGCATCCCGGGATATTTTTCGAGCATTATTTTCTTTACCTGTGCCTCATTTCTAACACCTGATAAATCCGGGAATTCAGCCCATCCTATTGTAATCACACTGTTTTCCAGAATCAGTTCTTCATCTTCCAGGGTGCCTGCAGCTTTGAGCAACCAGAATTTCATGACCTGCCTCCTTTTCATTTTAATTTTGCCTTTTTCTAGAAATTCTACTTATATTCCCAATTTACTATTTTTCAGATTTTTATAATTGGTTGTAAATCAACCGTTGCGCCGGTTGATCACGCCTATAGGGTTTGGGGTAAGGTTCTCAAACTTAAACGTTTCTCGGGTTTTCGGTCAAGCCTTTTATTAAAAGGCTTGAGTGGCATCCCTGATGTTCTTGTGGTGGTAGTCACTGCAAAAATAGGACAAAGATACGAATTTCAGTATGTGCCCGGCAAGTCCAAGAAAGACTCTGAATGACTGAATATCCAGTTCATTTTCTAATTCTTCGCAGGCTTGAATTTAGAGGACAGAGCTTCCATAGAGTCTGTCCGTTTAGAGTCTGTCCGTTATCTGTTACTGGATATCTGAATTAGTATCAATCGGGGTCTTAATCAGGTGTTACTGAAGAAACGATTTCTCATTCAGAGGTTCGGCTGCTTCCAAATAGTACCTGAAAAGTTCCTTTCCCCAGCATAGTGCTCTTTCCCCAAAAGATAGGATTAGCTGGTCCCTTAACTTTCCATTGTTTTCAAAGAGTTTAAATGCAATGATCTTATCCGTTACAATCAGGGATGGGATTGTTGTCGGCCTTCGTGATATCAAAAGCCTGGAGTTAACTGCTCTGGACAGTTTCTCTGCTTCTACACGATTATTTAAAAATAAACGCTGTGCAACACTTTCGGTCATACAGAGTACAATTTCAGCTCCCTTCTCCGCAAGTTCTGTATAAATTGAAGGAGCTTGAGGGTGAAAATAGGTTGCAAAGGTCAGCGTCTCCCTTGAGCTTAGAATACTATCCCTGAGTATTTTTGGGGTTTCAAAAAGGTGTCCGACGTCAGGTTCCAGTAGCTCGCAGTGCCCTAGTTCACCGATTCTCTCCAGCAGGAACTCAGGAATCGAGCTTAGATCATGGCTCATCCAGTATTCAGTATTTTCTCCTAAGGTCTCAGCCGTACTGAGCAGGGGCTGCATATTTTCAACTATTATCTTTCCAATCTCGGACAAACTGTAGATTTTGTCTTTTTGGGTTATCAGGCCGGAATCTTTCATTTTTTTCATATGGAGCTGGATCGAACTGGCGTTCACGTTAAGTAATTCTTTTATCTCATCAACGTCTCTTGGTTTTTCTTTTATGAGTAGTAGAATATCTTTTCTTCTGCCCGAAAAAAGAATCAGATTAAGAAGGCAGTGTTTCATTTTTGCTCACTTCCGGTCTCTACCTTTGCCTTTATACCAATATCATAAAAACTTTTTGATTATGGGCCCTCGGTTTTTAACTATTTTATTGCATTTTATCGTACGCCGGGTTTGATTAGTCCAGTTTTATTGATTTTAGAAGTAGTAACAACAAAAAAGATAAATCTTAAAGTATATTTCTTGTTCTTATAGTATTTTTTTGGTTCTTAAATCAACGTGGTGAGAACACTGATTTCTGAAAAAAAATATTCTTCACACTGTAAAGGTTCTGAAGAAATTGAACCTCTAAGATCTGACGGTTTGGTTAATAGCTCAATCAGTAATTCAATCCACAGTTACGGTGTTCCGGTGAATAACCCAATGAACAATGCAGTCCGTAATTCAATGAGTGACTCAATAAATAACCAGGCCAATGACCCAATAAGTAGTTCATTGAATAACTCACTGAATAACTCACTGAATAACTCACTGAATAACTCACTGAATAACTCACTGAATAACTCACTGAATAACTCACTGAATAACTCACTGAATAACTCACTGAATAACTCCTCGAATAACTCACTGAATAACTCCTCGAATAACTCCTCGAATAACTCCTCGAATAACTCAATCAAGAATTTGTCCAGTAGCTCAATAATTAACTCTATTGGAATGGAGTTTATTCTGATTTCTGCCGGAGAATTTAATATGGGCTCTCCAATGCGTGAAAAACGAAGGAAGCTCTGGGAAAGCCCTGTGCATAAAGTAACAATCGAAAAACCTTTTTACCTTAGTAGGTATCCGGTCACACAGGAGCAATGGCAGATAGTCATGGGTAACAATCCTGCATATTTTAAGGGCGAAAAGCATCCGGTTGAAAATGTTTCCTGGAATGAGGTTCAGGTCTTTTTCCGGAAACTTAATGCTCTGGAAAATGTCGATGGAATTTCCCGAATCTACCGCCTTCCAACTGAAGCCGAATGGGAATATGCAGCCAGAGCAGGAACTGAAACCGCTTACTTTTTTGGAGACGATGAATCGAAACTTTCAGAATATGCCTGGTTTCTGGAGAATTCCGGGTTTTCAACCCATCCGGTCGGCCTGAAAAAGCCAAATCCCTGGGGACTTTATGATATTTATGGAAATGCAGGAGAATGGGTACAGGACGAGTACCATATCAGTTACAAAGGTGCCCCGATAGATGGAGGGGCCTGGGAAAACGCCCTTCCAAGCATATCCACTCCAGTAAGAGTAAGGAGAGGCGGAGGCTGGAACGGAAATGCAGGATGCTGTCGGTCGGCTGAAAGGCTTTTTGCGGCTCAGGATAAAAGGTTAAATAGTCTGGGATTCCGGGTAGTTAAGGAGGTTTAATTCCAGTCAAATACTATATCCTGTGTTGGGGTTCACCAGCTCAATTTTGATCTGGAAGAATCCTGAAGAAATTCTTGTTTTCGGCAAAGTATAATAGTTGAGCTGCAACCGTTAAGATGTTGATTTCGTCGCTGCTGAGATTTTCGGTCAAGCTTTTTTTCAAAAGGGTTGTGCCCACAACCGTTGCGCCGGTTGATCACGCCGATAGGGCTAGGGGATAAAAAGGTATTCCATCCGCATGGTAAAGATTAAAAGTAATCGTTTCTCCCCGTTTCTCACGACCGTATGGGCCATGAATCTTTACTAAAAGTCTGGCCATTGGGATATTTCAAAGCCTGCATCTTATCCAGCAACCAGCTGGTAAGACATATCACTCTTTTGTGAATGGTATCCACTTCAATTCTTTCTATGTACTTCATTTCTATTTCAAATAAACAAGAAGAGCTTAAAAACCCTCAATTTTTAAAACGGAGTTGGGAGTGTGGTAAGCAGAAGTTTATTCGGGAAAGTATTCACTGCAAGAAATAAAACCGCAGGGACAGGAACAAGATTTGTTAAAAACGTCGCTAAAACCGAATAATATGGAAAAGAGAAAAGAGCTGCAAAATTGAAATATGGGCATATGCAAAGCGCGTACTACAAATATCAAGCAAGGGAAACCCAAAAGACAAACTGGCAAACATTAAATTCGATATTGAGAAAAAGGGTTATGCAAAGATCGGAATAAATAACTAATGAGTTCTCTAACACACTAAGTAAACCCGTAAATTATAGAGATAAACAGACAACCTGGGGTCTTTAATTTAGTAGATCATTTTTAATTAATTCCTAACTTAACAAGAATCCAGTAGGCTAGAAACCCCAAAAGAAAAAATCCAATAAGTGACATTGTTATTAACGGATAGTCATGTACTCCATTTTTAGTTACGGCTTCTCCAATTTTTTGAGTTACAACTTGAGCAAGTACGACCATAGCAATAACCGTAAAAACTGGAATTAAAATCTTTAATATCTGTTTTCTTTCCATGTTATCACCAAATAAAAAAAGGCTGATTTTTTAATCAGCCGATACTCAATTAAATTGTATCCCAATGACTGCCAATCTTCATGTAAACATGATCTGTTAGTGCTGTAGCTATGTTAGCGTAAGGTATTCTTACATCTAAGCTGCCATCTGAATTTGACTCATACCAATACCATATTTGTACTCCTAAAGTGACTATTGCACTCAATGCTATTGAAACAGCAGGTGATACAAATAGACCTAATCCAGCAGCTAATGCCCCAGCTATAACTGAACTTCCATTTGCAAGAAGTCCTGCATCTTTTGGAGAGAAGTAGATGTGCAGTCCACCTGTTATGGTAGCACCATACGTTTCAATATAACTTCCATTCGTAAAACTTGTCTTATACGCAGAGATTGTTGCTGCAATTGCTGCCCTATCATTGAGACTTGTAGCAGATACGAGTTTTTTGGTTACCAATTCATTCTGATCTACAACAGCAAAATATATTTTGTTAGAATTCTTTTCATCTTTTTTTCTTATTTTACCCCAGTAGGCAGAATCAGGCAAGCTTAAATATAAGCAAAGCTAACACGATTACTACCTCTTAGGGCATGTTTTCTGGAGTTCGGGTTACCGGGAAAGTACTTTTGAACTCCAGAAACTACTTTTAGTTAACCCTCTTATAAGTTTTATGTGCAAACTCTATAACATATGCGATTTTCATGCTTACTTCGTATCTGCAATTATTTTTTGATCTTTGATAATTGGATAATTCGGTCACAAGTATTCTATTTGAGCACATGCCTTGACTCATATTCAAATAAATATATAAAAAGAGAAACCATAAAACTGTACAATTTTTAAGTCGATATTACAGCTTTCAGCCTTCCTTTTCATCCCTTTCTTTACCAATCAGGCGCGGCCCTTTTTGAATGATCTCATAACTGAGCGCGGACGGGTCATTTGCCTGTGGATCAGAGTAGAAGTGAAAGTTCTTTTTTCTTTCTTTTCCCTAATTATTTCTTCAGTTTCCCGGGTTTCTTCCTTCACACAGCGCATCCAGAAAATGCCTTCCTCATCGACCTCGATTCCGTGGATCTCGTGCCCAAAACCCGGAAATCTCTGGCTGAATTCCTGAAGATTGAGCAAAAACTTGATGTGCGTGCTATCCTTATTTCCAAGGCGTTCTCCTGGCATCAGGATTGGTATTCCTGGAGGATAAGGCACCAGTAGATGTCCCGAAACCCGGTTTTCTACTTCTTCGACTTTGAGTTTTTCTGTCTTCCCACGGACGAGTTTCTGGTAGGTTTCGGCAGAAGAGAACACGGTTTCCGGGATAGTATCACAGGCTTCGTTCAGCAGGCCAGGCAGGTTAAGTCTTCTCATTTCTTCATGCATTGTCTGGCAGAGGTTTTTGAGAGTCATGGGTTTATCGCCGTTCAGACTATAGCTTTCCGGATATTCGGCGACCAGATCAGGGAGGACTTCAGAGACCATTGCTCCACTGTCATAAAGACGCTTAAACTCAATCAGGGCTTCAAGAAGAGTACCCCATTTGCCTTTACTTGACCCTACTGAGAAGAGTACGAGCACAGTGTAGTCCCCTGTCCTTGCAATCTCAATCCGGCGTGAGTCCAGAAAACGTGTCAGGATAGATCCTGGGATTCCCCAATCCGAAATTTGACCCTCTGGACTGATACCCGGACATATAATTGTCACTTTGGTCGGATCGAGCATACAGTAATCCTCATCGATGCAATCATCTTTGAATCCGTGCCACCTGTCCCCTGGTTTTAACATCCAGCAGGAAGACTCATTTGCAAGGAGCTCATCAGGTGCATCCACAAAGTTAAACTGTTCTCCTGTTCTCGGATCTGAGACATTCTCTGGTTGATAACAGGAGAAAAACCAGCTATTATTTCCGCCTTCTGCCGCAAGTTTTCTGGTTACCGAGGCAATTGCTTTACGCAAGCCTATGGCGTCCAGAACAGTCTCCTGCATCATTGTTGGGCCTGCAGGTTCGTCCATCATTGAAGTGGCCACGTCAATAGAAGCAATCATAGGATAGAAAGGTGAAGTGGTTCCATGCATCATGAATGCCTCATTGAACTGATCAAACTCCAGAGGTGCTCTTTTCGGATTGACCCTGAGGTGAATCATCGAGGCCATAGAAAAAGCAGGCAGCATCTTATGAGTTGACTGTACAGCAAAGAGTGTAGGCAGATTATCATTCTCCGGAACACCCATCGAAAAGCGGCCTCTGTAGAGAGGGTGGAACTTGGCATAGGCATACCAGGCCTCGTCGAAGTGAATCCTGGGAACACTCTTGCCCAGCAGTTCAACTACGCGGTCTACATCATAGCAGAACCCGTCATACGTGCAGTTGGTCACAACAGCATAAGAGGGGTCGCTGGATACCGCATCAGTAGCCAGTGTGCTGTCTTTTATCAGGTTTCTTATATATTCGGGCTTGAAACAACCTGGGGGTATGAGCCCTATCATGCCATAACCGTTGCGTGTGGGTTTCAGGTAAACTGCTCTTGCTCCACTAATGGTCAGCCCATGGTTGAGAGACTTGTGGCAATTTCGATCCACAACTACCATTTCTCCTGCACCTATGGCTCCCTGGCAGACGATCCTGTTCGATGTAGAGGAACCCCCGAGCACATAGAAAGTGTATTCCGCTCCGAAGATACGCGCTGCATTACATTCGGACTCATATGGAGGGCCTATGTGTTCAAGCCAGTCACCCAGTTCCACAGTTGAGATGCCGATATCGGCACGCATAATATTCTCTCCGAAGAACTTATGAAATTCCATTCCTACAGGATGTTTTAGATAAGCTACACCTCCCATATGTCCAGGTGCGTCCCAGCTGTAAGCTGCATCTTCGGTGAAATTCTTTAACTCGCGGAAGTATGGTGGGAGAAGGTTTTCATAATAGCGTCGGACCGCGAAATCCACCCTGCCTGCAATGAAAGCTGCTGTGTCCTGGTACATGTAGACGTACTCATGTACTTCTCTGATCACTTCGGTGGGCAGGTCACCTACAAGTGTTTTTTCCGCAATCAGAAAGATGGGAAGATTTGTGTTTCTGGCACGGATTGATTTTATAATGTCCTCTGCTGCATGTTCACTAAAGTGAGATCCCCCTGGAAGATCCCAGTCCAGGAAGACACATCCAAATCCCGGGTCTGAAACGACAAGAGACAAACCGTCTTCAGGGGTTGTGGTCATTGTTGTCTCATAGCCCAGTTCATGAATTGCTTCTATAAGGCGTTTCATTGCCTGGTCGGAAACAGATCCATCCCCATATTTTTCACTGGCAATGATTAAAACAGGAAGTTTGCGTGACATATTAATGGCACCTCTCTACTTCTAATTTTTATGTTTGTAATCAAATTCGGAGGTCATCTTTTTCTAAAAAATAAGTTTGCTGAGGTGCAAATTTTCAGCAAATATGGACCATACCATCATCAGGTGGGCAGGGTTTTTTTGTTTCGGATTTACTACCATTTTCAAAAAACTGACATGCATTTTCGATATCGTTTACAAGAATTGCTGCCATGTCCAGAGTGAAATTTTCTCTTACGACGATGCGCATTATCTCGATATCCGCCGCATTTTCTGGAAGACAGTAGGCGGGAACTATCCAGCCCTTCTCCCTTAGCTTGTACGAGAGCTGCTGCAGGGAATAACCAGTTTCCTCTTTTTGCTTGAAAGCAATTATAGGAAGCCTTTCTCCTTTGTTCAGCATTTCGAAACGGCCCAGTCTGTCAACCCTCTCGGCAAGATCCTGGGAAACCTCAAGGATATTCTTCATTATTCCGGTATAACCAGCTCTTCCGAATCTTAAAATATTGTAATATTGGGCCACAACCATCGCACTGCCTCCTGAAAAGTTCAGGGTGTACGAATCTTCCATTTCTCCGAGGTAGTTCACATGGAAAATCAGGTCTTCGGGAAGGTCGCTTTCGTCACGGAAAATAAGCCAGCCAAGGCCCGGATAAGTCAATCCGTATTTATGCCCTGAAACGTTTATCGATTTTACTCTTTCCAGTCTGAAGTCCCACTTAAAATCAGGTTCGGTAAATGGCAATATGAAGCCGCCACTTGCAGCATCTATGTGGATGGGTATGTCCCAGTCTTTTTCTTTCTTGTATCCCAAAAGCAAATCATTAATATCCTTTACAGGATCGATTTCTCCTGTAAAAGTTGTTCCCAGAACGCAACCAACACAGATTGTGTTCTCATCAATCTGCTCTGAGACAGCATCTGCCGTAATTGTACGTACATCTTTGTCTATAGGAATTTTTCTAGCTTCAACGTCAAAGTATTTGGCAAACTTATCCCAGCAAACGTGAGCGTCGTTTCCGAAAATTATGTTTGGTTTGCCTGTGCCTCGCCCTGAGTTTTTCCAGCTCCATTTGTGAGCCAGCAAACCCAGCATTATAGCTTCTGAAGAGCCAGCTGTTGCCGTACCCATGAATTTGGTATGATGCCCATTAAAAAGGCGCCCAAGCATATTCACAATATTTCTGTGAATAACTTTGTCAGTTTGAGGATATTCGAAAATATCTATGATATTTTTATTGATGTTTTCCATGACAAGCTTGTCTGCTTCCGGTTCCATCCATGTGTTGACAAAACTTGCCAGGTTCAGGAAGGGATTGCCGTCGAGGCTCTGTTCATCATGTACCAGTTGATAAGCAGCTCTTGGACTCATCCCCTTTTCAGGAAATTCGTATTTGGGAATTCCTTTTTCTTTGACCTTTGGGATATATCTGGCACTGTATGCGCCAACACGATACTTTTTAGACTCATCTAGAGTTTCCAGATTTACTTTCTTCGAAATCATAACTTCAACCCCTAAAACACAATTGTAAAATACTCTGCCTTTTCCAGCTTACTTTGAAAAATAAATAAAAAATAAGAAACAATTGGATGCAGAGTTTATGCTTCTAATTAACGCGTTATGCACTTTTCTTATAGAGTTCCTGAATAAGAGTGCTTACTGCCTTGTAGAAGGTTTTCACTGTTTCCGCCTTAAGGCGTTCGCCTCCTGTATGAGGGTTCACTATAGTAGGCCCTATGGAAATGCAGTCTATCGAGTCGCCGTATTTTTCTACAATATAGCAACATTCAAGGCCTGCATGAATTACGGTTGCTTTGGTCTCATCGCCATATAGTTCTTTATCCTTATACACATCTTCTGCTTTATCGACCAGGTCAGATTCGTCTTTTGGTTGCCAAATAGGAGAAGCTTTTTCTGCATTTACTTGATAATTGAAGACTTTGCCTATGATTTCTTGAATTTGGAGAAACTCACCCAATGAATTTTCGTCTGAGCTGCGGTTTAAGGATTTAATTACTATTTTGTCTTCCTCTAGTCCAAATGAATTAACAGCTGCCAGGTTGCTTGATGTCTCCACAACGTCAGTGATTTTTGGAATCATGCGGATGACGCCGTGGGGTATCTGTCGAAGTAAGCAAAGAAGTGCATCTGTCGATGCTTTATCAAGAGAATTCTGGAATGAAATCACATCTTCAGAACTTACCTCTTCAACACTACATTCAAAATTCTTCTCCTCAGGAAACAGTCTCTTTAAAGCGGCAATATATGCCTTAAAATCATTTTTAAAATTGTCTTTCTCGCTTCTTGGAATAGCTATTCTCGCGACAACCCAGGTCGGAATTTTGTTTACGACTGGATTTTTCTTTTCTATTTCGTCCTTTTTCAATGAGTTTAATGAAATCAGGCGCAGGTCATAGCCTGCGATGCATTTGCCTGCTGTGCCATCAAGGTTTGTAAGTCTTTTGTTAAGCCGGATAAGAGCCTCGGCAATAACTTTAATGGCATTAAGTCTCCCTTTGTTGATATCAACACCGGAATGCCCTCCAAGAAGCCCTGAGATCGACAATTCCAGGGTAACAAAATCAGTTGTAACAGCTTCTAAGATAACATTCCCTTCGAACTGGACATCCTGCCCTGCTGCACTGCCGTAAATAATTATATTTGCATCTTCTGCATCGAGATTTATGTACTTTCTACCGATCAAGAGATTTTTGTCAAAACCTGCAGCTCCACCCATATCGGTTTCTTCTTGAACAGTAAATAAGCACTCAATTGGGTAGTCTTTGAGGTTCTCATCTTCCAGAAGGGCAAGTATAGTGGCTACTCCAATTCCATCATCTGCACCCAGGGTGGTACCTAATGATGGATCAGTGACACTGTTCTCATCTCCTGCTTTTATCCATTTTGCACTTTCGTTATTAAGATAACCAAAGACATGTAAGGGGAATTTGATGGTTCTGTCAGGGTAACATACCATATCCGTGTGAGCCTGTAGAGTGACATAAGGATCACTGGCATAATCCCCTGAGCCCTTTCTACGAAGGACAATCACTCTTTCTCCGGGATCTTTAGCTCCGGAATCGTAATGAATGACTTCCACACCTTCTATCTTTTCAGCACATTCTATAACATACTCACGAACCTGGTTCTCCTCACCAGATGGGTGATATTTTGTTGTTAGTTTCATAAAATGGTCATGCACTGCCTTTGGCTCAAAAGAGTCATCTAATATTTCTGACATGTACATCTTACTCCTGAATATTTATCGCATAAGCTCTTTCACTGTATTGATCATTCAGAAGTACATCTCAAAGAAACCAACATTTGATCTTCTTTAATCTGGACAGAAAAACAGTTCAGAATTTTTACAAAGTTGTTTATGGATAATGATTCCCCTGACATGTTATCCAATTGAACAAACAGCATTGTTTTAGTTTATTTTCGAGAGCATCTTCTATAACTACCGTTTTTATTTCAATATATTTCTGCAATTTTTTAATAAGAATCTCGGAGGGATTATTTGATAATACTCGCACGCCTGGAGCCCAAAATAAATCAAACCTAAATTTATTTGAAAGTGCACGTTTTAGATATTTTTAACGTTTTTCCGGATGACTTACGCTCAACCGTGTAAGTATTATTAAAAATGTATGACCGAGTATAAAATACTTTCCACTTTTTATAAATCATTAATAACTTTACTCCAAAAAGAGCAATTTAGTAAAGGAAGTTTAATCAAAAAAGCTTTAATTAGATTTTAGAGGGTTTTAACCTCTGGTTTTCAGTTCAATTATATAGTGTAGAATATGAGATAATCAATCACGGGAAAATGTAATGTGACATGGTTTTAAATAAATATTCATAATCAGATAATTGAGGATTTATATACGAAAAAACATAAAAAACACGTCATCAAAAAGAATACTTAAATTTAAATATTTCTATCAAATGGAAGCAGTGTGTAAAGAATATATTCCGTGGCTTGCAGACGGGTAAAACACCTAAAACTTGATTTCTTGATTCCTTATTCAACACCTTGCCTCTTGATTTCTTATTAGTTATTCAGCACCCTGCCCCTGTCTGTTTTACTTCACAGGCAGGGGGCAAAAAGAAATTCTGGTGCTTTCAACAATCTAGGAGGCGATTTAGATCGTGTCTATTCGGAGAGACACTTGGTTATGCTACTCGTGTCTGTTTGGTAGAGACACTTTACTATATTACAAACTAATATTTAACATTTTTGATTTCTTTTTTGCTACTTTATATTACATATGATAATTTTTATTTTACATAAGCTGAGGAAATTATTTTATGAAACTGCTTCCAAATAATTTTGATAAAATTTAGATAGTCTGCTGTTGGTAGAAGATTGCAGGACTGGAGATTTATTAATCGTAGGCAAATTTCTGGAAATATGTAAGGAGTGAAACTATTTAAGGGGTATCTGTATTTCCTGCTTGTTAAGTTCAGGTCACCTGTCAAGTTATACGAAAAATGCAATGTAAAAAAAGGGATCTTCCTCAATTCAAATCTGGCAAAAGTTCGGAATATGCCGTTGGAATCAATATCACGAAGACAGCCTCAGAATTTAAAATGCCAATAATATTTCCTATTAAAGGCCAGCATGAGCCTGTATCACTATCGTTGATTGAAGTTTGTTGATTGAAGTATTTGGTTGAGACTGTCTAATAGAAACCGTGAACTTAAAAATAATATTTGGAATTTAAGTAAAAAAGTTTTTAAACGTTGTTTTCTTAATAGCTAAGGGTGTTGTACGGTTGACAGATTCTAAAACTAATATTCAACGTAGCAAAAATAATTCCAAACTTCTTTCTTTAAATAAAATGACTAGTCTCAAAATTTATATTGTTCTAATATGGCTTATAATTGCGCAAATCTTATTGATCATGACTGGGATGACATCTTATGAAGACATTAAGTATTTCTTCTGGATAGAATCAGTCTTAGTGCCATTAATTTTTGCGCTGTATATAAAAGGAGTACCAGATCAACTATCCAGAGAACAAGAAAAAGAACAGAAAAAGGCAATCTTTGTGCTTGCCTTTTCTTTCACATGTATGATAATGGTGATTTTTATGGCTATGTTAAAGGGATATTAAAATTTGTTAAAAGGATAAAATTTGTTTACTCAATTCCTCAAATTAAGATGCCTATTAAGGGATTCTGTTATCATAATCGGGCTTTATACTTCTCATTTCGTCAATTGTGGGCTGAAACTTATCGACACTTGATAACTTATCTACATCTATATATCTACATCTATATCGTATATTTTCTCCACATTCGTTTATACTTTTCTTGCAACTATCGCTATCCAATCCCCGCCTTTCTGGTACAACTCTCCTGAGAGACTGTTCCATACCTGTTCAACTTTAAACCCATTCTGCTCAAGAACCCTACTTATTTTCTCAAGGGAATAATCATGAAACCAGAGTCTGTAGACCTTTACTTCTCCATTTTCATCAACGATTATATACTGATTTAGCCAGGTATCATTTTCCGGATAGTCAAATCCTTCTTCCAGCACAAGGTGCCTGCCAGGTCTCCAAAATCCACCTTCAGAGAAATACCACCTCTTTTTGAGCCCTTCTTGCATGCGTAGCTCTCTTGTGGACACGTCAAAGATAAAAATTCCGTTGTCTTTAAGTGCTCTGTGAACAAGGCTCAGGAGAAGGTCACGTTTTTCGTCGGAAAAGGTACAGATTTCCCCATAGACCTGAAGAACGGCATCAAAAGTCTCTTCATAATCGATATTAAAAAAGTCTGCACAGATATAATCAATATCATGCTCATTTCTTTCAGCCTGAGCCTGCGCATAATCTATAGACCGTCTGGAAAGGTCGATGCCGGTTACTTTCATGCCTTTAAAACACAGCCTGCTGCTGTACAGTCCTGGCCTGCAGCCAAGATCAAGTACTCTGTCTCCTTTTTTCAGAAATCCTGAGGTTATGAGATGACAAACTGTTTTTTCTATCTCAGCATTTCTTTGGCTCGCCCCGTCATGGGCTTGGTTAAGGTGGGCTTCGAGCATACTTTTCGAGATGTGTGTGTCGTCCCAGAAACGAGGCTCACCGGGTTCGAAAAGAGGAGGTTTTAAAGGTTGAGATAAGAGGGAAAAAAGATTATGGATCATTTTAACAGATTATTTGAGGTTCTTACATATAAAGTAGAGTAAGAGTTTTTGTAAATCTACAAAATAGCTTTACTGGTCTGTTCTATCAAGTCACAGTTCATTTTTTCTGCGTTTATAGGCTCAGTAAATTCATACGTTTATCTTTATAATGACTACCTTGTAATAACTATCTTGTAATGATGATCTAGTTGACAAGTATCTTATTATAATGAACGCCATTTAAATGAAAAAGATATGAAAAGATAAATTTACACTCAAAGGCAAGTTCTTCCTTTCTGTAGAGCAATCCAGCACCCTGAACTTAAAATATAACAGGATCAGATTGAAATAAGAGAACGGAGTTTGAAACAAGATTTCCCGGAAAATTTACCACCTATCCGGGGAGTTGGGGCGTGTACTGAATTCTCTTTGCAAAGAATAATCACTCTAAACCGAATCATATGGAATTGATATTATGGCAAATAATTTTAAAGAAACTAGAAGCGGACGAACAGGAAAACCGGGTAGAACAAATAAGACAGGCAAAACAGATGAGTCAGGCAAAACAGGTAAAAGTGGCAGAACAGGTGGAACAGGTAAGATAACAGGTAAGGAAACAAGTAAGGGAACAGGCAAAACAAGCAAGAGAACAGGTAGAACCGATAAAGCCACTGAGACAGCTTATGACCGCCTGAATAAAGCCCTTGCAGCACACGAAAAGGCCCTTGAAAAAAACCCGGAGGATGCTGCGGCCTGGGCTGGCAAGGCAGCGGTGTTTCTAAAGCACAGAAGGTATAGTGACTCCCTAAAGGCGATTAAAAAAGCTCTTGAAATCGAGCCTGAAAACCCTCACTACCTTTACGAAAAAGGTTTTGTGCTCCTGCAGCTCAACAGGGACGGAGATGCGTTACAGGTCTTTGACAGGTTGCTCGAAATAAAACCTGACAGCGACAAAACCTGGAATCTCAAAACTTCAGTACTTTGCAGGCTAAAGCAGTACGAAAAAGCCCTTATGGACTCTGAAAAAGCTCTTTCTGCCAATCCGAAGCTTGCAGGAGCCTGGCACGCAAAAGGTTCTGTGCTTGCGGATATGGGCCGATATGAAGAAGCTATAGAAGCCTATGACGCCGCGCTTAAGCTTAACCCTAACCTTGCAAGAGTCCTGGTGGATAAAGGCTTTGCCCTCTGCAGCCTGGACAGGCCTGTGGAAGCCATGATAGCTTATGATGCTGCTCTCAAGATAAACCCTGATAATGCAAAGACCTGGATAGGGAAAGGCCTTGTCCACTTCAAACTCGGCAAATTCAAAAGAGCTATTGCAGCCTGCAGCAAAGCGATTTCAATCAAACCTGATTCTTCCGATGCCTGGTACTGCAAAGGCATGGCCCTTTCCAGCTTGGATAAAAATGAAGAAGCTCTCGGAGCTCTTGAAAGAGCCCTCCGGATCGATCCTGAAAATTTCGAGGCTAGAAAAGCTCTGGCCTCCGTGAATTCTAAGCTCGGAATAGCTCTCGAAGAGGAGGAAGAAGAAAGAATGGAAGAAGAGCAGCCGAAAGCTAAGCGAAGTGTGTGGACAAGAAAAAAGCCAACAAGTGAGATACTAAAGAAAAGTCTAGGTCAGGAAAAAGAGAAAAGAGAAAAAATTAGCAGGAAGAACTTACGAGCAAAGAAAGAGTAAAATACTGGCGAGCCTGAGAATGAACTATAAGAGGAGAGAATGAGAAATAATTCTCCTCCTTCCTCTGTAGAACAAGGAAGTAAAAGATACTGCTAATTTGGTGGACGAGCAGACTTTTAACTCAATCGTCAAATACGCGAAAACTCAGGCGCTCATGACAAAAGCACCCAGTGTGTTATTAGTGCCAAAGCAGTTAAATTTTTTAGTGAGTTCGTTTCTAGTGACTTTACTGGCTCTTAGACTCTTTGGTCGTGGGTTTGAATCATTGAAAACTGAAAGCGCAAGAATCTCTCAATATATTCATTAAATACGTGAGATGTACTCGCTTTTTCGGAATTGATCAATAACTCAGGGACACGACCGACTCTTTCATTTTAATAAATTATAAGCTGGAACAGAGTATCGATTTCATATCAACAGACCAAAATTTAAGGTCGTCTTCTAATGCAAAATCGATAGTTTTCAGGCAAGAAAATTCCTTAACCGATTATCAATGAATTTCAATATAAAAAGTATTGACATGTGTGGGATACGGAAGAACTGAGTTAGTTATACCAACAATTAAACTAAATATACTATCAGAGATTATGGAACAATCTTTTTAAGTAAAGGTATTTTTTGTAAAATCAACACAATAATAAGTGATAAAACAACCAGCAAAAACGTCACCAATGGAATTGATATGATTGGGTTTAATACATTTACCGATAACAAATGTATCCCTGACACTCCGTATACTATAAAATGTAATAGTATTGGATGGACAAGGTATATTCCCATAGTTGCTCTTCCAATTGCATTTATTAAGTTCCCAAAAGCCGATCCTGTACTCACTGAAAAGCGACTGAATATTGCCTGTATTAATATAAACAGGCACGTAGAATAAGTTACAGATGTTATGGCAAACAAAGCATGAACCGAACCATAAAAATCTCCACTCTTACCAGTAAGATAATAGGTTCCAATGATCGTAACTAATATTGAAATCATAACCAAAAGACCGGATAACCATACTATTCTGTTAGTTATCTTGGTTTTTTTAATTACATAGCCTATGAAAAAAAAACCAAAATTCCAGGTTACAGCTGCTAAGGGTATTCCATTTCTGTATCCGAATAATCCTAATAAGCTACTTATGGGTGCAAAAAAAAGCCACAATACTAAGTAATAATGTACATCATAAGTACTTGCATGCACTAAGATTCTGCGTAGCAAAGGAGTAATGAGATATAATCCGATGATTACATAGAGGAAGTACAGATGAAAATATATTTTGTTAGCCAATAATTGATGCACAAAAGTAGCAGTAAATAAGCTAAGTACATTATAATCATGCGTGAATACCCAATATATCATTGACCATGCTACTAGAGGTATAACAACCTTACTAAATCGTTTTGAAAAGAAGATTTTGTCATCTTCTTGCTTATCAAGCAACAAGTAACCGCTTAATATAAGGAAAATGGGCACAGGAAACCGTATGAATCCGTTATATATGTTTGATGCCCACCAGTCTGTAAATGGAATTTTATTCCAATAAAAAATAAATGAATCTTCGACATGAATAGCTACGACGGCAATTATTGCAATAATTCGAGTTATGTCAACCCAAAGAAGTCGATTGTTTTTGGTAATATTATCCAACTTGTTACCTCGAAAACTTCAAGCCATTTTCAGTAATGGTTTCTAAAATTATCTATTAGTGAAATTTTGTGGCTCTTCGCTGTTATTTTTTCTATATTTAATTTTACCTATCCTTTAGATGTCGAATATTTTGTCTGAAACAAACTAAGAGATATGAAGAAAACTTATTCTTTATAGGGAATAACTATGTGTAATTTTTGCATTTTTGCTTATTTTTAAATTCGAGGCTTATAGGCTCAAACATCAATTTGTTATCTTTCTCTTCGGGGAAACTACTGAAAAATTCCATACGGTGTTTTAATGATTCTGAGTGAAACATGGTCAAGAGCATTGTTATTGAAAAAGATATTCCCTATTCGTGGCAGAGTTAAGGTTACAAAGCTTGACCTACAACGTACATTAAGACTTATTTAAGTTAAACTGAAAAACCGATGTGCTTTAAATCTTAAACTATATAAAATGAGGTGTTTTATCCTAAAATGATTTCTCTTTTTTGATTTCTTTTATTGCGTTATATATCGTATGCAAGTGGCCCAATATTCAAATTCAACTTCAAATTGTTTCTTTTACATAATCATTCCAAAATACCAAAATTGAATTGGAATTTACTCAGTGTTTAACCTTTTGCGTCACATGTTGTTGTATTGTGTATTGAATTTCCATATGGTTTTGAATCTGCGAAATCATTTCAGGATGCAACAGAATAATCTAGTTGACATATCTAAACTTTTGTAAACTATTTGGCATGAAAGTATGGAACAAAACTGACTTCCAATGCTCCTTTTGATTTTCTGCTCTTTATCAAACTTAAGCCTTCTATGTTAATTCACTGATTAGTTTAGCAATGGTTTGAAAAAACATAGTTAGGACAATCTAACTATCCAAGGTAATGACGAAAAGTCAAAAAGGGTGAGCTAAAAGTACTTTCATTTCTTTGTGCCTGTTATTCGAAGAATATCATGTGTGTTTAGCTAATCTCTCAAACTTTTTTGCAGGTAAATATAGAAAAAAATACGGATTCAGGAAAAATAGTTGACAAAATTCAATTTTACTATTTTTTCAACTTTTTACTTTTTTCTTAGACTCTTTCCGATAAGCATTGTTTCTCAATCTGAGATAGCGATTAAATAGATTCACTCTTTATTCTATTAATGGTGATTTCTTGACCGACAATATCACAGCTATCGGATAAAATATTTCAAACGCCGTGTTAGACAATATTTACCAGCGTCGATCTGTGCGCAATTTTTCTGATAAAGAGGTTTCCGACGAAATAATCAAAGAGATTATAAGAGCGGGAACATATGCCCCCACAGCCGTGAATAAGCAGCCATGGAGGTTTGTGGTCATAAAAAATAAGCAACTCATCGAGGAATATGATGACCGTGCTAAGAAAGCTTTCCTTGCTGCATACAAAGATACCGAAAACCCAGATATGGTAAGATTTGTGCAATATTTATCTAAACCGACAACTCGAATCTTCTATGGAGCGCCTGTTCTCATTTTAGTGTTTGCGTCCCCCAATGTTATCAATGAGCATGACTGTGCTCTAGCCGCTGAGAATATGATGCTTGCAGCTCAATCTTTAGGAATCGGCAGCTGCTGGATAGGCCTGGCTGGAGGTTTGGGTTACGATATGGAATTCCTGAAGGAGGTCGGAGTGTCAGAGGGTCATAAGCTTATCGCACCGCTGATATTCGGATATCCGGCAAAGCAGAACCTTAAAGCACCTGCTCGTAATGCTGATGTCATATTAAAATGGATAAATTAACCTCCGAAATAAGGGCATAATAAAAATTTCCCACTATTCGGGTTTACAATCTATTTAGAGCCTGTCCAAAGTGTTTTTATTCACTTATCTTTTTTGAAGAATATGAAAAGTTGTTTGATATTCGGTGACGATGAAAACCGTTTTTCGGAACGGGTGTGGTGGTGTATATACTTGGGTTGGTTAGTATAGTTATGAGAATTGTTCCCGTTCCTAGAAACAATAAGTAGTAGCATCTACTTAAATAATACTGAGAAAATAAGAGCATTGAGAAAAATAAGAGCATTGATATAATAATTGTGTGAATTTTACTCATAAATGAATTGGAATGAATCCTGACTTTGACAGTATCCACTAATTGTTACTGACTATTTCCCTTCTTTTTTATCCCAAATTGACTTGACAATTTGTTAAAATTTATAAAAATTTGTTATATATTCTATATAATTCCATTCTTTTTTGCTACTATTAAGCTATTGATCCGATCAA
>Ga0268263_1001356_pt1 | contig 22159 bp, 24 predicted proteins | sample Biomet5_FD_190358 | JGI IMG/M metagenome (GOLD analysis project Ga0268263, IMG submission 190358) | Microbial communities from bioreactor (seeded with sewage sludge) at LBNL, California, USA - Biofuel metagenome 5 (SPAdes) (version 4) | ecosystem: Engineered > Bioreactor > Anaerobic >... | reverse complement strand
TCCATATAGTAGCGTTCTTTCTTAACCATATCCAAATCCTGTTCCATAGCAGGAGTAATGGAAATGGAGAATCTTTTCAAGTCGGTAGCCATGCTTATCGCCTCCTTTCGGTGTAGTGATTCACTGAATCCAATTATAGGAGTTCAGTGGTTCACTGTCAAGAGCTGTTTCGCAATAGTTGGCCTTTACATCTTTGGTTCACTGGCGTATAATCACAATGAGGTGATAACTATGGCCACAGAACGACAACGTTACACTGTCTCGGTAGACAGCGATATGTTCCAGCAAATCGAAGATTTCAGGTTTGGGCGTCGTTTTCAGACTCGCTCCGAAGCTACTGTAGAATTAATTCGTTTGGGGCTTGAATCTTTAAAGGAAGAGAAGGACGCGCAGAAGTAAGTAAAGCTGTCTTCCGTTTCATTAGGCTATACCCCAGTGAAACATATAGAGCCTGACCCAATAGAGTCAGTTTCTGAGTTTTGAAACATCCCAATTCTCAGGCACACCCTAATGGGACAGGCTTATTGCTTATGCTCTGTATTCCGCTGCTCGGCGATAGAAGGTGTTTCGTTTCATATCCAGGAGCTTCATTGCTTTTGCTGCGGTAATGTCTCCCGCTTGCCATCTCTTGCAGACAGATTCATAGTCAGGCGATTCAATGCGCTTCCTGCCCTTATATTTTCCGTCTGCTTTGGCTATGGCAATTCCTTCAGACTGCCGGGACAAGATGTACTCCCTCTCCAAGGTCGCCACAGCGCCGAAGACCGTCAGCATGAACTGACCTGTTGGCGTGTTGGTGTCGATTGCCTCCTTTTTGGAGATAAAAATGACCTGCCGGGATTGGAGTTCTTCCACCAATTCCAGCAGGTCTTTGGTATTCCTTGCAAACCGGGATATGCTCTCTACAATCACCGCATCCCCCTCCCTGACGAAATTCATCATTGCCCTGAGTTGCGGTCTTTCTCTGTTCTTGCCGCTTGCCTTGTCAATAAAGATCTTGTCAACGTCGAGTTCCTGCATTAGCACCTCCTGACGTGCAATATTTTGTCCTTCTGTGGATACTCGGATATAGCCTACTTTCATCGTATCATCTCCTTTCAGCGATCCCGTACCATGACATACAGGATAAACGATAGTGTTATTGATATCGTAAAGATAACTCCGTCTACTGTCATTTTTTATCCCTCCTTTTGAACGTTAATATTCAATCATCGTTTGTTGGCAATCCATGCAGGCAATGTGGACCTCTTTTGTTGCCCTCACAGAATTACCGCAGCAGGGGCATATATATTTTCTGCTGCTGGTTTTACGTGCGGGAGGGATAATCTGTACTCCGCCACTGTGCGCCCCGGTTCCGGTAACAGAAACGCCGAAAAACTCATTGCGGTTGAGCAGGATATCTGTAAGGTTGTTTTGCAAGACAAAGTCAAAAAGGTCATCATTAGGCGTTGTGATTGCCCACCCATATTTGGGGTGATGAGAAATACAAAGGCCATGAGATTCCGCAGCCTCTTTAAATCTGCGATTATGGTAGGTGTTGCCCCTGCTGGTGTCCTGGATGCCCAGCTCATAATTGCTGTAGTGAACCATCTCATGCAGCAGGGTCGCACAGACCTCTTCTATCGGCCTTGCCAAAGTCCCTGCACCAATGTTGATTTCATGGGAAACGCCGTTTGCGGAGATCCAGGTATCCGGACGTGTGGAAAAATGCCCATAAGCTTTTGGAGTGCTTTGAATGGTGATTGTTGGTCTTGAAAGTGCATTTTCAAAATACTGCTGATTGAGCAGGTCGAACAGCTTGTTCAAATACCCAGCGGCGCGGTTGTAGCTCGTTAACTGCTTCATCTTAATACCTCCTTATGAAATCACAAATCGGCGGCTTGTGGTGGCTTTGCTATATTGCGTAAACAGCTCTGCGTGGGTCATCTTAAACGCTGCGCTGTCAAAGCGAGTGGTCGTGACTGTCTTCCACGTGATGATGCAACTATTGCCGCTGAGAGTTTCCGTTTTCCGGTCAAGCATTTCAGCTTTCAATGCGTCCTCGATAGCAGTTATCTCAGCCTTGATTTCTGCCTCCATGTTTCTGAGTTCTCTCAGCTCCAAAACCTTTGCGTCCAGTTCATTGATGCTCATAATTTTCTCCTTCTTAATCTTTTAATTTTTGTTTTCGTGCAGCATTGCGATTAGAAGTCCGACTACAAGTACGGCAACAGTCAGTAGGGCAACATCCAGGCAATTGATTTGGGGTCCATGGCAACCAATATAAATTGACAGGATCATCACGGGTATGAGAAGCGGCATTTTGCTTTCCTCCTTTCTCAAAAGTGGGGTATATATAGTAAAAGGGCCGACAGGTGAAATCACCTGTCAGCCCTTGAATCTTAATATTCAATTGGGGGATACGCAGAAAAGAGTATGCGCTATTTAACTAACGAACAAATCCAGCCATAATACTTGGCGCAAGCATAATAATCAGGCATACAGCAGTCATTATGTACATCTTGCGGAATTCCTTATTTTCGCTCGCCTTTTCACCGTCCATGTAGAACTTGATACAGCGTAGAAGCCCGTGCAGGAAAACAAAAGCACATATTATCTCCAAGACTACTATTGCTAGTATATCCACTTACTATCTCCTTTCTTTATTACAGCTTTTATTTCTACTTGACTACCTTCATATCCAAAGATATATTACCGCCCTCGGGATTTAATGTCAAATAATTGAAGCCGTTTTAGCATCAGCGCCGTGGCAATGAATAAAGCGAAAAGGCTGGCAGGTAAAATCGCCTGTCAGCCTTTGAACCTTGCTATTCAATTGTAAGAGTGAATTTACATATTTCCGGATCTTATTTTGCGTTTCTATATTTAGACCTCATGTTGAGCGGCGGAGATATAAGAGAGCAAAAAAGTACTTAGCCAAAGGGACAGGTAGAATATCATAAAGGGTAAAAAGAATTAAAAAATGAAGAAGAGCCAATGGGGATGTCGCAAAGCGACTCCCCATCGGGTTCGTGAATGTCACGAGCGCAGCGAGGGGCGTTCCAAACAGCTGCGACGAACCCGAAGGGGGAGGAGCGCAGATAGGAGAGTCCGACAGGACTCTCCCCCCACAGCTATGTAGTACTTTTCATCAGTGAATAACGAAATCACGGCATAGAAGTGAACAAAAAGCCTTGTTTTTCAATAGGAAATCAACGATATTTAGGAAAATTATCCGTCTCTGCTCTATATATACTATATGTATATAAGGAGCAAGAGCAGTTATTTGTTCCGAGAATCGCTAAAATCGCAAGGATTTCTCTTGATGTTTTGCTAATCTCTTGCCGTGATTTCAGAAATGCGGTTTCCAAAATATGAACAATCCCTAAACAAAGGAACATGACGATTGACATAGTATACCTTTATGCCGTATACTATGCAATTATATCAATTTAATATTATAACCCACGGATTTAAGGAAGTCAACAAAAATATTTAGATTTATTTTATTTTTTTAAGGAGGAGTTGCTTTTTGAAGCAATTAAGAGGTACTAAGAAGTTCAAGAGCCAAAAGGATATGTTTGCAGCACTCGAAATTGCCCTTGCTAAACGTGGAAAAGAGAGAGATGCACAGATAAAAGAGATAGGAAAAGTTTACTCCGTTTCCAGGAAAGAAAACGGCTCGTATGAATTAACTAGGATAACTAAGCAAATGCGAAGCAAAGAAAAGAAAGATGAAAAAATTGCCTCTGGGCAAATCGTTACCATAGATGGTATGCAGGTTGATTTAAAAGGAGGAGGCAAATATAAAAAAACAGGAATATATGATTACGTATATTTTGTGACATTCTTGCAAGTGTTCTCCTCCGAAAAAGAATTTACAACATGGCAATTTTGTCAGATATGCTTTAAAGGCATGGTCTATTATCGGAAAAGATATTGTTTGAATGACCATTTAGACATTGATTCTGCTCGCAAAAAACAAATCATGAATTACGGCGATAGTATGATATCAGTTGTAGTGAACGAAATCGTAAAAAATATCCTAAAATGGCTTGATAAGAATTGCGATTATGATCTACGTCTGGAAAGCTTCTATGTGATGAGCGATGATAGTAGGACTTTTGGTATTGAAATCAAAGAAATTGGACGGCTGTACCGGAGGTGCAAAAGTAAGCTCAGCCAGGAGTGTCATGGCAATCCTTATTTAATGCGCATGAGTGAATGGAAGCTGCAAGAGTATATGAAGGAAGCTTATTTCAAATACAGTGAGCAGAACGAAATATATCCATTAGGGCATTATTATAGCATGTCTCATGAGTACCCTGAAAGCAAACCAACACTATCCCCGGAGAAAAATGAAAAAATTCTGTACATGTTTTTCGGGGTCTTAAGAGAGACCTTAAAGTTCAAAGTGAAAGGGATGAAGACAACAGCTAGCACTGCTGACGGAACTGACACGAAAGAAATGCTAACACCGGAAGAGCAAAGATTACTGATTGAATATATTGGAAAAAACATTCAGCTGGATCAGGATCTGCCCATATGACTATGAGGAAGACAACAGGCTTAAAAGCAATACCCAGCCTGTCCTCCCGAATTCTACCACTCCTGATTCTCGCCACTACGAGTACTACTATTAATGATTTTTAAGAAGGAATATTAAATGACAAATGATGAATTGAACATAAAAAAAGGCATTACATACTCTACGGTTTCGGAGAATAAGAGTATTCTCTTTGAAAACTGCCCAGATGTATTGACAGTCAGTGAACTGCAATCGGTATTGAAAATTGGCAGAACATCCGCCTATCAACTTATTGCAGAAAACAGAATTGACAGCTTCAGGATCGGAAAATCTGTAAGAATATCAAAAACAGCGCTGATTGACTTTGTGCTTTGTAGCCAGAGCTGTTATAATAAATTTGAAGGTCAAATAATCCCGCTGTCACAAAAGAAAGGAGTCACAATCAGTGACAGCAACAATTAACTTATCTGGAAAACCTCATGTTCGTAGAGGAAACTGGTATCTGAGAGCTGAATACTATACGAAAGACGGGGAAAGGAAGCAGCTTGAAAAAGCAACTGCATTACCAGAGCGCGGCAACAAGCGTAAGGCTGAAGTATTAAATGAAAATTGGATAGACGAAATCAGGCAAAAGTTATTGTCAGGACAAACTGTGCATGATACTTCTTTTCTCGACAGTATGCGGGAGTGGCTTCAAACCATCAAGAGTTACAAGGTGCGTCCAGGGACCTTGAAAATCTATGAATACAGTTTTGAAAGGCACATATGTAACTATGTGGGTTTCACTGACATTCGTTTATCGGAGGTTACGCCAAAGCTGCTTCAAAACTACATCAACAGTCTGTATAAGGCCGGTCTGTCCCCATGTACCATCAAAAAGCATCACAGTCTGCTCAAACAATATCTCGAATACGAATACAAGCTCGAAGAAATCCCGAAAAATCCGGCAGATTTTGTAGAGTTGCCAACTCAAAAACATCCACGTTCCTATGTTACATACTCTCCGGAACAATTGAAAAAACTATTTCAATTATTCTGTGGAGATCCCATCCAGTCTGCTGTTCATATTACTTCGTTTTATGGTCTACGGCGTAGCGAAATTTGTGGCCTCAGGTGGAAAGATATTGACTTTATCAATCTCCAAATCCACATCTGTCACACCGCAATTATGAGTGAAGGAAAAGTCCACTATGTAGATGATACTAAGAGTAGGTCCAGCAACAGATTTCTTCCGATAACGGATGGTATGAAGAAATACTTAGAAGGCCTTCAGGAAGCACAACATCATTACAAAGCGGAACTCGGCGGCGGATATAGCGATTCTGGGTATGTCTGCCAATGGCCAAACGGCAAGCCAATTGATCCTCAGTATGTCTCCAGACATTTTCATGAAGTTCTTGAGAAAAGTGATCTTCCAATGCTCAGATTCCACGATTTGAGACATTCGGCAGCAACCATTATGCATGAAGAAGGCGCTGACCTGAAGGATATTCAGCAATGGCTGGGACATGCAGACCTGTCTACCACTGCTAACATCTACACCCATATCACCGATAAATCCATGATAAAAACCGCAGAGAGAATGGAGCAGGCCTTACTCCGGCAAGGCAAGTCCGCTTAACAATTTGTGGAGCAAATGTGGAGCAAGACCGTCTGAGCGCAAAAAGCTAAAGCACGCCATATAGCAAAAAGCCCCGAAATCGTTGAGATTTCAAGGCTTTTCTTGGTGCGCGAGGCGGGAGTTGAACCCGCACGTCCGAAGTGGACACTAGAACCTGAATCTAGCGAGTCTGCCAATTCCACCACTCGCGCACATTTGGATTTTGAATGCTTTGTTATAATAACATTCAGGCCCAATCTTGTCAAGCCGAAAATCTCATTCCAGGCGGAATTTTTTCTGTTCTTTTTCATGGCGCAATGGTATAATAACCGCAAGCGGTTCTTATACCGCACATCATCGCGCGCCGCACGACGGCGCATTTCAATCGTCCGCCGCCTCTCCCCGCGCGGGGCGGCCGGCTGCGGTGACGGGTCCTATGCCTGATTCGGAGGAATCGTGGGTTAACTGCTCCAACGGAGGAATGCTTTATGGAACTGAACCGCGCCGCCATGAAAGGCGAGGCAAAACAACTGATCGGCCACGCCAGCCCCAGCCCCATTCTGGTAGGTCTGGCCTTTGCGCTCATCGCCTATGTGCTCAACTACCTGTCCACCCGGCTCGTGGGCGTGCAGGTCAATCCGGACGATTATTACAACGCCCTGTCCACCGGCGACTATGCCTATTTTCAGAACCTGCTGGCCTCCTACCACCCCGGGGCCGGTGCTGAGGCGCTGGACCTGGCCATCCGGATCATGCTGCTGATCCTCTCGGCGGGCTTTGCGCTGTACTCGCTCAATGTGGTGCGCCACTATTCCGCCGGCTTCGGCAACCTGTTCGACGGCTTCGGCATCTTTTTCCGGGTGCTGTGGCTGATGGTACTCATGGGTATCTACATTCTCCTGTGGATGCTGCTGCTGGTGGTACCGGGCATTATAGCGGCCTACCGCTACCGCATGGCGCTGTATCTGCTGCTGGATCATCCGGAGTGGTCGCCCAATCGGTGCATCGGTGAGAGCAAGCGGATGATGGCGGGACACAAGGGTGAGCTGTTCGTGCTGGATCTCAGCTTTCTGGGCTGGTACATTCTGGCCATGGTGCCGTTTGTGACCGTCTGGGTCACGCCCTATACGCAGCTGACCTACGCCGTCTATTACGACACGCTCCGCGCCAATCTGGGCTATGCCCGGCCGGAGGAGCCTCCCATGGAGGGCGGCGCAACAGAATAATACTAAAAGAGGGACCGTTTTGTGAGACGGTTCCTCTTTTAGTATCGCACGGAAAATCGTTTGGGTTTCGGTCGGAATCGGACCCCGGATACCAATCCCATGGCCGCAAACAGCGTGACCATGGACGAGCCGCCGTAGCTGAAGAACGGCAGGGTGATGCCAATGACAGGGGAGATGCCCATGCACATGCCGATGTTGATGAAGGTCTGAAAGGCGATGGCCGCGGCCACGCCGAAGCAGATAAGCATATTGAAGGTGCCGCCGGAGCGGATACCGATGACGCAGCAGCGGATAATGATGGCCGTCAGCAGCAGAATAACGATGGCGCAGGCGATGAGGCCCAGCTCCTCTCCGATAACGGCAAAAATGAAGTCCGTATGCTTGCCGGTGAGGGCGCTGGACTGCGTCTGGGTGCCCTTGCCCAGACCCAGGCCGGTAAGCTTGCCGGAGGCCAGCGCCATTTTGGACTGGTTGGCCTGCCAGGCAATGCTGTCGCCTCTGGGGTCGATGCTGGAGTCGTAGGGCGCGAGGATGCGCTGTTTTTGGTAATCGTGCAGCAGATGCGTCCAGGCGAAGGGGATCACCGCCGCCGTGGCCGCCACGCCCGCGCCGATCCAGTACCATTTGATGCCCGCCACAAAGACCATGGTAATGAATACAAACAGAATAATCAGCGCGCTGCCCAGGTCGGAGGAAATGCCCACGATGAGCCCGAACAGCAAGACAAAATGGACCGCCAGCTGCGCTACAGAGAGCGGCGCGTTGAGATCCTTATAGTCTTTCAGATACGTCAGCTGCTTGGCCATGATGACGATGAAGACGACCTTGACCACCTCCGACGGCTGGACGCCGATGCCAAAGAAGCGCAGCCAGCTGCGGTTGCCCGTGCCGCCGTCGTAGCCGAAGGGGATGAGGATGAGCAGAAACAGCACGTCGAAAATGCAAAGATACAGCCATTTGTCGGCAATGAGCTCCGTATCCACCACGGTGAGTACCACGAAAGCCGCAATGCCGATAAACATGGACAAGGTCTGAACAAAAATATATTTGTTGGGATTGGTATAGGTCAGCGTCGCCGAGCGGATGACGATGATGCCGAAAACCGAGCAGATGATGCACAGCGCCAGCAGCAGCATATCCGCGCGTTTACAGAAGTCCTTTACCGCGGGCCAGATCTTTTTCACGGTGTCCACCGTCCTTTCCGTCGATTTGCTGCGATCCCGTTCGCAGCGTGTTTTGCATTTTATCACATTCTTTCCCTTTACGCAACGCTATTTGCGGTGTTATAATACCTACGGCAAAAAATTAAGGAACCATGCGGTCGAGGTAAACTATGCAGGAAATCATCACAACAAGCGAAGCCGAGACAGAGACAGCCGGGGAGAATTTTGCCCGGGAACTGCCCGGCGGCACGGTGGTCGCCATGTACGGCGATCTGGGCGCGGGAAAAACTGCCTTTGTCCGGGGCATGGCCCGGGGCATGGGGCTTTCCTGCCGGGTGTCCAGTCCCACCTTCACCATCGTCAACGAATATCTGGGCGATCGCGAGCTGATTCACTTCGATATGTACCGCCTGAAAAGCTCGGACGAGCTGTTCGATATCGGCTGGGAGGATTATCTCGCCCGGGGCGCCGTGTGCGCCGTGGAGTGGAGTGAGAACGTCTCCGACGCCTTTTTCGGGGACGAAATCCGCGTCACCATCGACAAGCTGGGCGCCGATGAGCGCCGCATTACCATCCGGGAGGCGGACGAATGAGCAACCTACTGGCCTTTGAATCCACCGCGAAGCCCGCGTCCGTGGCGCTGCTGTGCGACGGGGTGCTGGTATCCCAATATACCCAGATCAGCGGCCTGACACACAGCCGTACCCTGCTGCCCATGGCGGAGGATGTGCTGAAAAACACGAATCTCGCTCTCTCGGATATCGACATTTTTGCCGTGGCCCGGGGCCCTGGCTCCTTCACCGGGGTGCGCATCGGCGTGTCCACGGTCAAGGGTCTGGCCTGGGCGGCGGAGAAAAACTGCGTGGGGGTGTCCACGCTGGAGGCGCTGGCCTGGAACGGCGCCGCCGCGGGCGGCCTGATCTGTCCCGTGATGGACGCGCGGCGCAGTCAGGTCTACAACGCGCTCTTTGAAATTCAAAACGGCGCCCCCGTCCGTCTGCGCCCCGACCGGGCTCTGGGGCTGGACGAACTGGCCGCCGATCTGCTGGGACTGAACGCCACCGCCTTTCTCACCGGCGACGGCGCGCAGCTTTGCTATGACTACTTCACGGCGCACGGCGTCCCCTGCGCGCTGGCGCCGGAAAATCTGCGCTGGCAGAGCGCCTGGGGCGTGGCCATGGCCGCCGCCGGGCTGACACCCGTCTCGCCGGACGAGCTTTTGCCGGTATATCTGCGGCTTTCCCAGGCCGAGCGCGAGCGTCAGGCCCGGATAGACGAGAACAAATAAATCAAAAATAGAAGGAGACAAATTCATGAGTAAGGTGTGCGTATTCGACCACCCGCTGATCCAGCACAAGCTGTCTATTCTCCGCGACAAGAACACCAGTGTCAAGGAGTTCCGCGAGCTCATTTCCGAGATCGCCATGCTGATGTGCTACGAGGCCACCCGCGATCTGCCCCTGGAGGAAGTGGAGATCGAGACCCCCATCGCCAAGGCGAAGGTCCACCGTATCGCCGGCAAAAAGCTGGCCGTGGTGCCCATCCTCCGCGCCGGTCTGGGCATGGTGGACGGCATGGTCAACATGATGCCCAACGTGAAGGTCGGCCACATCGGCCTGTACCGCGACCCCGAAACTCTGGAGCCGGTAAAGTACTACTTCAAGATGCCCCCCGACATCTCCGAGCGCGACGTTATTGTGGTGGACCCCATGCTGGCCACCGGCGGCTCCGCCTCCGCCGCCATCTCCTTCATCAAGAACACCGGCGTGAAGCACATCAAGCTCATGAGCATCATCGGCGCGCCGGAGGGCGTGGCCCGGATGCAGAAGGATCACCCCGACGTGGATATCTTTATCGCCGCGCTGGACGACCACCTGAACAAGGACGGCTACATCGTCCCCGGTCTGGGCGACGCCGGCGACCGTATCTTCGGCACAAAGTAAATTTTGCAGCAAAAAAGCAGACGCCAAAAGGCGTCTGCTTTTTGTCGACCCACGCTCAGTCCAGATTGCCGGTGGCGTACATCACTGCCGTGAGCGCCACGATGGGCGCGGTCTCGCAGCGCAGAATGCGCTCCCCCATGGAGCACACGTGCAGTCCCGCTCCCCTGGCCAAATCTGCCTCGTACTTTTCAAAGCCGCCCTCCGGGCCTGTGAGGATGGCGGCGGATTTGATATCCCGGCAGGCATCCAGCACATCGGAAAGGCTCTCCCGATCGCCGGTCTCGTACATGAAAAGACCCACGTCCTTTTTCACGGCCGCGTCCAGCGCGCCCACCAGCGACCCGACCCAGCCGACCTTCGGGATGACGCCCCGGCCGGTCTGTTTGGCGGCTTCCTCGGCGATGCGCTGCCAGCGCTCCAGCTTTTTGTCGGGCTCGTCCGGCTTGGCCACGCACCGGGCGCAGTTGAAAAAGGCGATCTCCGCCGCGCCGGCCTCCACGGATTTCTGGAGAATGTAATCCGTGCGGTCGCCGCCCTTGGGCAGTCCGCAAAGCACGGTCACCGCCACGGAGGGCTCCGTCACGCAGGGCGTGACCTCCAGCACCTCCAGCTCGGCCTCCTCTTTCTCCGACCGCACCAGGCGGCATTTATAATCCGTACCCTGCCCGTCGCAGATAATCACGTCCTCCCCCGGACGCAGACGCAGCACGCGGATATGCTCGGCGTCCCGGCCCCTGACATAGGCGGTGCCGCCCGCCAGGTTGGTGCCCAGCATGAAAAATCTCGGCATGGACTGTCACTCCCAAACATTTTTGATAGTCGGATTATCTCATAATTATGACCCGTTTGCAAGAGTGCGCATACACTGAAGCGGAGGGGTTTACCATGGACGAGGATTTTATGACCCGCCTGGGCGGGTTTGACGGTGTATGGCGCCGGGTGCGGGCCACGGACGACGACTTTTCCGATCTCGCCGTGCCGCCCGCGGCGTACGGAAGCTTTTGTATTTTGCCCGATCCCCGGCAAAAATGCCATACCATCCGCTTCATTCCCGAGATATAATCGCGAATCTGCACAAAAAGAAATAATTCCCTTTAGGCAGCTTGACAAATGCCCGACGGGGTGCTACGATGCGTTAAACCGTTGATGAGGAGCAAGTAAGCTCAGATCCAACCGTTCCAGAGAGCCGGCGTTTGGTGGAAGCCGGTACGGCGATCTCAGACCGAATGGACCTCGGAGGGCAGCCGATGCGGATGCGGAGGTGGGCCGGAGCTGGGCGCTCCGTTAACAACTGCCGGTATGTGGAAGCATACGCTAAGAGGACGCGAAAGCGTCAAGCCGGGTGGCACCGCAGGAGATCGATTACACTCCTGTCCCAGCAGTAATTTTTACTGCGGGACAGGAGTTTTTTTGTCCCGCAAGCCCGAAACGGGCGGAAAGGATGGCTCATCATGGCCGACAGCAACATTCCCTGCAAAATCTATCTCAGCGAATCCGAAATGCCCACCGCATGGTACAACGTCCGGGCGGATATGCAAACCAAGCCCGCTCCCCTGCTCAACCCGGGCACCGGCGCGCCCATGACCTTCGACGACCTGCGCCCCGTGTTCTGCGACGATCTCATCGCCCAGGAGCTGGACAATGACGACCGCTATATCGAAATCCCCGAAGAAATCCGCAGCTATTACAAGACGTACCGCCCGTCCCCGCTGGTACGGGCCTACTGCCTGGAGAAGAAACTTCGGACCCCGGCCAAAATCTACTACAAGTTTGAGGGCAACAACACCTCCGGCAGCCACAAGCTCAATTCCGCCATCGCCCAGGCCTACTACGCCAAGCGGCAGGGACTGAAGGGCGTCACCACCGAGACCGGCGCCGGCCAGTGGGGCACCGCGCTGTCCATGGCCTGCGCCTATTTTGGGCTGGACTGCAAGGTGTTCATGGTCAAGGTCAGCTACGAGCAAAAGCCCTTCCGCCGCGAGGTCATGCGCACCTACGGCGCGTCTGTGACCCCCTCCCCCTCCGACACCACCGCCGTGGGCCGCGCCATTCTGGCCGCCAACCCCGGCACCGGCGGCTCTCTGGGCTGCGCCATCTCCGAGGCCGTGGAGGTTGCCACCTCCACCCCCGGCTATCGCTATGTGCTGGGCAGCGTACTCAATCAGGTGCTGCTACACCAGAGTATCATCGGCCTGGAAACGAAGATCGCGCTGGATAAATACGGCGTCACGCCGGACATCATCATCGGCTGTGCCGGCGGCGGCAGCAATCTGGGCGGTCTGATTTCCCCGTTCATGGGCGAGAAGCTGCGGGGCGAAAAGGATTATCGCTTCATCGCCGTGGAGCCCGCCTCCTGCCCCAGCTTCACTCGGGGCAAGTTTGCCTACGACTTCTGCGACACCGGCAAGGTATGCCCGCTGGCCAAAATGTATACGCTGGGCAGCGGCTTCATGCCCGCCCCCAACCACGCCGGCGGCCTGCGCTATCACGGCATGAGCCCCATTCTCAGCGAGCTGTACCACGAGGGTCTGATGGAGGCCAGGGCCGTGGAGCAGACCAGCGTGTTCGCCGCAGCGGAGGAGTTTGCCCGGGTGGAGGGCATCCTGCCCGCCCCCGAATCCAGTCACGCCATCAAGGTGGCCATGGACGAGGCCGTCAAATGCCGCGAGACCGGCGAAGAAAAGACCATCGTGTTCGGTCTCACCGGCACCGGCTATTTCGACCTTACCGCCTACCAGCAGTTCAATGACGGCACCATGGGCGACTACATCCCCACGGACGCCGAGCTTCAAAAGGGCTTCGATTCCCTGCCCCAGCTCAGGTAAACCGCAGAAAGGGCGGCCTTTTGGCCGCCTCAAAACGCCGAATTTTTTGCGAAATCGTGTCTTCGCAAAAAATGTCGCTCCGCTCCCCAAGCCCTTGTACAACAAGGGTTTGGCGGCTATTTATCCAAATTGAGGCGGGGCTCCGCCCCCCTCACACTCCCCCCGCATCATCCCCCAAATCCGTTCCTCTTTTAGTCCTTTGACAAGTTGAGGGCGGCCAAAAGGCCGCCCTTTTTTCATTCTCTTGTCAGCGCGGATATTTCCCCGTCGAGTTTTTCATAAAACGCCGCGATCTGCGCCCCGTCCACCAGCGCGTGGTTGCACAGCACGGTCACGGGCAGCAGCACCCTGCCGTCCCGCTCCTCGTATCTGCCCCAGGTGATGCGGGGGTTGGAGTCCGGCGGCTCCGGCGTGGGCTGCAGCAGGGCGCTGTAGTGCAGCCAGGGTACCGTGGAGATGAACAGCAGCGGCAGCGGGTCGCTCCCGTCGTCGATGCTGGGCTGGGATACGGCCTCCTCCTGCGCGGCGGCGGCGTCGGTCAAAAACGCCTCGTAGGGCCCGTCCGCCTCCATCTGGCAATAGCAGTAGGTCCCGTCTGGCAAGCCAACGGTGTAGGACACCGGACAGCGGTCGTATTCCACGATGCCGTTCCCCTCGATGCGGCGGCGCAGCTCCGGCACGGCGTTGGCCGCCCGGGCCGCGCAGTACAGCACGGTCAGGAAAAAGGGCCGCCCTTCTTTTTTGATCTTACCGGCCAGCGCCGTCACGTCCACATCCGCGGTGACACCCACATAGGGATTGCGCATGGCGCGGAAGTAATCGAAATGTTCCCGCCTGGGGTAGGCGTCCAGATTCAGCTCTCTCTTTTCCATTTTATCGCCTCCGCCGACAGTATACAGGATTTTGCCTGAAATCACAACAGCCCTCACCGGAATCGGTGAGGGCTGCTGCTTAGGAAAAATGTATGAAAGAAGGATATCGGATTTGGGGCGGCGCTTACTTTTCGCCGCTCACCAGCTTGGGGAAGCTGATGGAGAACACCAGACCAACCACCAGGACGGCGACGCCGATGGCGGTAGCCGCGGCGACCGGCATATTGGCGCAGGCCCAGGTAAACACCAGCGCGCCCAGGACAATGTTGAGAATGAAAGAAATGACGGCTTCGATTTTCATAGTAGCTACCTCCATAATTTTTTACATTCGGCAGGCGGTTCTGTCCGCCGATGATTTTTTTGTTTTCGAGGTCCTCCCTCGTTCTGTGAAGACTTTAACACATATAGGGCGCATTGTGAAGCGACGCAAATTGCGATGGCTCATACAAAATGTACGAATAGACCTTTCCCTTTCCCCGCGGGCATGCTATACTGAAACGCAGGAAAACGGATAATGGAAAGGTCCACCGACTATGGAAACGAACAAGATCAAGGCCCTGATGGCAGCCATCGGCGCGGGCAGCCTCATGCGGGCGTCGGAAGCGCTGGGCTACACCTCCTCCGGGCTGACCCACATGATGAATTCGCTGGAGCGGGAGCTGCAAGTGACGCTGCTGGACCGCTCCCCCTCCGGCATCTCCCCTACGGAGGAGTGCAAGCGTCTGATGCCTGTGTTTGAAAAAATCGTGCAGGACGAGGAGCGTCTGGACAGCGAGCTGGAGCTGCTGCGCCAGCAGAAGAAGCGGCTGCTCCGTCTAGGTATTTTTTCCAGTACCTCCCGCAACATGGTACCCCAGTTGATCAAGGAATACACCGCCCTCCACCCGGACACGGCGTTCCAGCTGCAGGTGGGCGGCAAGGAGGATATGCTGGAGTGGCTCTCCACGGAAAAGGTGGACGCCGCCATCTGCAGCCGGGTGCCCGGGGCGAAATTCAGCTTCGTGCCCATTTTGCACGACCAATATTTTGCGGTGCTGCCCACCAGCAACCCCAAGGCCCGCAACACCACCATGACTATTGACGAGCTGCACGACGAGACCTTTATTCTGTCCTCCTTCGGCACGGACTTCGACTTTGAAAAAGACCTGACCTCCCGCGGTCTGCGGGTCAAGACCATGGCCATGCCCGTGGACGACCCGGCCATTCTGGCCATGGTATCCTGCGGGCTGGGCGTGAGTATTCTGTCCAGGCTGATGATGGAGGGTTACGACGCCGATGTAGCTATCATCCCGCTGGAGCCCCGGGAAGAGCGGGTGCTGGGCATCGCCATGTATAACAACAGCCACCCGGACAAATACCTGCGCGACCTCATCGCGCTGTCCAAGAAGCTGTTCGGTACCGACTGAGCACAGCAAAAAACCGGCCTCCCCTTGGGGAGGCCGGTTTGCATTATCTCGAGGGCTTGGAGATCACGAAGGCATTGGGCAGGTAGCGTCCCGCGGAGGAGGCGCTGGAATTCTTGGTGATGATCTTGCCCTGGTAGGCCATGATGGCGGAGGAGCCGCCGTCCAGATTGTTGGCCTGATACGCCTTGTGGCGCAGCAGGATGTCGGCACAGTCGGATACGGTGCAGCCAAGGCTGTAGCCCATCTGACGCCCGTCCACCACCAGCAGCAGCACTTCACCGTCCTTGGTCTGGCCCAGCGCGGACCGGGGCTGCATCCCCCAGCCGTAGGAGCCCTGCACCTTGGATTTGCCGTTGACGATCAGCGCCGGGGAAAACTGCATGGCCCATTTGTATTCCGACACGTCGGACGCCATGGCGCTGATATACATCCGGTTGTCCTGCTTGAAGCCGAAGAACATATATCCATTCGCGGGCTTGCCGCATTCCTTACCGTTCAGCACGAAGCTGCCCACGATGTCGCCGCCGTTGCCCACCCCGTTGTTGTCCTGGAAACCGCTGGCGTTGACGGCCAGCACCTTTTCTTTGCAGTAGTCCTCGATCAGTTCTCCGTAGGAGCCGTAGGCCTTGGCCTTGGCCAGCGACAGCTGTTCGGAGTTCTTCACGCAGGCCAGAGAGCCGACGAAATCGTCGCCGGTGACCTGGACGATGATGATATTGTCCGGCACGTTCAGCGCCCGGATGATCTCGCCGAAGGAGGTGGTCAGCGTCTTATCCGAGCAATCCAGATTGTCGATCACCAGGTTATCATAGCCCTCCTTGGCCACATCCGGGTGCTTAGCCAGCCAGGCTTCGAACTTGTCCCGATCCAGCTCCCAGAATTCGCTGTAAAAGGCCTCCTTTGCGTCGGAGAAGGTCTTGTCGTCATCGTCGGTGGAACCCCACCATCTGCTCACAAGATTCTGCTGGCTCGTCTTATCCTCCGCCATCTGCTCCAACACTGGGTCGATGACGCTCTTTGGGATAAAAGCGGTCGCAAGCCACTGGTGGGTCATCGTGGTCATGGCCGTCTCGATATAGATCGTGCGCCACTTTTTGATCACAGGGATATTGGAAAAGACGAACATGCCGTACAGGCTGCCCAGAACGGCCAGCACCGCCAGCAGGATAATCAGCGCCTTGCGCCAGCGCTGCTTTTTGGTTTTTTTCCTTTTGTGCGGCCTTGAAGAGCGCACCGCTGCCAGCGTCTCTTCCTGCCGCCGCCGTCTCTCCGGCGCGGGGCGGCTCTCCTCCGTCTCCGGCGCGGGGGCCGCGGTATCTGCTTTTTTCTGAACGTGCTTGCCCTGATACATTTTCTCAGCTCCAAAGTTCCGAAATGTTGACTCTTATACAGGTTGTTACTATAACACAAACCACCGGCCGAATTCAACAAAAAAGTCCCCCGCTTAAGACTTCTTAAGGCGGGGAGCTTTTCTGCCGGAGAAACGTATGGAGTAAACAACAAATCCGGGAATATCAGTTTGGGGCCTTGATGGCGTTGGCCGGATCGGCAAAATGGTCCTTCGTCAGCTTGGCAACCACGCCGGACAGGGCAAACAGCGCCACAAAGTTGGGAATGGCCATGAGGCCGTTGAAGGTGTCGGCGATGTCCCACACCGCGTCGATAGGAGAAACGCAGCCCACCACGATCACGGCGGCGAACAGCAGCTGATAGCCCAAAATGACCTTGGTGCCGAACAGGTACTGCATGCAGCGCGTGCCGTACAGCGCCCAGCCCAGCACGGTGGAGAAGGCAAACAGCGCCAGGGAAATGGCGACAAACAGGGAAGACAGCTTGGCCCCGAACACCGTGGAGAAGGCGGTCATAATCAGGGTGGAGCCGGGCTTGACGCCCCATTCCACGGGCACGCCCGAGCAGATGATGGCCAGGCCCGTCATGGAGCAGATGACGATGGTATCCACAAACACCTCGAAAATACCGTACAGGCCCTGATGCACCGGGGAGGGCGTATCGGCGGCGGCGTGGGCGATGGCGGCGGAGCCCAGGCCCGCCTCGTTGGAAAACGCGCTGCGGCGCAGTCCCCAGACCACCGCTTCCCGCAGGGCGATGCCGGAAGCCGCACCCATGACGGCTCTGGGCGCGAAAGCCGCGGAGAACACCTGCGCAAGGGCGTGGCCGATGTTGCCGGCGTGGGCAAAGACGACGATCAGCGTAAATACAATGTAAAGGATGCTCATAAAGGGCACCAGCTTTTCCGTGACGCTGCCGATGCGCTTGATGCCGCCGATGAGGATGATCACCACCAGCACCGCCATGACGAGGCCGCAGCCCCAGGCGATGGCGCGGGCGCCGGTGTCGGACAGGACGAAGAAGGTGCCGGCGGCGTCCACGATGGAACCGGTGATGCTGTTGACCTGCGCCATGTTGCCGATGCCGAAGGAGGCCAGCGTGGCGAATACCGCGAACACCACGGCCAGCCATTTCCATTTTGGACCCATGCCATTGGTGATATAGTACATGGGGCCGCCCACCCAGTCGCCCTTTTCATCCCGCTGGCGATAGCGGATGGACAGCGTGACTTCGGAATACTTGATGACCATGCCCAGCAGGGCCGCGATCCACATCCAGAACAGCGCGCCGTAGCCGCCCAGGGCAATGGCCTGGGACGTGCCCACGATGTTGCCGGTGCCCACGGTGGCGGCCAGCGCGGTGGTGACGGCCTGCAGCGGCGTCACGGCGCCCTGCCCCGCCTCGGACTTGCGGAACATCCTGCCCACGGTGTTCTTCATGGCATAGTGGAAATGCCGGAATTGCACCGCGCCGGTGCGGATCGTCAGCAGCAGTCCGCCCACCGCCACGCAGGGCAGGAAAATGTACAGCCACGCGATGTTGTTCAGCGGGCCCGTGAAAAAGTCCAGAATCGCTTTCATTGTTTTCTCTCTCCTCTTTTTGCTTTACCGCCGCCGAAGAAACGGGAGCGCGCCAAAAAAGGCGCGCTCCCGCGAAAAAGACAAGGCCCGACGCGGCTGCCCGCGTCAATCCCGTTTCTGTCCTTTCGCCTGAGAGATTGAACGCTGTCGCGTCTTGCCCCTTCGGCACCCGCAGTGAAGCGGGTTTCTCCAGAATTCCGTCCTCCCGCAGTCCGTTTTTCCTGAGAGTATTACTCCTTCGGCAGGGCGCGAAGCCCACTTTCCTGCGAAAATCAACCGGCCAGTATTTGATTACTGTGCCAGTATAGCGCACATGTGTCCGCATTGCAAGGACTTTTTCTGATTTTTTGGGGAAAATCAGGGCCGCGTTCACAGAATGTCGCATTTCTCGTTTGAGAAGTATGTTATAATATATTATATAATTGGTTGAAATTATCCCTGAAAGGAGCATGGAAATGAAACTGAAGCGAATTATCACTTCCCTGCTGGCAGTAACCATGCTGGCGTCTCTCGCCGCCGCTTTTGCCGCCGGTACCCACGAGAGCCGCGCCGTCATCGGCGCCGACCTGACGGCGGAGCAGGTGTCCGCCGTCTACGGCGTGTTCGGCGTCAAGCGGGGCGACGTGAAGGAAATGACCATCACCAACGCCGACGAGCGCGAGTATCTGAAGGGTTATGTGGACGACAGCCTCATCGGCACTAAGTCCATCTCCTGCGTGTATATCGAAGTACTGGATTCCGGCAAGGGTCTGGATGTGACCACCAACAACATTACCTGGTGCGCGCCGGAGATGTACGTCAACGCCCTGGCCACCGCCGGCATCACCGACGCCAAGGTCATCGTGGCCGCACCCTTCGGCGTGTCCGGCACCGCCGCCCTCACGGGCGTGTTCAAGGCCTACGAGGACATCACCGGCAAGAAGCTGGACGAGAACGCCAAGCTGGCCGGCACCCAGGAGCTGGCCGTCACCTCGGATCTGGCCACGGAGATCGGCTCCTACGATTCCACCTCCATCGTCAACGAGCTCAAGGGCATCCTCTCCGAGACCAAGGACATGACCGACGACGAGCTGCGGGAAAAGATCGGTGAGATCGCCAAGGACTACAAGGCCACCCTCACCGACAAGCAGACCGATCAGCTGGTCAGTCTGACCCGCTCCCTGGAGAAGATGGACGGCGACGAGCTGATGCAGCGCGTGAACGAGGTCAAGGAGACCGTGCGGAAGTTGGCCGAAGCCAAGACCAAGGCGGTGGGCTTCATCGCCAAGGTGCAGCAGATCGTCACCTCCATCGCGGACTTCTTCCAGGCGCTCATCGACCACTTCAAGAAATAAGGAATAATTCTCAATTCTGTAGCGTACGCAACAGAATTCCTATCATTTTCATGGTATTGTTGAACCGTACTCAGGAGTGAGATTAAAGCTTGAAAATAGAAATAATTTAATAGGAGGAAATTCCAATGAAAAAATGGGTTTGCCCGGTTTGCGGTTATGTTTATGAAGGCGAGAATCCCCCCGAGAAGTGCCCGCAGTGCGGCGCTTCCGGCTCCAGATTCACCGAGCAGAAGACAGGGATGACCTGGGCCGCCGAGCACGTGATCGGCGTGGGCAAGGTTTTTGGCGCGGACGTTCCCGCCGCGGTGCAGCAGGAGATCGTTGACGGCCTGCGCGCCAATTTCACCGGCGAGTGCACCGAGGTCGGCATGTATCTGGCCATGTCCCGCGCGGCTTACCGCGAGGGTTATCCCGAGATCGGCGATTACTGGCACAAGGCCGGCCTCGAGGAAGCCGATCATGCCTCCAGGTTCGCGGAGCTGCTGGGCGAGGTCGTCACCGACTCCTCCAAAAAGAACCTCGAGATGCGCGTGGAGGCCGAGAACGGCGCCTGCAACGGCAAGTTCGAGCTGGCCAAGCTGGCCAAGCAGTACAATCTGGACGCCATTCACGACACCGTACACGAGATGGCCCGCGACGAGGCCCGTCACGGCAAGGCATTTGCTGGTTTGCTGAATCGGTATTTTAAGTAAGCATTTACACGAGGTTTTGCCATTGACAATAGGTTAAATTCCTATATATCCTACTGTCAACGAACTTTTCGCGAACAAATCACACGTAGCAAGCAGGGAACGCCGTTATTTTGCGTTCCCTTCTTTTTTTTGACCGTAGTGTGATTGTGGTGTGACTGCTTGTTTTTTATTTCTCTAATTCTCCCCGTTCACACCACGTCTTTTGGTATTTCTGCCTGTTGACCATTTGGGCATAACTCTTGTCACTACCAGAAAAGCGTAACCAAATAACTCTTTGAAATCTAAAAAAATAGTAACAATCAAACTCGAGAATTGGAGGTTTGATTGTTACTATATTATCCGACAAATTAACTTTATAATTGATTATGGTTGATATCTTTGTTTCAAATCTGTAACTTCATTATCTTTTATAGTTAAATCACATAATAATCCTTGTGTTGTTTGTTCTAGCGCTTTCTTCACGTCATCAAAGTTTGATTTAGTTGCTTCAACACCAGTTGTGATTATACTATAAGTAGCATCGTTTGATACTTTTACTTTTTCTTCTTTGTCACTATATCTTATATAATGATCATTAGTATATCTAGACTGTGCTTCTTCTCTTGTGCATTTATCATCTTCCATTATAGCTTTAATAGCTTCTTCTCCCGACAACCATTGTACATATTGAATTGAAATATACTTGCTTCCACTTTCTTCATACAGTTTTTTTACATAACCTAATTGTTTGACATCACTAGTTGTTGCTTTATCTGTAGCAGTTGTAGCTGTGGGTGTTTCCTTTACTGCCTCATGGTCTGCACTTTTTTGGCTACATCCTGTAAAAATAATAGTTCCAAGTATTAGTAACGCAATTAATAATTTTCTCATATTTTGCCCCTATTATTCGAAATTTCGTCATTAGTTATAGCATATCCCCTGCACATTTGTCAATATATAACAAGCATAAGCATGAGGCACTTATGGCTGATTGGCGATTGTGTGAGGAATGGACCAAGGAGCTTGATGCTAACCTTACGAAAAAAATCCTGTGCCTTCTTTTGAACCGGTACAGGATCCTTTTTGCGCACTCTAACTTAGTGACATTGGTCTGCGACTGCCCCATTTTTATGCTGGCGGGGCACGGAGCTTTGTGCTATACTTATCGCACAATTCGGGATGAAACGAGGGCTCGCTCTATGGCCTATACTTTTGCACAATATCAGGAGAGCGCGGATTATATCCGCGCTCAGATCGGCGATTTCAAGCCGAAAACCGCCATGATCCTGGGTTCCGGCCTGGGCTACCTCGGGGAAGAGGTGGAGCGCGCCGCGGCGGTGCCCTACCGCGAGATCCCCCATTTCAGGGTCTCTACCGCCCCCGGGCATAAGGGGCGGCTGGTGTTCGGCTTCCTTCGGGGCAAGCCTGTGGCCGTGATGCAGGGGAGAATGCACCACTACGAGGGCTATTCCTACGAGGAGGTGGCCTACGCCGTGCGGGTGCTGCGGCTGCTGGGCGCGGAAGACCTCATCGTCACCAATGCGGCGGGCTGCGTAAACACCGGCTGGGCCGCCGGCGATCTGATGCTCATCACCGATCAGATCAAATTCTTCATGGAATCCCCGCTCAGGGGCGAAAACCTGCCGGAATTCGGCGTCCGCTTCCCGGACGCTTCCAGGCTC